>OJCK01000015.1_pt1 | contig 149693 bp, 118 predicted proteins | sample 1592141 | NCBI WGS metagenome assembly OJCK01 (sample SAMN05416893, study PRJEB24817) | seawater metagenome | isolation source: Sea water | place: Canada:Atlantic | collected 2013-11 | reverse complement strand
ATAAAAACTTTAGCGCATTGACGCTGTGAGTGGGAAGCGTCCATCTCATCACCCATCTTAGCTGGCAGATTAAACTTCATGGTCTAAAGTTATATTAAGCCTTTTAATTTAACTGGGTGATCATGATGCCTAAACCTCGTAAAACTCTCATTGCAGTTGAAACGACGCCTTACTACCATTGTGTTGCTCGTTGTGTGCGTAGAGCCTTTCTATGTGGCGTTGATACTCTAACAGGCCAGAATTATGAGCACCGACGTGCTTGGCTCGAAGATCGCTTGATACAACTTCCTAAAGTATTTGCAATCGATATTGCCGCTTATGCCATTATGAGTAATCACTATCATGTCATCCTTCACATCAATACTGGCCGAGCCAAGAGTTGGTCGGATTATGAGGTTGTGGAGCGTTGGCATCAGCTGTTCAATGGCACGGCACTTTCTCAGAAATATCTTAAAAATGAAGGTCAACTGACCATAGTAGAAATGCGTGCTTTTCAGAAAAATATCGATGAATGGCGTTTACGTCTTCAAGATATTAGTTGGTTTATGCGTATTCTAAATGAAGCCATAGCACGAGAAGCGAATGCTGAAGATGGTTGCACTGGAAGGTTCTGGGAAGGACGATTTAAGTCTCAAGCCTTGTTAGATGAAGCCGCTTTAATCGCGTGCATGGCATATGTCGATTTGAATCCTATTCGTGCAAAGATGGCAACGACTCCTGAAAAGTCTGAACATACTTCGATAAAGAAACGCTGTGAGAAGGCGGTAGAAAGTAAAAATCCTAATCATGTAAACCAGCAAGAAAAATTGCTTTATCCTTTTGTCGGTAACCCAAAACAAGGCCAGCCCGAAGGAATTCAAATGAGGCTGAGTGACTATATTGAATTGGTTGATAGCACGGGCCGAGTGTTAAGAAAAGATAAGCGAGGTGTAATCAGTGCTGGTGCTGAACGAATTCTAAATAGATTGGATGTTGATGAAGATCAGTGGTTAGAAATGACTTCTAACTTTGAAGAATGTTTCAGCTCATTTGTGGGTGGTGAGAGTAGCCTGCGAATGGCTTACGAGACCATGAGTTACCAGCGGTCGCCAGGCTTAGCGACTTGCAAGTTAATGTTTCATTAGTTCTTAATAATAAAAATTATAAATTTATTATCAGGCGATTTCTGAAAAATCATTGTGTTTAAAAATCACGTTGCAGTATTAAATTCTTACCTAACAAATATAACCAACGTTAAAAAGATAAGCCTGTGATATTAAGTCCAATTTAATGTCATATTTTTTGAAGTACAAGATTGGTATATGATGGGTGTCTAATTAGAGTTCCTCGAAACAATGGAGTGGTACTCACAAAGAATTGCGTAAGAAATCAGATAAGCTAAAAGAAGCTGCTAAGAAAATAATAGATAAGCATCTATCAAACGATAGCGATAAAGGCTCAGGAAATAAAATACCTGGGGATCAACAGCAGACTATCGATACTTTGATGAAAAACGCTAGAAAAATAGATGATTTCTTATCAACGAACGAACCTAGAATGGGGCAAGGTCGTCGTAAGCAAGAAGTACAAAGTAATATCACCGATAATCAGTCTGCCAAGATGACAACGAGCAAAGGTACGATTCAAGGTATGGCTTGCGTAACGGCAGCTGAATCGCCCCTAGTTTTCTAGACACTGCCTTGTTTCAAAAAATAGTTCTTTTCATATTCCATTGGCGACAAGTGATTATTATTTCGGTTCATCATTAACAGATGAAAGTTTTCTGTAAAAATCAACTAGATTGGGATGTCCAACCCCAAAAAAAATTAATGTCTCAATAGATGCTTGAGTAAAAATTATATGACTAATTTTATCGTAAATTAAAGTCGCATCATCAACACTAATGCCAGCTTTTAATGCAGCATCGTAATGATACTGTTCTATTACGTCTCGATCTTTATTTTGAAATTCCATTTGTAGATAGATTGATAAACCAGCATAAGGGTGTCGATCATATACTAGATATTCTTCTGGTATGCATTGTATGTATGCGCTGAGATGTTCATTCTCAATCATTTGATCAACGAAAAAAACAGCGATCAGAATTTCTTGATTATAATTAGAATCAAATAAATTTAGGTGACTAATATATTCTCGTGCAATATGTATTTTTGAAAGAAAACTTTCGGGGCACACCGGGAGGTTTAATGGGTGTGGCAAAGCTTTGAATGTGTTGACGTCATTAGCGCTTGTCAACGTCTTCGTGAGTAATTCTAGTTTTTGGCAGTGAGATATACCGAATTGCTTAGCGTTTATTCTTTTTGCAAGTGATTTTAATCGATTGTATTCAGACATGATAATTCATTCCTTGGCGGCGAGATTAATTAAGCCATCAATTTTGCGTCTCGCACAGAAATGATTAAAAAGAGTTGGTTTTAAAAATTGCTTTACGCCGACGGCTGGCGCAGGTTATCAAGCCCATATTATCACCTTAACTATTTTTTTGACTTATTTCAACACTAGCCGATTCATTTAGTGAAAAAATTTAGGAGCTAGAATTTAATTAATAATTTTGAAACATCAGATAGGTGCTAATGAAGTCATATTTTTCAGTGTGAATAAGTAGATCCAAATGAAAATTGGGAAGGTCGAGTCGATTCTTATCTCTTTGTTGTTAAGCGACAATTGGGTTGTTAAAATAAAGCATGAGAGTTTGCTTTTTGGATTCAAATTCGACACTTTTATCAGAATAGGAAGATCTCTTCTTTTAGAAATGTCAGGTTAAGCCGGAACTAAAACAATGGGTTAGGTTTCGCTACGCTACACATTATAACCCACAATTTTAGTACCGCTTAGTGCGGCGTTTATTTTTCAAATCTCCTGTTAATAAAAACCAGCATTTTATTCATACTAATAAAATCACTCATCAACTACTTCCACAGTAAAGTGCTGAGCACCTAAGTAAGTTCCTTCATCAATCTCATACCTCAAGACCTCATTGCAGTGAGGGGAATTGAATTTTTCATTCGGTTCAATGCATTCAGTTTCTAGCCAGTCAAATGCAATAAATGTTTCACACGTTGGGCATTTCATAATAATAATTTCCTTCGTATTAATCCCGCTAATTTCTATTGTGCCTACTCTAAGGGTTTAGTCAAAAATCGACTTTTTTAAAATCATCAATTTTGAATTCGGCACATTTTGGGCACATTTAAGGCACAGGCCATTTTTTGTGTTTTATGAGCATTTTTGGGGATGGGTCGGACGTAACCACAATTTCAGGCACGGGTTATGATGTAAGGTTTTTGAGTGGTTATGTCGTGGTCAAAAAACGTACAATTTGAGGCGTTGTAAGTTATTGATTTATAAGGAAATGGTACGCTCGGTGAGATTCGAACTCACGACCTGTCCCTTAGGAGGGGACTGCTCTATCCAGCTGAGCTACGAACGCGTGTCTGTTTTTTAATCGATTTTGATCTAACCCCTCTGTGCCCAAAACAGCCATGATATAACCCTTAGGAGGGGGTTGCTCTATCCAGCTGAGCTACGAATGCGTGTCTATTTTTACTGCTATTTTGATCTATCCCCTCTGTGCCGAAAACAGCTATGACGTAACCCTTAGGAGGCAGCAGTTTTATCCAGTTAAACTACGGAGAGGCGTCTTAAAAACAGGCAATTATCTTATTACGTCTTTTTAGCCAATACCACCCTGAGCTTGAACTTTATCCGCGATTATTGTCTCAAATTACGTTATCTTTAATTTATTATAATTATTAGCTGGTTTGACATTTTATGAGAGATACAAAGCCGTTGTTGATGGTGTCTAATTTTCCGCCGTTAACTCGTTCTAAACTCGAAGTTCTTCAAGTTAATTTGGGTTATACCTGTAATTTAAGTTGTACCCATTGCCACGTTAATGCTGGGCCAAAGCGTACCGAGCAGATGAATAAAGAAAATATTGATTTGATTATCGATATTTTGAAACAACATAGTGTTGATACTCTCGATTTAACCGGTGGTGCGCCAGAAATGATGCCGCACTTTCGTTATTTGGTTAAGGCTGCCCGTGAGTTGGGTGTAACGGTGATTGATCGTTGTAACCTTACGATTTTGAATGAACCCGGCCAAGAAGATTTAGCCCAATTTTTAGCCGACCATGAGGTTGAGGTGGTGGCGTCGTTGCCCTGTTATAGCGAACAAAATGTCGATGCTCAGCGTGGTAAAGGTGTTTTTGAGTCGAGTATTGAGGGTTTGCATAAATTAAATGCGCTTGGTTACGGAATAGAGGGGTCGAGGTTGTCGCTAAATCTTGTGTATAACCCAGGTGGGGCTTTTTTACCACCAGGTCAGGTTGAGCTAGAGGCGGCGTATAAAGAAAAACTGGGTACTGAGCATAATATTAAATTTAACAATTTATACACGATTACCAATATGCCAATTTCGCGTTTTGGGGCAGTACTTTTAGCTCAAGGTGAGTTTTATGAGTATATGAATTTGTTAAAAGACAGTTATTCCCATGCAAATTTAGCCGGTGTGATGTGTTTGAATACGGTGAGTGTGGATTGGGAAGGCTATCTTTACGATTGTGATTTTAACCAAATGCTAGAGATGCCTATTTCTGCTAAAGCGGGTGATGTTGCGAGTAAGGAGAAGATCCATCACTTACGCGATTTATTAACATCGGACTTTGCTGGCTTTGCTATTAAAGTGGCCGATCATTGTTACGGTTGTACGGCGGGGCAAGGTAGTAGTTGTGGCGGTTCACTTGATTAATAGCACTGTGTTAGCAGTATGAAAGGTTTAGACATTGTAGTTCCTGTTTATAACGAAGGTGAGCAGTTGTTGCCTTGGTTACAACAGGTGACAAGTTATTTGCAGATTGGTGATCGTCTGGTGATTGTTGATGCCAGTGATGCCAGTGACTCAGCCGATACGAAATCTTTAAAAGATTTTATTGCTAATCATAAATCACTGCATTATTTACTCGCAGAAAAAGGCCGTGCTGTACAGATGAATGCAGGGGCTGAATATTTATTAACTATTGAAGATTATACACCCGAACTTTTTTGGTTTTTACACAGTGATAGCGTCTTATCAAAACAGCATTTAGATTATCTACGCCGCTTTGATGCGTTGCCTGTTTGGGGGCGGTTTGATGTTCGGTTATCGTCTCGTTCTCTTCCTGCGATTATTATTTCAGCGTTTATCAATTTACGCTCTCGCTTAACTCAGGTGATGACGGGGGACCAAGGTATCTTTATTCGTGCTGATATTTTTCAGCAGTTGGGTGGTTATTCTCTTATTCCGTTGATGGAAGATGTTGAGATTTCTAAACGGTTGCGAAAAATAGCTAAGGCTGATTGTGCTGGCCCCGTATTGAAAACCAGTGCGCGCCGATGGCAAAAGAATGGTTGGCTTAAAACGGTATTATTAATGTGGCAACTGCGTTTTATGTATTGGCGTGGGGTTTCTGCGGATGAGTTGGCAAAAAAATACTATGGAAAATAATTCGCGCAAACAGCAAGTTATTGAATGGATTGTATTAACCAAAGCGCCTGTTGCGGGTTTTGTGAAAACACGTTTAATTTCAGAATTAGGCGCGCAGGGTGCGTGTGATCTTTATATTCAGTTATTAACGCGCTTAGAAAATACGTTGAAAAACTTAGTACGTAAAACGCATTCTGATGTTGCTTTGTGGATTGCCGGTGATGATCGGCACGGGGCATTTAATCCGTGGCAAGAATTTTCGACGTTTTATAAACAATCTACTGATCCAGATTTAGGTGTGCGTATGGCGTTGGCTGTACAGTCGGCATTAGAGCGTGGGCGTATTCCTGTGTTGATTGGGGTGGATGTTCCCGATTTAAATGAAGCTTATCTACTCAATTGCCTGCAGCAATTAGAAAGTCATGAGCTAGTTATCAGCCCAGCAGAAGATGGTGGCTATGGTTTGTTGGGCATGAAGCAGTTTTATGCGGAGTTATTTGAAAATAAACATTGGGGAACCGATTCTGTTTTTTATGATACTAAAAATACAATAGAAACACTGCAGTTAGATGCTGCATACTTGCCTAAGGTGTGGGATGTGGACGAGCCAGCGGATGCTAAGCGCTGGCTCATGATGAGCTAATTATTTTAACCAAGGGTTAAATTTTTCTTTTGACGGGTTAGCTTCTGATTTTTTATTTGGTATTTCTGTTGGTGTTTCTACCGGCATTTCTGTTGATGATTTTATTGGCATTTCATCTGGCGTTGCAGCAGGCAATTCGGTTACTGTTGCAGCTGGCATTTCGGCAAGTTGAGATGGAGGTGTTATTTCTTGGGTAGTTTTTCCCCATGGGTTTATTGTATCAGCTGGTTTTTCTTTTTCTTTTACTTTTACTTTAAATACGTGAATCTGTGCGTCTATGGTGACGGTTAATTCTTCTAGCGTGCTGAGCGCTTCTTTATTTTCTGATTTGGTGCGCCAGTTGTGCGGGGTCATTAATAACAGGTCTTGAATCTGTTGCTGGCTGCTTAATGTATTTTGGTAGCTCACTTGTTGCTGATCAACTAGTTCAAAATCGTTACCCATGTTTTTAACTGGGTCAAATTCAACTTTGGTGATTTGATCGTAGAGTTTTTCACGCAGTTCTATTAGATGTTTTTCACCGGTATTCACGCAGATGAAGTAGCCGTCTTGTTTAATTACTTTGTGATAGCTGTCGGGCATTAAACGTGTAAATAAACAGGTTGCGATGTCGATACTTTGGTCTTGCAGAGGAATTTCAACTGCCGATGCTACTAGCCATTCATTGGTCATTGGTTTTGCAGCTTTATGAGCGTCGGCTTTTGCGCGTTTAGCAGCGGCGATGACGGCATCTTTTGATATGTCTAAACCGTGGAGTTTATGATCGATTTGATGGTCGCTTAAACTATGGTGTATGCGTTGGCTGTAATAGCCTTCGCCACAACCTATATCTAAAACTTGAATAGGTTGTTTAAGCGGTAGCGCTAAATTAACCACAATTTTATTTAAGCTTTCTGAAATCGGGCGGTAAAAATCTGAGTTCAAAAATGCTTGGCGAGCAATAACCATTTCTTGGCTATCACCCGGATTTTTTGACTTTTTCTTGTGCGCGAGTAGCAGGTTTAAATAGCCTTGGCGTGCACGGTCGAAGCTGTGGTTATTTGCACAGCTTAAGCTTTTATTGCTGTCGTTTGCTTGTAGGCTTTCCTTGCATACTGGGCATAATAAAATTGATGCAGTCATGTTGTTACAACTTTTAGAATGAAGGTAATAAATTTGCGAAATTTTACAGGTGCCGAAAGATTCATACTTGGGTGTTGGTGTAGCAAATATCTAAAACAGGGATGTTTTAGTTAAGGCTACATGGACGTATTTACGCCTTTTTGCGGAATAAATACCCAAGAATGAATCGCTGTGAAATTTAACTAAATCTTATTGATGCTTATTTTAAGGATCTAATCTAATAATAAGTTTTCTAAAATACGCTGGTAGATATTAGTCAGAATATTCAAATCTTCCGCTTCAACACATTCGTCTACTTTATGAATGGTCGCGTTGCGTGGGCCAAGTTCAATTACTTGAGAACCCGTTGGTGCAATAAAACGACCATCGGAGGTTCCGCCAGCAGTGCTTAACTCAGTATCAATACCCGTTACCGTTTTAATCGCTTCTACTGTCGCATCCACTAATGGGCCTGTCGAGGTTAAGAAAGGCTGGCCGCTTAAGTTCCAATCGATGTCATAGTCAATGTTGTGCTTATTCAAAATCGCTTCGGTGCGTTCTTTTAGAATGTCTGCGGTTAGCTCTGTCGAGAAGCGGAAGTTAAATACCACCTCGCAGTCACCTGGAATCACGTTGGTCGCGCCGGTGCCTGAGTTGATGTTTGAAATCTGGAAGCTGGTGGCAGGGAAGAAGTCGTTGCCGTTATCCCATTGTTCAGCAGCAAGTTCAGCTAATGCAGGAGCAACATCATGAATCGGGTTACGCGCTAGTTGTGGATAAGCCACGTGACCTTGAATGCCTTTAACCGTTAACACACAACCTAACGAACCACGGCGACCGTTCTTAATCGTATCGCCGGTATCGGTGGTGCTTGAAGGTTCGCCCACAATGCACATGTCGATGTGTTCGCCACGGGCTTGAAGGGTTTCGATCACCTTAACCGTGCCGTGCTTGGCTGGGCCTTCTTCATCGCTGGTAATTAGATAGGCGATAGAGCCTTTATGATTTGGGTGTGCTTTAACGAAATTTTCGGTAGCAATCATGAAGGCGGCGATAGAGCCTTTCATGTCGGCAGCGCCACGGCCATATAGCAAACCATCGTGAATTTGTGGCTCAAACGGCGGGTAAGTCCAGTTGCCTTCTGGGCCTGTTGGAACAACGTCGGTATGACCAGCAAAACACACAACAGGGCCATGGGTGCCGCGACGAGACCATAGATTGTCGGTATCTTCGAAGCGCATTTCTTCATGTTTAAAACCAACAGCGCCGAGACGATCCATCATCATTTGCTGACAACCGGCGTCGATAGGGGTTACCGAACGGCGTTGCATTAGGTCAAAAGCCAGTTCAAGAGTTGGTGTCAGTTTGTCAGTCATGAGGAGGGTTCTCGATAAAAAAGTTTGAAATTTTGGTCATTTAGAATAATGGCGATTGTATCATGATTTATCGGTGAGCTTATCTACCGATCCTAATATGCCTCGTAACATGCGTAATTCTTTGGCGTTGGGTTTGGCTCGGGCAAACATTTGCTGCAAGCGTTTCATCGCTTCACCCGGGTGATTTTTCACTAAAAAACCGGTATCCGACAGAGTGTTTTCTAAGTGTTGGTAAAAACGCTCCAAATCAATTTGGCTGGCGTATTCTTCACCCTCGTTGGAGGTTTCAAGCAGTTCGTCGCGATGCAAACCAAATTGTTTAAATAATTCGTAGCTGACTATCTGAACAGCCGAGCCGATATTTAACACGTCGTATTCTGGGTTGCCGGGTATATAAAGTAATTGTTGGCACATTTCGAGTTGTTCGTTGCTTAGCCCCATGCGTTCGCGGCCAAAGACGATGGCGATTTTCTCTTTAGGGTTGTCGTTTATCCAGCTTGCGGCTTCTTCGGCGGTCACTTGCGGGCGTGTGTAATTGCGCTTTCGGGCGCTGGTGGCGAAGACTTGCGTACAGTCGGCAATGGCTTCGGGCAGGGTTTGCACAACAGTGGCGTTGTCTAATACGTCTAATGCCCCTGCCGCGCGGTTGCTGGCTTCTTCTGCTGGGTATTCTCTTGGGTCTACCAAATACAATTCATTCAGTCCCATGGTTTTCATGGCACGGGCAATCGCGCCGATGTTGCCAGGGTGGTAGGTTTGTACTAAAACAATGCGGATTGAATTTAGGATAGTATTGGCAGCGCTCACTGGCGAATTCCTATTTAAATAAACTTGTGGTTAAAACATTTGGTAAAAATTTCTTAAATGGTATCATAGGCTGCTTTACATAATCATATAATCACACTACCGATTAGGAAGCCTCTTGATGAGCGAATCTCTGACTTTAGACCAGTTGAACCAAATAATGGCAGACGCAGATCTGTTAAAATCTAAGGAAGAAATTGATGTTGCTTTAGATCAGTTGGCTGTAGATATCACCGAACGTCTATCAAACAGCCAGCCTGTGGTGTATTCCATCATGAATGGCGGTCTTATTTTTGCCGGATCTTTATTGCCTCGTTTAAATTTCCCATTAGAAGTGGGTTATATGCACGCTACTCGCTATCGTGGTGAAACCAAAGGGCAGTCAGATTTACAATGGCAGGCATTGCCTTCTTGCCCTATGGAAGGCCGTACGGTTTTGATTTTGGACGATATCTTTGACGAAGGTAATACCTTGGCAGAAGTGGTTGAAGCCTGTAAAGCGCAAGGTGCTAAAGAAGTGGTTACCGCGGTTATGATCAACAAGGTTCACGAGCGCAAGAACACCAATTTACAAGTTGATTTTTATGGTGTGGATGTTGAAGACCGTTTCTTGTTTGGTTTTGGTATGGATTACCGTGGTTACTGGCGTAATGCGAATGGTATTTATGCCGTTAAAGGCATGTAACTGTTATCTAGCTCGCACAAAAACAGAAATCTAAAGTAAAACTTGTAATATCAGATAAAGCAGCTACGGAAACCGAGCTGCTTTTTTTTACTTTAATTTTAGGTCCGCCACTCTGATTTATTAACTAAAAACATAATATCAATAAAGCGCTAGTTTAATCTTTCTTTTTTTAGCTACATGGTTATTATATTCAGAACAACAGTTCACGGATAAAATTTCTAATATCGACTAACCTATAATAATGCATTATTAACTCAGTGTAATTAAAGCGGATTTAGGTGTGATTTTGGGATAAAAGAGCTAATAAAATTAACAACAAAACAATACTCAATACTCTACAAGGTAGTTAACAATGAATTATTTCTTAACCGGTGGAACCGGCTTTATTGGTCGTTTTCTAATTGAAAAACTGATCGCCCGTGGTGGCACGGTTCACTTATTGGTGCGTGAGCAATCGCAATTTAAGTTAGATTCTATCAGAGAGCGCTGTGGCGTTGATGATACTCGAGTGAAAGCGGTTATCGGTGATCTCACTAGTAACAACCTCGGTATCGATAGCAGCACTTTAAAAGAATTATCTGGCAATATTGATCACTTTTTTCATTTGGCTGCTGTTTACGATATGGGCGCAGATGAAGAAGCGCAGCTAGCGACAAACGTTGATGGCACCCGCGAAGCAATAAATGTAGCAGATGCTATAAAGGCAAAACATTTCCATCACGTTTCATCGATCGCGGCTGCAGGCTTGTTTAAAGGCACTTTCCGTGAAGATATGTTTGAAGAAGCCGGAAAGATGGATCATCCGTATTTAATGACCAAGCATGAATCTGAAAAAGTCGTGCGTGAAGAGTGTAAAGTACCTTATCGTATTTATCGTCCTGGTATGGTTATTGGCCATTCTGAAACAGGCGCAATCGATAAAATTGATGGCCCTTATTACTTCTTTAAAATGATTCAAAAAATCCGTCGTGCCTTGCCACAATGGATGCCAACCATGGGTGTAGAAGGCGGCCGTTTAAACATTGTACCGGTTGATTATGTTGTTAACGCCATGGATCACATCGCTCATGCCGATGGTGAAGACGGTAAGTGTTTCCACTTGGTCGACCCAGATCCTTATAAAGTGGGTGAAGTTCTTAATATCTTTAGCGAAGCCGGCCATGCTCCACAAATGGGCTTGCGTATCGATTCGCGTATGTTTGGTTTTATTCCAGCATTTATTCGCCAAAGCTTAAAAAATCTTCCGCCAGTAAAACGTTTTGTTAGTGCGTTCTTAGATGACATGGGCATTCCACGTTCGGTGGTTTCTTTCTTAAATTACCCAACTCGTTTTGATTCTCGCGAAACCGAGCGTGTCTTAAACGGTACGGGTATTGAAGTGCCTCGCCTACCTAGCTATGCGCCGGTTATTTGGGATTTTTGGGAACGCAATTTAGATCCAGATTTATTTAAAGACCATACTCTTAAAGGCCGTGTTAAGGGCAAGGTGTGCGTGATTACCGGTGCAACTTCTGGTATTGGTTTGGCAACAGCTGAAAAACTCGCTGAAGCTGGTGCAATCTTGGTAATCGGTGCTCGTACTAAAGAAACATTAGACGAAGTAGCCGAATCGTTACGTGAAAAAGGTGGCAATATTCACCCTTATCAATGTGATTTTTCTGATATGGATGATTGTGATCGCTTTGTTAAGGCGGTTTTAGACGACCATGGTCATGTCGACTTGCTAATTAACAATGCGGGCCGTTCAATTCGTCGTTCGCTATCATTGTCGTTTGATCGCTTTCACGATTTTGAGCGCACCATGCAGCTAAACTATTTTGGTTCGGTGCGCTTGATTATGGGTTTTGCGCCTTCAATGCTTGAGCACAAAAGTGGCCATGTTATTAATATTTCATCGATTGGTGTATTAACTAACGCCCCGCGTTTTTCGGCGTATGTTGCCTCTAAATCTGCTTTGGATTCATTTAGCCGCTGCGCCGCAGCTGAGTGGTCAGATAAAAATGTGAAATTTACCACCATTAATATGCCGTTGGTTAAAACGCCAATGATTGCACCTACTAAAATCTATGATTCGGTACCGACGCTCTCTCCTGAAGAAGCTGCCGATCTAATTGCCCACGCTATTATTGAACGTCCTAAGCGTGTTGCGACAAGATTGGGTACATTTGCTCAGGTATTACATGCTATTGCGCCTAAAATTGGTGAAATTGTTATGAATACAGGCTATCGCATGTTCCCTGACTCGCCTTTAGGTGAAGATGGCAAGCCTGCTAAAAAGCAAAAAGTGTCTTCAGAGCAAGTGGCATTTGCTGCGGTTATGCGTGGTATCCACTGGTAGGGTTTCTTTAAGCTCAGCTTATAAGCCTTAATTAGAAAGCCCGAGTTTTTATGACTCGGGCTTTTTTTATGGGGCTGAATAATTTGAAAATCTATTTGCCAAATTAATAAAAAACCCTCATTATGACGATTCGTCAAAATTGACGAATCGTCATTTAATGTGCTGGTGTATATATGCACACAAAAGTAGGGTAACCAATGAGTTTGTCGAAGAGCGAACAGAAAAAAGCCGATCGTGAGCAAGAGCTACTGGATCTTGCTGTCGCCATTCTTAATGAAGAAGGCTTTGCTGCACTGACTTTAGAGAAACTGACGGCCAAATCTAACTATTCTAAAGGCACCATTTACAATCACTTTTCTAGTAAAGAAGATTGCCTATTAGCTTTAAGCGTTCGGGCAGTGGATTCTATTATTAAGCTGTTTTTAAGAGCGCTGCAGTTTGATGGCAAGTTACGAGAAAAAGCCGTTGCTATTCATTATGCCTATCAGTTATATGCGCGCCTAGAACCCACATTATTTATGACGGTTTTAAACAGTAAAGCTCCGGGCATGCGAGAAAAAACTTCTGCTGAAAGAAGAGAGACATTAGATTCTTTAGAAACAACGATTAACGCCTTTAGTGATCAAATGTTTCGTAATGCAATTACTAATGGCGACCTAGAATTACCCTCTCACTTATCTATCGAAACTTTATATTTTTCTAATTGGGCGATGTCGTTTGGTACCAATATGCTGGTATTAACGGCACCGGAAGCTCGCTTAGTAAACCGTTTAAACTCCAATACCTTGTTATTACAAAATATCAGTATTTTGATGGATGGGATGAATTGGAAACCCTTATCCAAAGATTGGAATTATCAAAAGACTTGGCAGCGTGTAGAAGAAGAAATTTTTGCTAAAGATGTGCTGCTAATAAAACAACCGTAAAGCAAAAAAATAATAAAATAAAAATAAAAATAAAAATAAAAATAAAAATAAAAAGGGTTAGACATGAATCAATATCAAAATAAAAATTTACGGAAAATATGGATAAACAGCATTGTTAACCACCCTTGGCTGATTATATTAATGGTTATTGCTATCGTTGCTGCAGTTTCTTATGGTGGCAAAAATCTGTATTTTCGTGCCGACTATAAGGTGTTTTTTGATAAAGATTTTCCTCAAATGCTTGCGCACGAAGAAATGCAGCGTTTGTTTAACAACAACGACAACGCCGCTCTCATTCTTGTGCCAAAAGAAGGCACTGTGTATACCGAGCCTATGCTAGGGTTACTCAAAGAGCTTACCGACGAAGCTTGGCAAACACCGTTTTCAACCCGAGTTGATTCAATAACAAACTACCAGCATACCCGAGCAGAAGAAGATGATTTGGTAGTAGAAGACCTTATTCTAGAGCGCGATGCCATTAATTCACAATCTATCGCCTTAACCCAGCAAGTTTCAACAACCGAACCGGCATTAGTTAATCGTCTTGTGTCCCCCGATGGTAAGGCGGCGGTGGTGAATATCACCATACAGCTACCAGATAAAGAAAACAGAACTGCTGAAATTATTGAAATTACCGAATACGTTAAGGCGATGACAGATCGTTATGCCGAAAAATACCCAAACGCTGAGTTTTATCATACCGGTATTATTTTATTAAATTACAGTTTTGCTACCGAAGGTCAAAAAGACATGCTGACCTTGGTGCCTAGTATGTACTTGTTAATCATCTTGATGCTTTCGGTTATGTTGCGCAGTATAACTGGCATGCTGATGACTTTAATTGTGATTCTTTTTAGCATTACCGCCACCATGGGCACCGGAGGCTGGTTTGGGTATTTTTTATCGACCGGTACGATTAATGTTCCGATTGTGGTGATGACGCTGGCAGTCGCTGATTGTGTGCACCTAGTGGCGTCGGCTCAGTTTGCGATGCGCCAAGGAAAAACGCGCACCGAAGCGGTCAAGTTTGCTATGGATCTAAACTTAATGCCGGTGTTTATTACCAGTGCGACCACTGCGATTGGTTTTTTGACCTTGATATTTTCTGAATCCCCCATATTGGCTGACTTTGGCGAGATGAGCGCCATGGGAGTAATGATTGCTTTTTTATTGTCTGTTAGCTTATTACCGGCATTAATGATGGTAATACCTATGCAGGTAAAAGCAGAGCCTGAACACCGCGGTGGTATGGAAAATTTAGCCGATTGGGTAATTAAGCATAATAAGAAAGTATTGCCAATCAGTGCTGCGCTGATGCTGTTTTTTGCTTGTTTAGTACCGTTGAATGAGATTAACGATGAATCCACCAAGTACTTTGCCCCTTCAACGGACTTTCGCCAATCGGTAGATAAACAAGAAGAATTAATTTCTGGTATGTCGATTATTAATTGGGCGTTATTTAGTGATGAAGCGGGTGGTATTAATGATCCTAAATTTGTACAAGTAATTGCTGATTTTAGCGAATGGTTAAGAGCACAGCCAGAAGTGGATCATGTTGCGACTATTGCCGATACGATCAAGCGTTTAAATAAAAGTATGAATGGCGATGATCAAGATTTTTATCGTTTACCGCAACAGCGCGAATTGAATGCTCAGTATTTATTGATGTATGAGATGTCATTACCTTATGGATTGGATCTAACTAACCAGTTAAATATTGATAAATCTTCTACACGCATTGTTAGCACTCAGAAAAATTTAGGCAGCAAAGAATATGTGGAGTTAGAAGAGCGGGCTATGGCGTGGTTTGCCAGCCATGCACCGAGTATTCGTATGACGGCAGCCAGTTCTGGACTCATGTTCGCTCACATTGGCGAAACCAATATGGATAGCATGATTGTCAGCATGCTAGTTGCCTTAATATTGATTTCTGTGTTGCTTGTTTTTGCTTTGCGTTCTGTACGTTTGGGTATGATTAGCTTAATTCCTAACATTGCACCTGCTGCGATTGGCTTTGGTATTTGGGCATTAATATCGGGTGAAATAAATCTTGGTTTGTCGGTTGTTGTCTCAATGACACTCGGTATTATCGTCGACGATACCGTACACTTCTTAAGTAAATATCAGCGCGCTCGCCAAGATGGAAATAATACCGAAGAAGCTATTCGTTATGCATTTTCTAGTGTGGGGCGTGCCATGACCATTACAACTCTTGTTTTATGTACCGGGTTTGCCTTGTTAACTCTTTCAGCGTTTCGTTTAAATGCCGATATGGGATTAGCTACCGCAATTATTATTTTTGTGGCTCTGGTTGTAGACTTTTTATTCTTGCCAGCATTTTTGTTACTGACGGATAAAGGCGTTTATTCAAAAAGTAAAATTGCTAACGATGCAGCAGATCAAAATACAAAAACTGAAAACGAAAAATCTGAATTACTTGATGTGTTAGTAAAAAATTAGCAAAAAAATAAATAATGAAATAAACAGAAAATACACAGAAAATAAATATAAAAATTACTTTTAAATTAGGAGTTATCTTATGAATGCATTAACCAAGTTAACCAGTGCAATGGCGGCAACATTTGTATTAACCGCTGCGATCAATGTTCAGGCTGAAACCAGCGCTGCTTTTGATATCACTGGGTTGTCGGCTGAAGATAAAGGCTTAGCTATTGCCAAAGAGCGTAAAAACCGTGACCTAGGGTGGGGCGATTCTACCTCTAATGTGATAATGACATTGCGAAATTCTCAGGGAGAAGAAAGCATTCGTGAAATGCGCATGAAGTCATTAGAAGTAAACGACGATGGCGATAAAGGCTTAACTATTTTTGATAAGCCCAGAGACGTTAAGGGTACTGCATTTTTAACCTTCTCTCATGTTGATAAGGCCGATGACCAGTGGTTGTATTTACCGGCATTAAAACGAGTGAAGCGTATTTCTTCTCGTAACAAATCAGGCCCCTTTATGGGCAGTGAATTTTCTTATGAAGATTTAAGTTCTTTTGAAGTTGAAAAATATAGCTTTAAGTTTTTAGCTGAAGAAACTGTGAACGGTGTAGCAACTTACAAAATTGAACAAATTCCTACCGATAAAAATTCGGGCTATACCCGCCAAGTTGTCTGGTTAGATCAAGAACATTTACGCGGCCAGCAAGTGGATTTTTACGATCGTAAAAAATCGCTATTAAAAACCTTAACCTTTTCTGATTATAGTCTGCACTTGGATAAATACTGGCGTCCGATGAAGATGAACATGGTCAATCATCAAACTAAAAAGAGCACCGAGTTAAATACGACTTCACTAGAATTTAGAACAGGGTTAAAAGATTCTGACTTTAATAAAGCAACGCTAAAACGTGCACGCTAGGGAGTCTTTATGATTAAAAAGAATTTATTCGTCGCTTCTGCCTTATTGCTTGCACAACTTGGCCAGGCTGCTGAGTTTGAATTGAGTGGCTATGTGGGGCTTGAATGGCGAGAGCATTTTGAGCAAGGGCAGTTTGATTCTCCCGCTGCTAAGCAGGCAGATCGTCAAATAGGTTTAACCCTAGAGCCAGAAATGGTGTGGTCGTTAGCTGATGGTGAGCAGACCGTCGTATTTAAGCCGTATGCCCGCCTAGACAGCGCTGACGATGAGCGTACTCATGGCGATATTCGTGAATTGTCGTGGATGACGTATGGCGACGATTGGGAAATAACCGCCGGTATTTCAAAAGTATACTGGGGCGTAACTGAGTCTCAGCATTTGGTTGATATTATTAACCAAACCGATTTTGTTGAAGCGCCAGATGGCGAAGATAAGCTGGGTCAGCCGATGATTAAATTGAGTGCGATTCGTGATTGGGGCACGGTGACAGGTTTTGTGTTGCCGGGCTTTCGCGAACGTACTTTTCCCGGTGAAGAAGGTCGTTTTAGAACCGCTTTGCCTATGGCAATAAACGATGCTGAATATCAAGCGGGTGAAGAAGATGCTCACGTTGATTATGCGCTGCGTTGGAACCATACCCTCGGCGATTATGATGTGGGTTTGTCGTGGTTTAATGGTACTAGCCGAGATCCTTTGTTTGTTCCTAATAATACGGGTACAGAAATACTGCCGTTTTACGCACAAATTAATCAGTTAGGAGTCGATGCACAGGCCACCTTAGGGTCTTGGTTATGGAAATTTGAAGGTATTGTTCGCAGTTATGACAAGTCGGTAAAAAATACCTTTAAGATATTAGGCGATCAGTATAATCAAAACTTAGGCGCTGAAGATTACAGTGCAGCTACCGGTGGTTTTGAATACACTTTTTATGGGCCACTTGGAACGGTCTGGGATTGGGGCGTGTTGGCAGAATATCAATACGACTCTCGTGAAGATGCGTCGATTGCTATTGGTCAAAACGATCTGTTTTTAGGCAGCCGTATTGGCTTTAATGATACCGCTTCCAGTGAATTATTAGCGGGTATTAGTCAAGATTTAGACCACAACAATACCCATAGCTTGGTTGTAGAATATGCAACGCGCTTAGATGGCGGTATTACTTTGAATATTGATGGCTTTGTTTTGCTTTCGGATGAACCTGATAATATTAGCCACACATTTAAGCGCGATGATTATTTGCAAATTAGCCTGAATTATTTCTTTTAACCAGTGTCTCTTATACAGACGGGCATTAAATGGGCGATAACCTTTGCCATTGGTCAGGTTGCGTAAAAAATATTCTCATTTAGTGCTCTCTGATTCATAATGCCGATAACCCAAAATCAAGGATAAGCGCGGCTATGAATTCTGTTAAACAGGTCATTCACAAACTTCCCAACAGTTTGATTGTTTTTATAATTATACTAGTTGCTTTAGCCATTGGTTATACGGTTGTTTCTACCGCTCCCAAACCAGAGCGCAAAGAGGCCGTGGTGAAAGAGCGGTTGGTTGAGGTAGCAGAACTGCAGCGCTCAAGTTCACGCCCTACTTGGCTAGCTGGTGGCGAGGTTACCGCTTCGCAGCAAGTTTCTTTAAATAGCGAAGTGAGTGGTCGTGTTGTGAGTTTACATCCACAAGCCATTCCTGGTGCTTTTTTGCCCAAAGGTGCCAAGCTCGCGCAGTTAGATCCTCAAGATTTTCAATTCGCTCTCACACAAGCCCAAGCGGCGGTAACACAAGCACAAGCTGATTTGGATATTGAATTAGGCCAAGGGCGTTCTGCTGCGCTGGATTACCAAAATTCATTAGCGTCACGCAATCAATCACGTGGGGCGTCTAACAGAACATCCAGTGTGCAAGATAAGGCTTTGATGTTGCGTGAACCGCAGAAAAAAGCGAAACAAGCGGCACTGGCTCGTGCAAAGGCCGAACTTGATCAAGTGAAACTTAATTTAAAACGCACAGCGATTACTATGCCATTCGATGGTCAAATTTTGTCACGCCACATTAGTATTGGCAGCCAAGTTTCACCTAATATTGCCACGTTTGATCTGGCGAGTAGTGAAGAATACTGGTTAGAAGTTAAAGTTTCTAAGCAATTGTTGGGGTATTTGGATCAAACAGCAGCTGTCCGCGTAGGCCAGCAAAGTTGGCCATTGGTAAATGGACAGTCGAGTTGGCACAGTGCGCAGCTGTTGCAAGTGCTGCCGCAAGTAGATGTGGTTGATCGACAAGCTAAGTTACTTATCGCGTTGAAAAAACCACTAACGCTGACACCTAGTATTTTGATTGGTGATTATTTAGACGTGCGCTTGTCGGCGCAAGAGTTCACTGACAGCTATAAAATTTCTAGTGAGTATTTTGTTGATGAAGATTCGGTCTGGGTTGTCAATGACAATAAGCTTTACAAGCGAAAGCTGAATATTTTATTTAAAGGTCGGCAATACGTATGGGCTGATTCAGGCTTTGTTGCGGGTGATCGTTTACTGATTAGTAAATTAGGTACAGTAACAGAAGGTACACCGGTTCGCTTTAAGGCTGAGGTGCAATAATGACCATAGATGCGAAACAAGACCGCTCTAATTTTTATCGTGGCCCTGTGGCATGGATGGCGCGCCATGGAGTTGCACCGAACTTGCTAATGGCGTTTTTAATCATTGGCGGTTTTATGATGTCGCTGACGATTAAAAAAGAATTTATTCCTAATTTTGAATCCGATACTGTCATTGTTGATGTGTTTTATGCAGGTGCGACCCCAGAAGAAATTGAACAAAGTATTATCTTGCCGATTGAAAACGAAGTGCGTTCTTTAGAAGGGATTAAAGATATCACCTCTACGGCAAACTCGGGTTCGGCATTGGTGATTTTGGAGTTGTCGAACGGCACTGATCGGCAAACGGCTTTTCAAGATATTGAACAAGCGGTGAGTCGAATTTCGACCTTTCCGGTAGAAGCCGAAAAACCTATGATACGCATTGCTAGCCGTGCGATAGATGTGGCTAACTTAGCGCTTTATGGCGATATAACCTTACTTGAGTTGAAAGCGTTAGCAGAAGAGATTCGTGATGAATTATTAACGTCTAATCAAATTTCAAAAATAGATTTGCGCGGTACTCCTACCGAAGAAATTCACGTTGAGATCAGCCAGCAAAATCTACAGCGGTATCAACTGACTCTCTCAGAAGTTGCTAATATTATTCAAAGAAACGCCATCGAGCAATCTGCGGGTAGCATTCGCACTGAAGGGGGGGAGATTTTAGTCACCCTCAATGATCGCCGTTATTGGGCTAAGCATTATGCTGATATTCCATTGAGATCCGATGCTGCAGGGGTGCAGATTACTTTAGGGGATGTCGCAGGCTTGAGTGAAGGTTTTGCCGATACTAATCGGTCGGTAACTTACGACGGTAATCCCGCTATTGGCTTTAGAATTTACCGCAGCGATGATCAAACACCGACAACTGTAGTTGATTCGATGTATGAAAAACTCGATCTTATTATCCCTAGTTTGCCTCCAGGTATTGAATTAATTGTAACTGACGATGACGGTGAAACGTATCGCCAGCGGGTAGGTTTATTGTTAAAAAATGCGTTAATTGGTTTGGTATTAGTGCTTATTTTACTAAGCGTATTCTTAGAATATCGTCTAGCGTTTTGGGTCACTATGGGTATTCCAACGGCCTTTTTAGGTTCGTTGTTGCTGCTGCCGATTTTTGATGTGTCGATTAACATGGTGTCGATGTTTGCTTTTATTATTGCTTTGGGGATTGTGGTCGACGACGCCATTATTGCCGGTGAGAACATTTACGAGAATATGCAAAAAGGGGTGCCGTTTCTTGATGCAGCTATAATTGGTGCGCGTGAAGTATCAGTGCCTTTGGCGTTTGCTATCTTGACCAATATTGTTGCTTTTTTACCGCTATTGGCGCTCCCAGGAATGGGTAAATTATTTTTGGCGATTCCAATAGTGGTGATTTGTTGTTTTGCTATTTCTTGGGTTGAAGCCTTGTTTATTATGCCGTCTCATTTGGCGGCTTTGAAAAAAGACAATCAAGATTCAAAGCTCGCACAGCTAATGGCCAAGGTTCAAAAGCCAACCGACAAAAAGCTGCATTATTTTATTGATTCTATTTATCGCCCCGCACTTAAAAAATGCTTAAACGCACCGGGTATCGTGCTGGCCTTTGCGTTAATGGTAGCAATTGTGGTGCTGTCTTATCCGTTAAGTGGTCGCATGGGTTTTAGTATGTTCCCGCGCTTAGAAGGTGAGTTTGTGGTGGCGAAAGTTGAGCTGTCTGCAAATGCGCCGCTAAGCGAAGCGATTAAAGTGCGTTCTTATATCGATAAAAAGTTGCGAGAAATTACCGATCCAATCGAAGCCAATGGTACGCCTTTGGTGATCAGTGTGCAGGGAGATATTGAAGGCTCTAGCCTGGAAGTAGAAGCCCGTTTGGTCGATTCAGATGTGCGGCCGTTATCGTCAAACGAAATTGTGCGCCAGTGGCGACAAGCCATTGGTGAAATCCCAGGGATTCGCAGTTTAACTTTTGATGCAGAACGTGGTGGCGGTCCGTCCGGCGGTGCCGGTTTAACCATTGAATTGCGTGGCACTAGCCCAGAAGAAAGTTTGCGGTTAAGTAATGAGTTAATGGGCGAGCTGGCTACCCTGTCGGGAGTGATCGATTTAGCCAGTAGTTTTACTAACGGTAAACCGCAGTGGGAAATTGAGTTAAATGAACTGGGGCGCAGTTTAGGTTTGTCGGCATCGGATGTATCGAGCCAGGTGCGCCATGCATTATATGGTGCGCGAGCTATTCGTCAGCAACGTGATCGCAACGAAGTCACCACCTTGGTGCGTTTGCCTTTGGCCGAGCGAGAAGTCGCCAAAGACATTGAATCGTTATTGATTAAAACCCCGCAGGGGGGCTATGTGCCTCTGGCTGATGTGGCTTCGTTTGAGAAAGAACTGGCTCCTTCACAAATTCGTCGTCGTGACGGTGACCGTATTATTACTTTAACCGCCGAAGTCGAACCACGGCGAATGATTCCTGGTGCAATGGCGCTATTAAGGGAAGAAGTCTTTCCCAGTTTTAAAGACAAATATCCACACGTTGAGGTGGGCTTTCGAGGTCGCCAAGCGGAAACAACAGAAACCATGGATGCTTTAAAGCTTTATGGTAGTTTTTCTTTGTTGCTTATTTACGCCTTATTAGCGATACCTTTTAAGAGTTACTCGCAGCCATTTTTGGTTATGGCGATTATTCCGTTTGGTGCAGTGGGGGCAATTCTGGGGCATCTTATTTTGGGCTCGGATTTATCCATTATGAGTATTATGGGTATTGTTGCGCTAGCTGGGGTAGTGGTGAACGACAGTCTAATTTTGGTGGATTATGCTAATAAACGATTGGCCACGGGGTTGTCGGTGGTCGATGCGATTGTGGATGCTGGGGTGCGCCGGTTTAGACCCATTTTATTAACCACATTAACGACCTTTGGTGGGCTTGCACCTATGGTATTTGAGACCTCGCGTCAGGCGCAGTTTATTACGCCGATGGCAGTATCTCTGGGTTTTGGTATTTTGTTTACCACTTTTGTGTGTTTACTGGTTTTACCTGCGTTTTATGTGATTTTGATGCAGTTTTTACAAAATCGCGGTTTATATAAGGTAAAAGTGGAAGCAGCTCGTTGATCTTGTTTTATTCTAGCGTTGTTCTAGTTCGAGCTGCGCTAAATATAGCCGCATATCAAATTCGAGTTGGTGGTAGTCTGGCAGCATGTGCTGGCACAGTTGATAAAAGGACTTGTTGTGGTCTTTTTCTTTTAAGTGAGCCAGTTCGTGCACCACGATCATATTTAAAAAGGCATTGGGGGCTTTTTTAAACACAGCGCCTATGCGTATTTCATTGTTACTTTTTAGCTTTCCACCTTGCACGCGCGACACATAAGAATGCAACCCTAATGCGTTGTTGACTACGTGTATCTTGTTATCAAAAGCAACTTTATTGAGCGGTGCGGATTTACGCAGGTATTGATTTTTAATCTCCATAACGTAATCGCGCAATGCTTTGTCGTTGCCTATGGTGTGTTGCTGTGGATATTTTTTAGCAAGATATTGATTAAGAGTTTGGTTATCGATCATTGCTTGTACTTGCGCTTTTAAATCGGCTGAGTAACCGGCGATATAACGCAGTGGGTCGTTTGATTTTGTGTTCATAATATTTAAAACGTATGTATTTATTTAAAACGTATAGCCAAGTGCAATGCCGTAACGGCGTTTGTTTTTCCCAGAGGTATGCAGCTGTTCGACGTATCCTTGTAGCGTGATGTGATTGCGGGTGTCGACCCATTCATTAAAGGCAATTTCAGAGACGATACGCACGCGCGTGGTAGAGGTAAGATCAACACCGCGCTGAACTTGTAATAAGCGCCCTAAGCCAAACCCCATGTAAGGCTGTAATACGTTGTCACGCTTGAATTGACCATCAGAAAAAGCGCGGGCTTCGAGTGCGGCGTTAAAAAAATACATATATAAGCTGCCTCCCACATAAAAAGAGTGTTCTTCTAGGTCGTTTGTCATTCGTCCTGCGTAGGTCGACAGACCGATAATAGCTTGGGGAATGGCTTCTTTTTGGCGTTGGCGGGTATCTTCAAAGGCGTGAAGATTGCTACTACAAAACATCAGCAACAAACTGATAATAACAGTTGGGGTGATGCGTGTAGAAGAAAGCAGTATCGACATGATTTTAAGTATCTGGCTATAGCAATGTATTTAATGATAATAGTTTAACTAGCACTATTGTAGCGCCATTGTGCCTGTTAAACTGCAAAAAACTTTTTTGGAAGCATCATGACTCAAGCGAATAACCCTTTACACGGCTTAACCTTAGAAACCATTGTTACGAAACTGGTAGAATTTTACGGCTACCCTAAGTTAGCTCAGCATATTAATATTCGCTGTTTTAAAGAAGATCCAAGCATAAAATCGAGTTTAAAATTTTTGCGTAAAACCCCGTGGGCACGAACGAAAGTGGAAGATTTGTATCTGAAAACCCGTTTTGAGGTTAAAAATAGCCCCTGGTCTCAGCAGTAAATCGTTGGTGAATGTGCTGTTATTAGAGTAATTATTAATCAATCCTGAAAAGCCTTGCTCATTCTGGTATTATCCGCGCTCCAAAAAATTTAGGGTTGGAAGCGCATGTTCCAAGATTTTAGAAAAACGTTCTCTCCCAATGTGAAGAACGATACTTTATCCGGCTTAACTGTGGCTTTGGCCTTGGTTCCCGAAGCCGTAGCCTTTGCCTTTGTGGCGGGTGTTCATCCATTAACCGGTTTATACGCAGCGTTTATGGTGGGTTTAATTACTGCCATCATGGGCGGTCGTCCGGGCATGATTTCCGGCGCAACCGGTGCCTTGGCGGTTGTTATGGTTGCGTTAGTCGCCCAAGCCGAACGAGATTTTGGCGCGGGTATGGGGCCACAATACCTTTTTGCCACGGTTGTTCTAATGGGTATTATTCAAATAGTGGCTGGTTGGCTAAAACTGGGCAAGTTTATTCGTATTGTGCCGTATCCTGTGATGCTGGGCTTTGTAAACGGCTTGGCTATTGTGATCTTTTTGGCGCAAATTCCTCAGCTACAAGTAAGCACACCAGCAGGCAAGTGGGGCTGGACAGAAGGCACTTGGTTAGCCGGTAATGAGCTTTATATTATGCTTAGCATGATTGCGGCGACCATGTTTATCACCCATTTTTTACCCAAACTTACCAAGGCTGTGCCTTCTGCACTAGCCGGAATTTTAGTGGTGAGTTTAATTGTGATCGGTTTAGATTTAGATACTAAAACCGTGGGCGATCTTGCCAGTATTGCCGGTGGCTTACCCACTTTTGCTGCGCCAAATGTACCACTCACTTTAGATACTTTAATGTTTATTTTACCGTTTGCTGTGATTTTAGCTGCAATTGGTTTAATAGAATCGTTATTAACGATTACCGTGATCGATGACATGACAGATACCCGTGGCCGTGGTAATCAAGAATGTGTGGCTCAGGGTACTGCAAACGTTGCGACTGGTTTCTTTGGTGGCATGGGTGGCTGTGCCATGATTGGCCAATCGATGATTAATGTAAATTCGGGTGGTCGTGGTCGTTTGTCGGGAATTGCGGCAGCGCTATTTTTATTAAGTTTTATTTTGTTTGCTGCCCCTTTGATCGAACAAATTCCAATTGCTGCGCTAACCGGTGTCATGTTTATGGTGGTGATTGGCACGTTTGAGTGGTCGAGTTTCCGTATGATGCGCTATGTGCCTAAGCGTGATGCATTTATTATTGTATTAGTGTCTGGTGTGACGGTTGTTACTGATTTGGCGGTTGCGGTTGTTGTAGGTGTTATTGTAGCGGCGTTGAACTTTGCTTGGGAGCACGCTAAACATATTTACGCGACTACCCGTATCGAAGAAGACGGAACTAAGGTTTATGAGATTAATGGGCCTTTATTCTTTGGCTCAGCGGCTAATTTTAAAAAGTTATTTGAACCTAAGAATGATCCAGAAAAGGTAGTGATTGAATTCAAAAATAGCCGAGTAACTGATCACTCAGCAATCGAAGCGATTGATTCTCTGGCTATGCGTTATGTGAATGAAGGTAAAGAGATTCACTTGCGTTATTTAAGCAAAGAGTGTCGCCAGCTGTTAACTAAGGCAGGTGATCTTTGTGATGTGAATGTATTAGAAGACCCAGCTTATCGCGTTGCTGTGGATAAGTTAGCTTAACCGCTAGTAAATTCTAACAGCTATCACCAAGGCGTATTCTGCGTTTTGGTGTAGCTGTTAGGCGTTATCTTTTGCAGGTTCTTCTTTTAATATTTTTGGCAAATTAATAATGTAGCCACAGCCACCGAAGCCGGTTGCTGATTCAGAGCCAGTTTCTGTTTCCCGTTGTGGTAGTAACTTGATGGTGCCTTTTAGTCTCTGATTAACCAAGTTATACACCAAGTGCATACCTAAGCCAGTGCCCCCGTATCCGCGTTTGGTGGTATAGAATGGATCAAATATCTTTAGCTGAGATTCTTGGCTCAAACCCACACCGTTATCGGTGTAAGTAATATTAACTTGATCTTGATTGTCTTCAACGCTGATGCAAATGGTGCCTTTATCTATCCCCTCAAAACCATGCAGTAGACTGTTCATTATTAGGTTGGTTACGATTTGACTAAGTGCACCGGGATAACCCGTTAGTTCAATGTCTTCGGCGCATAGTATTTCAACTTGGTGTTGAGTCATTTTTAATTTAGGGTTTAGAGTCGACATGATTTCGCTGAGATATTCTGCGAGGTTGTAATGTCTTAATGCTTCACCGGCTTGATCTTCTGATACGTGTTTAAAGCTCTGTACCAGCTTAGCTGCGCGTTGCAGATTTTTACTGAGTATATCAACACACTCTTCCATGCTGGTCATAAAGTCGGTGAAATTTTGCTTTGAAATATTACCGGTTTCAAAGCGTTTCTGCATATCTTTAAAGAGGTCTTTAATAAACGAATGGGTAGTAATGCAAAGTCCAATTGGTGTATTTACTTCATGGGCGACTCCCGCAACCATGCTACCCAGTGATGATAGTTTCTCTGATTCAATAAGCTGACTTTGGGTGCTTTGTAGATTTTCTAAGGTGCTATTCAGTTCATTAACAGCAGTTTGCAGGCTTTGGGTGCGCTCTTCTACTCGTTGCTCTAACTGACTGTTGGTTTCTGCGAGCTGTTGTTGGGCCACTTCTTTATTCGTAAGTTCTTTGTTGATATCCGCTGTTAGTTGATTAAATGAATTGACCACTGCAGAGAGTTCATCTTTAAATGGTGGCCGATCAAGGGTTAACTGCTGATGCGTACAACTTTTATCGTTCTTTCTGAGTTGTCTTTTAAGATCAATTAAATGGCGGGTAACAATAGAGTAAACACGCCAGAGTAAAAGCAGGGCGAGCAATATCCCAGAAAGCAATTGCATGGCAATGATTTGTTGGGCGGAGTCTATAATACTGCTTAATATGCTGTCACGAGCAAAGCCAATTTCTAATTCACCTACGATTTCTTTCTCGTGGGTAATGGGAATAAAGTAATGCTTAGATTGCTCAGAGCTTTTGTTTTTTCCTTTTTCATACAAGGTGGCATCGTTATTGGCAATCCGTACGTAACCAATATAATAAAGGCTGCTAATACCTTCCCCTTGCACTGTGATTTGTTTGTTGTCGAACTGCCATAAGGCATTACCTAAAGATATTATGTGACTGGATTTGATTTCAGTAAGGCGGGTCTCAAACTGACTCTCTTCTTTTTTGTAATTGAAATAAATCAACACAGTGGTTGAAATAGCATTAATTGCTAAAGACGCCAAAACAATGCTAGTAGCTAAACGCCAAGCAATAGGAAGGCTTTTGCGGGTAAAAAATGGACTGGAAAAAAAGCGTTTAATAAAGATAGCGCATCTCGTCTTCTACAATTATTAATTTTATAACTTCAGTGTAGTCAGTTTTACTAGAACGAGAAAGAAATATCCTGTTTCAAATGTGTTTAGTTTGTAACATTCTGCTAAAAAGCCTAACCGCTGGTTCAACGTTGAGCAGGGTTAGGCTTTTTTCATCTATGCCTTCGTCACTTACGCGCCAATTCGCGCTTGCTTAGCTTTGTGCAAAACAAAAAACAACAAGGGTATTAAAATTAAAGTCATCATGGTAGAAACCAAAATACCAAAGATTAGTGAGATCGCTAGGCCATTAAAAATAGGGTCGTCTAAGATAAAGAAGGCTCCTGTCATGGCAGCAATACCAGTTAAGATAATGGGTTTGGCTCGCACAGCCGCTGATTGAATCACCGCTTTTTCAACCGCCAATCCTTTTTCTAGTTGCTGGTTGATAAAGTCGACCAGCAATATTGAGTTGCGTACTATGATGCCTGCCAGTGCAATCATGCCAATCATGGAAGTAGCGGTAAATTGTGCATTAAATAGCGCATGACCTGGCATAACTCCAATTATGGTTAGTGGAATAGGTGCCATAATCACCAGTGGAATACTGTATGAACGAAATTGTGCTACTACTAGTAAGTAAATAAAGATCATACCCACACCATAGGCAATGCCCATGTCTCGGAAGGTTTCGTAAGTAATTTGCCACTCACCATCCCACTTAATTTCAATGCCTTGAGCAGTGCCAGAAGTACTGGGGTCAGCAATAAATTTTTGTTGCCACTGGTCATAAGCAGGTTCTTTTAGTTGACCAGAAATATCAAATAAACCATACAGCGGGCTATCTAACGGGCCTGCCATGTCGGCGGTAACAAACATCACTGGGCGTTGGTTTTTGTGATAAATGGTTTGTTCGATTAACGACTTTTGCAAGCTAACGACTTCGCTCAGTGCAATTAAATTGCCCTGATTATTGCGAATTTTTAGGGTCAGTAATTGATCCATCTGATCTCGGTACGATTGATTTAAGCGTAAGCGCATAGGCAGTGCATATTTTTGCTGCTCGCTGTGCAAATAACCAATATCCCAACCTGCTGTAGCTGTGGTGATGGCTTGATTTATTTGTTGCTCGCTTAGACCAAGGATCATCGCGCGGTTGCGACGTATTTCTAGTGTCCACTGTTGTTGTGGTGCGTCTAGCCAGGTATCAACGTCGACTACGTCTTGGGTTTGTTGGAATATTTTAGCCAGTTGATGAGTGGCAGCAACTTGCTGGTCATAATCTAAGCCATAGACTTCGGCACTGATGGCAGCCATTACTGGTGGGCCTGGGGGCACTTCAACAATTTTAACATTGGCATTAAAGCGACGCCCAATAGTTTGTAGCGGCTCACGCAATTGCAAGGCAATGTCGTGGCTTTGGCGATCGCGATTGCTTTTATCCACCAAGTTAACTTGCAAGTCTCCATGGTGTGGCGATTGACGTAAGTAATATTGGCGCACTAAACCATTAAAGTTAATGGGTGCAGCAGTACCTGCGTAAAGTTCTACATCGCTGACTTCTTTAACGCTGATTACATAGTCTGATAACTCATCAAGTACCATTAACGTTTGTTCGAGCGGTGTGCCTTCTGGCATATCAACAATAACCTGTAGTTCTGATTTGTTATCAAAAGGCAGCATTTTTAGAACCACTATTTTTAATACGGGTAACATAACAGCCATTAATATTAGCGATACGGTACCAGCCATTAACAAGCGACGATTGCGTTTGGCTTTTGGCGCAATAATAAAGGGCGACATTAAACGTTCAAAGAAACGGTACGACTTACTGTTGTTATCAGTTTGTATAGTGTCGTCGGCTGCTGGGTGATTACCTTTGTTATGTTTAGCATGTTTCAGCAATTTAACGGCTAACCAAGGAGTCACCACAAAGGCAATGATCAGAGAGATCAGCATGCCGGTAGAAGCATTAATGGGAATCGGACTCATGTATGGCCCCATTAGACCAGAGACAAAGGCCATGGGCATAAGCGCCGCGATAACAGTGAAGGTGGCCAAAATAGTTGGACTACCTACTTCGTCGACGGCCTTAGGAATGAACTCTAATAAGCTGCTGTTTTTATTTTCATCCAACGACATGTGGCGATGAATGTTTTCCACTACTACGATGGCGTCGTCGACCAAAATGCCGATCGAGAAAATGAGTGCAAATAATGAAATACGGTTGAGGGTAAAGCCCCAAACCCAAGATGCAAATAGGGTTAATGCCAAGGTGATGAAAATAGCACTGCCAACAATCACCGCTTCGCGCCAGCTCATGGTAAATAATACAAGCAATACCACCGCGAGGGTTGCGAATAACAGTTTGCCAATTAACTGATTGGATTTGTTTTCTGCGGTCATACCGTAGTTGCGTGTTTCGGTCACGGTAACAGAATCAGGAATCAAACGGTTTTCAAGCGCTGTGATATGTTCACTGATGGCGCTGGTTATGTCCACGGCATTGGTGCCCGGTTGCTTAGCGATAGACAATGTGACTGCCGGTGCAATAGCTGCTTGCTCGGGTGTTTTGATGAAAACGTAATTGCTAGGTGTATCTGCTTGCTGGCTGACGCTGGCAATATCCCCTAAATACAATAACCCTTGCTGTTGGCTTGTGGGGTCTTCGTAGCTGCCAATGATGAGGTTTTCAACGTCGGCAACGGTTTTCAAAAAGTTACCGGCTTGCAGCTTTATAAGCTCGTTGTTGTTAACTAAGGTGCTGAGTTGGCCGCCACTGTTTGCAGACTGTAAGCGTTGGCTAATGTCAGCAAAACTGATGTTATGGCCATTCATTTTGCTGGGATCAATACGAATACTCAGTACGGAGTTGTGTTCGCCTAGGGTGTATATGTCGCGTGTACCAGCAATGGTTTTTAGTTCGGTTTCAAGACTGTGTGCTAACCGAGTTAACTCTTCATGACCCATTGCGGCATCTTGGCTACTTAATGTTAAAGCCATGATGGGTACATCGTCGATGCCCATAGGTTTAATTAAAGGTTGTGGAATATTAAGCCCTTGAGGAAGCCAATCACCATGAGATTGCACTTGGTTGTATAAGTTTACAATGGCTTCTTGGCGCGGCATGCCGACTTCAAATGCGACGGTGAGTACCGCTTGGCCGGGGCTGCTAATAGAGAAAATATCGTCTACACCGGCTAATTCTGATAGCACTTGTTGGGCAGGGATTGAAACCAGTTGCTCAACTTCTTTGGCGCTTGCTCCTGGGTAAGCGATAAAGACATTGGCGAAGGTCACGTCAATCTGTGGTTCTTCTTCTTTGGGTGTTACTGCGATGGCAAAAAAACCTAGCAGTAACGCAAAAATGGCGAGTAGAGGCGTTAGTGCTGAATCTTGAAATGATTGTGCAACACGCCCTGAAATGCCCATGGATTTGTTGATGTCATTAGCCATTGATTTATTTCTCCAACGAATCAGTATTGGCTGCTTTATGATTGCGACTAGCGATGGCGGCAGCGGCCAACGCATTTACGGCAATCACATCACCATGATTAAGACCAGAAAGTACGATTACTTGAGGGTTATCTAGGCTGGTGGCTGCTTGATCTAGGCTGGCGCCAAGTCGTACATAACGTAATTTAAGTTGTTGGTTCTTATTAACGACATAGATACTGGCCACTTCGCCTTGCTGAATAATGGCACTTTGGGGGACAGAGATAGCTTTGGTTTCACCAATGGGTAAAGCGACTTTAACCCAAGCGCCGGGAATGAGGCCCGAGCTGGCTTGATTAACCTCGAATTCAGCAAGGTCTAAACGGGCTTGAACACTGCTGTAGCGGCTGTCGGCAAATGGAAACAGGGTGAAGCCGTCTATAGCAAAGTGCTGCCCTTGGGATTTAACCGTGATCTGGGTTTTGTTGTTTTGGCTGTTTTGTTCTAATTTAGCCACAAGGTTTTGTGGAATGCTGGTGGAGGCTCTTAGAGGTTGCGCAGAAAACCCCGTCATAAGTGGCTGACCAGGATTGACTAACTCACCCAGTTCGACCATACGCTGGCTAACAATACCCGAGTAAGGTGCAATAATTTGGGTATAAGATAATTGCTCTTTCGCTTGTTTAACTTGGGCTTTTGCCGCCAATACAGCTGCCGCCGCACTTTTTGCTCGCGCGATACTGCTGTCTAATTCACCCTGAGATAAAGTTCTTTTATTAAACAGTGAACGATTACGCTTCATTAATATTTGCGCATCTTCATTCATGGCTTGAGCTTGCGCAAGGTTGGCCTCGGCTTGGCTTAAACCTGCCTGTTGCTGGGTGTTGTTAATAACGATTAGGGTTTGGCCTGCTTTTACGCGATCGTTAATATCAAAGTTAATGGCTTCTACAATGCCCGAGGTTTGTGCAGAAATAGTACTTTGATTAGTTGCCTCTAAGCGCGCATCTAAATACACCTTTTGCTGAGTGGCTTTTAATTCTATGGGCAGAGTTTTTAACTGAGAAACAGCAGTAGAATTATCTGCATTCGCTAACGCACTGTTCATAGTAGCAAAAGTCAGTGGAACTAAAGCCACGCTTAAAAGAAGTTTGAGTGGTGATCGCTGCATGGTTAACTCTCTTCAATATCGTTCAAAATAAATTGTAGTCACAGTATAGTACAATTACTATATTCCAATAAAGGAATATAGTAAAGCTCAATAAAGTGTGTCTTTTTTTGTGCACTATTGTGCCAAAATAAAACTCAATTAATTATTATCTGAATTCACTGTTCCATTTTATATGGCTAATACTGGCAAGCAACACTCGTTATCCTGCGCGCATTATTTAATAACCGTTGTTATTTTTTTATTTAAGGGGTAATAGTCAGTGAGTACTTTATCAGTGCAGCGCGGATTAGTCATGAGTGTCATGTTGGCACTAAGTGTTGGTTTTGCGTTGCAAGTAATGGTTTATGAGCATGCTTATTTGTATGGGGAAAATCAATTAATGGAGCACATTCAACTGGCTATCTTGTTTATAGTTGCTGCAGTATTTTTTTTGAAATCGTCAAAAAAAGCTTGGCAGCCTTTAGCGAGTGTAATTCCTGCATTGCGTTTATTGGCGCTCATGGCCGCTGCCTTGTGTTTTAGTTTTATCGTGCGCGAGATGAGTGTAAAGACGACTCAAATTGAGTGGTTGATTTTTATCGTGGATGGCCAAGGTTTTAAATTGTTGATGTTACTAGTTTGGCTACCCTTATTGATAATGGCCTATCAGCATAGAGCACAGTACATTAGTATCGTAAAACAGGGGTTATTTTCTGCTACTTCTTTGTATTTAGCGGCGGCTGCAACTCTGCTGCTAGGGGGAGGTTTATTTGATAAAGAAATTATTGTGGTGGAATACTTTCGCTTTTACGAAGAGTTGTTAGAAATGAATGGTTACGGCCTAATGCTGATTGCTGCCTTGCATTTTCAGCGCGACATGCTGCGAGTGGTGTGTAACCAATGCCAAGGTGAGGTGGATGTTAAGTGTTATGAGGTATTGAATTTACAACGCGTGTGATGCTGAAAATGGAGCCGTATTCGGCTCCATTTTTGGGGGCGATTAACAAATTCAGTTAGAACTTAGCTTCTGCCCATAACCAGAATTTTTGAGTATCTTTTTTACCATAGGCTTCATCACCTTCTGAGTAGTCGGCGTATTTAATACCCACAGAGACATTATCAACGAAGCTCATACCCGCCAGTAAATTGATTTCACTACCCAGATCATCACCGTTTTCATCGCTACTATAATCGTGATAAACCGCTACTAAATTAACACCAGCCACTTTACCGACTGCTTTTGCATAGGTATCAGTTAAGCCATTATTAGGAGTGATTAAAAACTTATCTGCCCAGCCGTTAAAAGCATGGCCAGTTGCGTAAGGTGTGGAAAACGCGTAATCACCATCACCATTAAGTGATTCTAAACCTGCTAACAAGGATACACCTGCTACATTGACGCCGGCTTCGATTAATCCATAATCGGCATCGAAATCTTTGCTACCCGCAACGCCAGAATTGTAGGTTTGTGTTGCATATTCTGCGGTATACAAAATATTAACACTATCGCTGGCCGCTGCCTTGCCCTTGAAACGCAAACCGAAAGTATCGTAGGTTTTGTCTGTATCATCATCTTTCAACAGATAACCATAGGCCGATACTTTACCTACTGGAGTGGTATAACCCAGATTAAGCAGGTGATCTTCTACAGCAATATCTTGGTAAGTAATAGTATTGCGTTGGTTAATATACACATAAGATGCCGATAGATTGTCAACGGCAGTCAGGTCGATGCGCGCGGCGTCGAAGGTTTGTTCGTTTTGACGCCAGCCAACGTTACCGATAAAGCGTGCATTGTCAAAAATAATGCGCTGACGACCCAATACTGCTTTGGCTAGGTCGTGGCTATAACTGATTTGAGCGCGGTTGAAATCCCCGCCTAGTCCATCAACCACAGCCGCTCGGCCAGGATTGTTTGGCCCCATTGACGATTTAGATTCATATTCATCTTGTAATATGATTACTTGGTCGTATTCTGCCAGTACTTTAAAACCTGCAAGGCTGGCGGTTTCGTAGCCAATACGAGCGCGAGCTGTCATGGCCACAGCATCTTTGGCTGCAGCATCATCTTGAACGTTTTCGCCACGCACTCGTAATTGGGCAATAACGTCGCCTTCTTGAATAAACTCGGTAAATGATTGCGCTTGGCTGGGGGTTGCGAGGGTTAATAATGCGGTGCTAATGGCACTGGCTAATAGTGATTTAGTGGTAAAGCGATTAGTCTTTGTAATCGACATGGATAACTCCTGTTACTGGTCAGTTTAATTCTGACTGCCACATCTGTGCCGAGTTAACACAGTGCTAGCGATCAATGGCCATAGAATGGCAGTTTTTGAGATAATAAAATTGATATCGGTCAAGGCTTTAAAAGTCTTTAGCTTGAGTGGTTTTGTTTAATTTATGAAGGATAACAGTAGCCTATGGCCGAACTATTGAAACAGCAGCTGTCGTGGCACAAAATTATTGAGCTCTCAAATAGTATTGCTTTACAGGCTAAGGTTGCTGACATTGAGTTTAATCACAAGAAATTTGAACAGCAATTATTGCTGTTTGCAGCAGAGCAATTAACTTTTGATTGTGAACAGAGTGCGCTGTGGGAATCATTGACTTTAATGCAGCGGCTCAAATTTGCAGCACGCGCATTACAGCAAGTGATGCCCGAAACTGCCGGGGCTGACGTGGTTTTACGAACTTTGCAACAAGATACGTCTTTGTCGGGTTGGTTGTCGTTGATTTGCTGCGAATATGTCGGTATTCATCAGCACTTGAGTATCGAGCAGGGGCTGTCTTATTTGCAGCAGATGACCGAGTATTTTAGTGCAGAGTTCGCTATTCGACACTTCATATTGCGTGAGCCACAGCAAGTGGTGGATATTTTATCGACTTGGCTCACTCACAAAAACCATCATGTGCGCCGCTTAGTATCTGAAGGAACTCGCCCTCGTTTACCTTGGGGGGTTAGGCTTGCTGTATTTATTTCTCAGCCAGAGATGGTATTGCCTTTGTTGGCAGCCTTGCGTGATGACCCGCAAGAATATGTGAGGCGGTCTGTGGCTAATCATTTAAATGATATTGCCAAAGACCACCCGCAGCGTGTAATTGAAATAGCTCGGGATTGGTTGTCTTCGCATGCGCTGCAGACTCTGAGTCAACATCAACAAGTGCAGCGCACCCGTTTGCTTCGGCATGCTTGTAGAACCTTGTTTAAACAAGGTAACAGTGAAGTGTTATCTCTGTTTGGTTATGGCAGCGTCGATGACGTTAATTGTGAATTGATTTTGCATAATGCTGAGGTAACTTGGGGGGGAGAATTGGCGTTTGAGCTGATTTTGCCAGACGCATGTAATCGCCAATACATGATTGATTATGTGATTTTTCATCAAAAAGCAAACGGTACGCTAACGCCTAAAGTGTTCAAATGGCTTGATCGCAAACGTACCTGCGATCAAAGTCAGGTTTTGCTAAAAAAACATTCATTTAAAGCCATTTCCACCCGCCGCTATTATCCAGGTTTGCATAGGATAGAAATAATGATCAATGGCATTAAAAAAGCAGAAGCGACCTTTGAGTTGCGCGCTTAAGCTCACACTCATGTCGTAGCCTTTGCTATTATAGTCGTCATATAAGTTAACAATGGTGGCTTTTGTGAAAAATTTAGAAGGTATGGAAGATGTGAAAGGTGTGAAAGGTGTGAAGGTTGGATTTATTGGCATGGGGTTAATGGGAATTCCGATGTCGAGTCGTTTATTAGCCGCCGATTTTGACGTGACTGTGTGGAATCGAAACCCCGCTAAAACTCAAATCCCAGCATCGCAAGGGGCTCATGTTGCTAGTAGTCTTGCTCAGCTGTGTCGTGATGTGAACGTAATCATGATGTGTGTGAGCGACACCCAAGCAGTACAAGAGATTGTATTAGCAGCAGAAGGTCTACTGGACAATTTAAGTGCTGGTCAGATTGTGATTGATTTTTCCAGTATTGATCCAGAGGCAACACGCGTATTGGCAAAAAAAGTCGCAGATAAGTCCTGCATTTGGTTAGATACGCCGGTTTCGGGTGGTGTTGCTGGTGCCGAGCAAGGAACGCTAGCCATTATGGCTGGTGGGGATGAGCAGGCGTTGGCCGCGGTTAATCCATTATTACAAGCCTTAAGTCAAAGAATCACTCGCATGGGGGATGTTGGGTCTGGTCAAGTAACAAAAATTTGTAATCAGATGATTGTGAGTAGTAATGTACTTGTAATGGCCGAAGTAATGGCCTTGGCTGAAAAATCGGGAGTGGATAGCGCGAGCATACCGCTGGCACTTAGAGGCGGCTTTGCTGACTCTATTCCACTGCAGCTAACAGGTCCTAGAATGGCAGAGCGTGATTATGCACCGGTTAAATGGCATGTAAAAACACTGTTAAAAGACTTGGACATGGCTAATACTTTGGCTAAAAATAACCTTTCTTCAGTCCCTATGGCAGGACTCGGTGCAGAGTTAATGCGCCAACATGCCAGCAGAGGCTTTAATGACAGTGATCCCGCTACGTTAATCGAACTGTATTTAGCATCGGAACACAATGAAAATATTCAGGAAAATAATCAATGAAATTGGCCGCAAATGTGTCCATGTTGTTTAACGAGCTGCCATTATTAGAACGATTTGGTGCGGCAAAATCCGCTGGTTTTGATGCGGTAGAAATACAGTTTCCGTATGTGGAAACAGTGGCTGATATTAAACAGCAGCTTACAGATAACGATTTACAATGTGTATTGATTAATGTGCCAGCGGGGGATTTGATGGAAGGCGGCGAAGGCTTGGCGTCTGTGCCGGGCAAAGAAGCCGAATTTGCCGCTGCGCTGGTTGAGTGTTTAAGTTATGCCACCTCTTTAGGGGTTAAACAGGTCAATGTGTTATCGGGCCGCTGTTTTAATCCTGATAACCATGCTGAATATTTAGCTACTTTTAAGCGTAACTTAGTTACTGCAGCCAAGATGTTTGAGCCACTGGGAGTAACTGTTACATTTGAGGCTATTAATACTTTTGATATGCCAGGTTTTGTTATTCATAGTGTAGAGCAAATGCTTGATGTGATAGCCAGCAGTGATTGTGACAATATAAAAATGCAGTTCGATGTTTACCATATGGCGCGTATGGTATTACAGAGTGAAAATTCAAGCACTTGTATCATTAATACTATTAATCGCTATGCCACTCAAATTGGTCATATTCAATTTGCTGATGCTCCTGGGCGAGGGGAGCCGGGCACTGGGATATTGGACTTTGTTTCTATTTTTGCAGCCATTGAGGCTTCTGATTATAACGGTTGGGTGGCGGCAGAATACAAGCCCAGTAAGTACACAGAAAATACGTTAGATTGGAGACATTTATTAACCGCTTAGGTAAATAAGTTCAGTTGAGGTTGTGGTGCTGCAACAGCTAGTTGATCACTAGAATCGTTTTGATTGTTGCTAATGTTTTCATTATGGTTGTCGCTATTGTTGTTGCTGTGGTTGTCGGCAAATAAATCAAACTGAGCTTCTTGCTGCGCGTGATTATGTTCTGCAAGTAGCTGCTTTTTATGCTTGGCGGCTAACACTCTTTTTTCACGAATAAAGCACAGCTGCACAACTAAATGCTTTTGGTATTCGCTGAATTCATTCCAGTGAAAGCGTTCTTCACGGCTGCGAAAGCAGCCTTTGCAAAAGCCTTTATTATTGACCGTGCAAATACTGCGACACGGGTTGGGTGTGTGAAATAACTGGCCTTGATCAATCACGGGTTTTACCTCATTGCTAGAACTTTACGCAATTATTGGGTTGTTAAAGTTCGTCATCTGAGTAGTTTTTCTTTTGAATTAATTCAATCTTATAACCATCTGGGTCTTCGACAAAAGCAATGATGGTCTTACCCCCTTTTACTGGGCCAGGTGCGCGGCTTATTTTTCCATTGAGGCTTTGTATTGTATTGCAGGTAGCGTAGATGTCATCGACTTCTAAAGCGATATGCCCGTAGCCATTTCCTAAATCGTACTCTGTTGTGTCCCAGTTGTGGGTAAGTTCTAGAACACAGCCTTCACTTTCTTGTTGATAGCCAACAAAGGCCAAGGTGTAACGATATTCTTCATTGTCGCGACGGCGTAATAGGCTCATGCCAAGCACGTTGGTATAAAAAGCGATCGACTGTTCTAAGTCACCAACTCGTAACATGGTATGCAGCATTCTCATTGGTCTTTTCCTTAGTCTATGTCTATTTTGTCTTTATATTCGCATTATACTCACTAAAATTCTGTCCGGTTGAGTGAGTGAGTGAGTGAAGGTCCCGCAAGTAAAGCACTTTGCTGGCAATCTGGCCTTTATTATTCTTTACGTAAATGGATGTTTTCGTAAAGATCTAATAAATTTCTACCCGCCGATCCCAAAAAATAACCCAAAATGCTTTACAAATTGACGATTAAAAAATCTAAATTAATTGTCCGATTTAATGCCTAAAAACGTCACTTCAATCTTCTATAAAGCGTGGCGACCCCAACTCCTAATTGTTGAGCAACCTTCTCCTTGGTCATTCCAGCCGCAATTAAAGTCCTGGCGGATTCGATGAGTTCATCATCTACGGGTTTACGTCCTTTGTATTTACCTTCTGATTTCGCTCGGTTAATCCCTATTCTCTGGCGCTCCAGCATTTGCTCACGCTCTAGCTCGGCTAATCCGCTCAACATCGTGAATAGCAACTTTCCAACACCAGATGTAATGTCGATACCTTGCAATTGATCGACGAATACAGAAACACCTTTATCTTGAAGCAGCTCTACAGTTTCTAGTACCTCTGAGGTTTTCCTGCCCAGGCGACTAACGTGGTATACGATTAAGGTATCTCCGCTTTTCATTTCAGACAGAAGACTTTTGAACTTAGGTCGATCTGTAGTCGTCCCAGTAAAGTGCTCTGTGATTACGCAATCGTGTTCGTACTTGCTCGATAGATAGTCAGCCTGCTGCTGCACGTCCTGCTCTTCAGTGGAGACCCTTGCGTATATATATTTCATGACACCTATCACTGTAATTTAAGAACTAATGATAGTCTATCATTGATAGTGAGTAATGCTAGTCTATTGATAGGCTTGGATTGAATATAAATAACTACCAATGAAGGTTGATCTATTGATAGACCCTGAAAGGAAGAACTAGCTTTGAGATTATTTGCTTAGTGGCTTTGTGAGAGAAGCGGACATTAGTTTAAGGCTCATTTGTGCCAAAAGCAGGCCTTGGTACTTCTCTCAGCTTTGGCTGAATATTACTGATACGAACTTTTATCCCAGTATCAAAAAATGGTGAATAGCGGTCATAAGAATCGAGCCTATTTTCCTCGAAACCTTACATTACTTAAAACAGGAAAGCAGACCTTTAGCTTTTGATGGTGCCTAGGTCAGGTTCTAAAAAATAGCTACCTCGAGCGTTTTATTAGTATCCTTTAACTCCAAAGGCATGATTCGCAGCACGGATCAACAATGGAAAATGACCGCTCTGCCCAAACTCCAGCCCTAGATTTGAGATAGTTATGCTAATCTTGTACAAGTTGAACTCCGAAATTTTAGTCTCTAATACAAATCCATTTGATACCCATACATCGTATTAAACCTTTTGGTTGATAAACTCATTAACTCCATGACGAAGAAGATGATGATGAAGATGATGATAGAAAAGCATCGCGTCGCTCGGCGGAGCTTTTCGACAGGTCCCGTGGTAGCGGCTTATGAACTCAAGGTGGACGCGGGGGAGGTGCGGAGAGATAACGCTCAAGTCGCTCTGGCGGCAAAATTGGATGCCCTGCACGAGTCTCTTGTCTCGCTCCCACCAGTACCTTTGCTTACCGACGATCCGACAGAGAGCAGCCGTAAAAGCAGCAGTCCACTGTTACTGGCACGATCCATGGCATCCGCCCAGTCCTTTCTTCGAAAGAAGTTCCATTTGTGGTCTTTTGGTCCACCACCGCGGGGCATTTACATTCATGGACCGGTCGGGGTCGGTAAGAGTTTTCTAATGGATCTCTTTTACGCGTCGGTTAATGTTCCTGATGATGATTCTCGCTGTAATAATTCCAGCCACAAACACGCAAAAATTACCAAACGCCGCGTCCACTTTCATGAATTCATGCTAGACGTCCATCATCGAATCTTTGTCTACAAAAAGAAGCACCCACGGGGTGATGCTATTCCCATCATTGCGAAACAATTGGCACAAGAAGCCCAACTCCTCTGTTTCGATGAATTTCAAGTGACAGACGTTGCCGATGCCATGATTTTGAAAAGACTGTTTTTATTATTATTGGATTGGAATGTCGTGGTAGTGGCCACCTCGAATCGCTCCCCCGATGCCTTGTATAAGGGAGGCATTAACCGATCCCTCTTTATGCCATTCATAGACATGTTAAAACACACGTTCGACATTTTTTCCATGGAGGGTTCCACTAAGGATTATCGACTCGAAACTCGAGCGGATGGTCAATCCTATTTTTGGTCAAACAAGGATGTTCATGGCGATAATAATAGTAATAACAACACGCAGGCGAAGTTGGAAGAAATATTTGGTGGCACTGCATCCGGAACTGAGGCTGAGGTCATTCAAGTTCGCTTCGGTCGCACCGTCCAGGTCGCCCGATTGAATGACCGGTGCGCCTGGTTTGACTTTTCCGAGTTGTGCTACCAACCGCTCGGCGCGGCCGATTATCTTTCCCTCTGCGACCGATTTCCGGTCCTCATTATGGACAGCGTCCCCCAATTGGGCGCCAACCACCTCAACGAAGCGCGACGATTCGTGAACCTCATTGACGCTTGTTATGAATCTCGCACCCGCTTGGTGCTAGCGGCACAAGTCCCGCTCGACGAATTATTTGTCGATTTTGAAGCGCAAGTCGAAAGCAGAGATGGAGATGTAGAATTGTTTGTCAGTGAGAAGGGGGGAAACTCGAGTTCCTTTGCGACGACCATGATTCGCACCAAAGAGGGGGAACATTTGGAGTGGTCGGCGACGGGTCTAATTGGCGTGTCACTGGCACAATTCTCGTCCGCCAATGATCTCGCCTTTTCCTTTCGACGAGCCGCGTCTCGATTGGTAGAAATGGGTGGAAAGAAATGGGGGCGGCAATGACGACTGTGGAGAGGCTGAATTAAGTGGCTAAAGACCTTGTGAATGTCAGCTTCACGGACGTTTAGGCCCTTAGAACTGACTTCTTGTGTTGATGTCGTGTCGAGGCAGCATTGTGCCTGGGCCTACTATTGAAGATTGATGCCAGTTTGACCTGATTGTCATAGAAATTCAGACACTGATAGTTCTAGCTTTGGAGTTAAAGCAGTCATTCCTTATAGTATATTCTCTAAGAATCGAGTGCGTATTTGGTCTATATCACCATTTTTTTGCATTTTACGAAGCACTTTATCTAAAGGTTCAACTATATTGAGATTATTTTTATGCAAGTAGTGATAAAGCTTTTCTGAATATAAGACTGGGCTGACAATTTTAACGTTCTCGAAGGGTTCGGTTAGGAGAGCCTTCAACGCGTTAGTTTCAGGCAGTAAAGTGTATTTAACTCTCCCCAGAGCGACCATACTGAGCGCTTGATTGATGTTAACAACAAAAGTGCACTGGATTTTAGTATCTTCAACCAGTTTTTTTACTAACTTGACCCCTTTTACACAAACAACGTCATGCCCAATATCTTTGATCTTGTCTACTTTTTCGCTACTGTGTTTTCCAAGAGCAATTACATTAATCATATTGATTGCGGTAGGTACTGCATTTAAGTTGGGGTAGCTTGAATGCAGGTTGCCAATACGTGATACCTCCCCATCGAACATACCCATATTCGCAGACAATAAAGAGCGAACATTTGGAAGTCTATGGATTTCTACTTGATAGCCGATCTTGTTGTATGCTTTTTTTAATACTTGGACTGATATGTCCTGAACAAAGGCATTTTCTGGAGCAGTCAATGCAATCACAGATTGAGGGTGCGCATTCGTGAACCCTAACAAAAATATGGCAAACAATAATAGCTTGGCAGCCAAATTATTAATGATTTGATATTTCATAAGAAATGATATCCTTTCGCTTCAGGCATCCTCAAAGGTTAGCAATGAAATATGGAGCCTGCCAATAGCCATCATTCTAAATGATCTGCAGATGAAACAAATCAATTATGGTCTGCCCATCACTTAGCTATCTCTATTTATACGAAAGGATTGCTTTTGCTTATTTTGAATCATTTAGCCAACGATCAAACTGGCTGTTTTATCCGTATCTAAATTGCGCACCTGAAAGGTGACTTAGCGGACATTTATGACTCTCACGAAGGTCCGCTAATCACCAGAAGTGAACGCTCAAATATCAAGAACACATACAACGCTTCGCTGAGTTGAACATTATTTGAGTAACGTCTTTAGGTAGCTATTTCTGAATTGGGCGTTACTTGACCGCTGAACAATTTCTTTGAAGTTCTCTTCGCTTCCGACAATATGCACCTCTGTTTCTGCGCGTGTGATTGCTGTGTACAGCCATGCTCGATCGGCAATTCTTCCTTTTTGCAGAGCGATGATAATACGCGGGAATTGAGATCCTTGTGCTTTGTGCAAGGTGATTGCGTAACCTAGTTCCATACAGTCCAAAACAGCCTGATTAACTTCGATCTTTACATCTGTATCTAGAGTGACTTCACCATAGGATTCACCAGAACCTTCAACGCTGGTTAGTGTCCCAAGTGACCCGTTTTGAATGCCTTTATCATATTGGTTTTGAGTGAACAGGATGGCGTCATTAAGGCGTAGATCTAGGTAAAACAGATCCCCATGCATCTTAAATCTGAGCCGTTGACCGCCTGGATTAACTTTGCTCTGCACCAGGTTATTGATCTCGCTCACGAGCTTTTTGGTAGGAGCCATCACTCGGCTATTACTGGGACTCTTTTCATAAAGAGCGCAGCATACGTCAGCGATGTCATTCTTCTGCGTTTGATGGAAATGGATATTACCCATGGAAAGCTGCTCAGGCACAACACCTGCATTCACCAACTTGCTGTACTCTGGTATGCCTGTACTGCCTTCCTGGCGCTTAACAATATCAAGCATGGTGTTAGCGATAGCGTTAGAACCAACAATATCTGCAAGAACCTTTCCACACCCGATGGGCGGCAACTGATCTGGATCGCCCGTAAAAATAATCCGGACGGATGGATCAATATGAGTAACTAATCTATACATTGTTGGAAGATCGATCATTGACGCCTCATCAATAATCAACAAATGGTTTTTTCTCTCCGGTGTAGGCTCAATGGGATCGCCTTTCAAGAAGGCCGCAATGGTTTTAGTGGGAAAGCCAATTGATTCGTGAAGACGCATCGCTGCGCGCCCACTCAGGGCAACAGCATGGATCTCAAAGCCTAAGGAGTTGTAGGCTCTCAGACCTGTTCTTAGCACGGTGGTCTTGCCTGTCCCTGCACCTCCAGTAATGCAGCTCACGCCATTATCCAGACAGACAGAAACCGCCTCAGATTGCTTCTGGGTTAATTCGTAGGGCAAGTCTTTAAGCGCTTCATCAAAGGCCTTGTAGGCCTTTTCATCAAACAGATCTTTTTGAGTGATCAATGCAATTAGTCGTTTGGCGACGACATTTTCCATCAGTAACTGCGCAGTTGGATGATACGTTCTACTCGTAGGATTAAGGATAAACTGAGCTTTATCGTGGCCTGCTGCAAACGCTTGGCTAACTAGCGATGAATCTTTGAGCAGCTTATTCAAATGCGGCCGCAATGATGAGTGATTGGTGAAAGTATGCCCCTTTTCAATTTCCTTTCTCAGACTAATTTCCAGCGCGGCACTGAGCCGCTGGGGATCATTCGCCTTAATGCCGCGCTTTAGCTGCCAATGAGTGAGCGAGAGTTCGACCTGATCAAACGACATTCCAAACCCAATGAGTAGGTAAGGGTTCTCTTGAATCGCCTGAATAGAGTTCTCACCATGATGCTTGAGCAATCTTTGCTGCACGCTTGCAGGGATTTTTCTTTGCGACATCCAATTGCAGTGAGATAGATTGGTGTATTTGGCATAGCCTGCAAATAAGGCATCGATTGAATCTTCGCTCAGAACGCTCCTGAGCCGATCTCTTGACTCAGGGCTGTCATGACGCAAGATAATGTGAAACTCCTTCCCTAGAAGCCTCCAAAGTTCTCTGGCTTTACTTTCGCCAATACCCTTAAAGTCTTTCTCTTTGGAGATAAACTGGATTAACTGTTCGCCGGATTCTGGCAATTGACATTCTATCTGCACAGGATTTTCATAGGTGTGCTGCTGCATCTGGCAATCGCCCGTTGAAATCGGTCCGATTGATCGAGCACCTTTGACTGACCAGTGTTGTCCTAAGGCGGGCTGCACAGGAAGACTGTTAGGATCAATTTTTACGCTGACAAAGTATTTGCCGCTATTCACTCTGTAACTGTCTTTCTTAATCGGGACACCAGTAAAAATCATGAAATTACTGGAGTTGAAAGGAATGCTCGTTACGCGGAACTGCTCATCATTAAGAACACAACTCATCTGGGCATAAACCCCATTTCTGACAGTGTTTCGGATAGCTCCCCAAATCGCGCCAGCTTTCCCTCTAACTGTTTGACCTTGGCTTTCAGTTCGATATTTTCAGCTTCTAGGGAGGATACGCGCTTTGAGTCGAGAGACTTACGATTCGCTGTATTGTCATAAATTTTTGGCTTGCCAGCATTCTCTTTAGCATCTTGAGTTAAAGGTGGCAGAACACCTCTACCACGCAGTTCATCCTCAAGATTCTTAACAGCAGTCTTTAGAGCAGGGTTTTGATTTAACGCTGACTTTCCGCAACCGATGGCCTTCGCTATCTCACCACGATTTAGCTGCCCCCGGAAGATGATTTGCTTGAAATCATCGCCTGTCTGCGTTGCTTTCCAAAGCAAAAACGCATCAAGGTTCTGTTGTGCTTTTTGCTGACCACTTGCCATATTGTTATCCCTTTTTTGATGCCTACTTATTGCTACTTTCAATGTCTCGCAAGGTCTTTTGAAACACCTCCATGACACTTGGGTTGGTTTTGCCAATGCTGGATAATTTTTGAATGAAAGCTTGAAGTTTGCCAATCTCTGAGTGTGCCACCGCAAGTTGCGCTTCCAGTTGGATTACTTTCTCCGCTAACTCCACATCTTTCTGTAAGTATGAGAGCAGTTCCTTATTGTCAGACGAAACAGGTTTGCCCCGAAGAACTTGCTTTTGTTTCTGGTACTCATGTTTGATATTGGCGTACTTGTCGAGCGTTTGTCTCGTGGTGGTAATGCCCAAACTGGATTCAATTTTTGTGACTAACAAATCCCACGTTAACTTACCTTCCCAGCTTCGAATGAGGGCTTGTATGGAAATCTGCTGTTCAGTTTCGAGTGATTTAAGTGCCATATCATCCCCTTAGAGTGAGCCTAGAAAGCCTAAAAAGTTATGGGTGGCTGCATCTTGGCTTTTGTCGCTTTTTGCCTCAATCGCAGCTTGAAGGGCTTGCTCGGCATCAGGCAGCGCCAACGTGTGTTCTTTCACTGTTTTTGTCTCTAAATTGGTGATTCTCATGCTGTTTGAATGGGTGAGTAAACGCACCACACTGCCTTTTTCGATGGCGTCATCGGATAGCACTTCAATAAGGTGTTTTAGCATACATGTGTTGCGATAATGGGTTTTGTACCACGCCTGCATGCTTTCACTAGTGACAAAGTTGATGGCCTCCTGAACCCTTTCCAGGTTATGCGTCTGCACCTTTAAATCTTTTATAAGTAGAGCAATAGCTTCATCATCGTGGGCGACATGGCAGGACGATGAGCAAAGCGCGCATTGTGTTTCAAACTCTGACATGTAAGTACAAGGTGATAGGGCGAGGTTCTGAGTGCAAAACCCTGTTTCATGAGTAAACGTCGGCATTTCATTGTCGATGGCCTCATTGTATTGGTTCATGGTTCTAATACGCTGACTGACCTTCTCTTTAACGTCGTTTTCTAGCTCATTAGAGTAAGTGATATCCCCAATCACCGAGGCGTTCTGGGCGTCCGTGGTATGGATATAATCCAGGGTTTGCTCTGCACTCTTTCGACCAGACAGGAGGGTAATGAGGAGGTGAGGCAGCCCTTTTTTCGCAAGGTAATCATTTTGCCAATGCCTCAGTTGGTGAGGCCTGAGCGCAAAATCGGAGGCAAACCCGTGGCGCTCAAAGAGAGTCAGTCGTGATTTATTGTGTTTAATTAACCCATCATCAAATAAACCACTGAGTGAACTAATCGACACCAAAAGGAAAGGGTGTTTTATTCTGCCGCCCATCTGCTTTTTTGTATACATAAACAGCGCGTGTTCAACATCGACAGACTTCGATTTGTTACGATTGTATCCATTGAGTTGAGATTGATTCATCTCGATGATGTGATTTTGAAACTCAGCCACAGTGAGTGTTTGTTGGCCTGCTAAATACTTATTACGTTGCGACTTATTAATTAAATTACATCCTGTCAGCACCCGAACGTAAGGGCAGTTAGTCTTAAACACAAGTGTGTCGAGCGGCTCCAACTGCACGATGGGTTTGATGAACTTTGGGTTAGTGATTGATACATCGATTGCCCCTTTTGTGTCAGGTGAGACTCGGACGCATTTGCCACTGCCGTCAAAAAAGCCCAGCAGCAAGCCCAGATGTAAAAGGTGAATGGGCTTGTTCATGGATGGCTTAAGCAGGGCGATGTTCTCGTCGCTCGGTTCAAAGTCACCCAGTACGTCTTTCAGCGGGCGAGTAGGTTTTCTATAGAACCGAGCGAGCGCCCTGGCAGGCTCTGTCGCTAGGAGGGTGTAGTGCAAGGCTCTGTCTACTCTCTTAACCATTTCGGCATTGATGTGATTTTGATTGTCCTTATACCCCTTTGAGCCTCGCCAGTTCAGATAATGCACCGTTTTTTCTTGTCCATCGACAACTTGCGTATGGCGCTGTATGCGTTGTGTTGTCAGAAGCGCTTGCTCTGCGCCGATGCGATTGGGCGACGCCATGCCCAGCGCTGCCATGGTGCAGCAAAAGCTGTCTCGCTGATCTTTCGTGGCAGCGATAAGCGGTTGCCAAGCTTCAACATTGTTTTTGTCGTCATCCTGATAGGGCGGAATAACATCATGAAAGATAGCGCCGAGCGCCAAAAGCGCTTTTTCCGAAGGCAGTTTGTTTTTTTCTGCCGCCAGTGCGTCATCACCACTTTTACTTCGTAAACTTTCAGTGGTGGTGTTAATACACGGCTGGCAGCTTTTGGGCAGCATTTTATGATGGTGTAGCCAGTCGATGAAGCTCGTTAGGCTGGCTGAGTTTGTCATCGAGTCGGCGGCGTGTTGAATCGTTTCAAGGGAGGCAGAGGCGACATTCTCATCTAAGCGGCAAAGGAAAAATCTTGCATTCGTGATTTTATCTCTCTTGCGGTTTGTGCCTATGTTTTCTTTTAATACATCAAGTGTATAGGCAAATAATAAGCCGTGTGTTTCAGGTGCCAATCGATCATCTTCTGTGAAGCGTGTGTTTATGTTTGGTTTGTTTTTATTCAGGTTACAAAAGAGAGTATTGAGGGTTCTGCCTCCGCTGTCGGTGAACGTCACCGCCATGTCATCCCATGACGCAGGCACACCCTGAGCGTTAGTAAAGCCCATCAGCGGCTGCGCTTTCTTTCTGGCTATGTAAGCACGTTGGTTATCAATGTAGCGATTTATCGTGCTCATATCTACGCTCCTAGTTTCAGGATTTTTCGCTCTTCACACAGAGCAATCGTCACTTGGATATAAAGAATGATGGTTTGCAGCCGTTTGACTGTGGCGGGGTGCCCTGATTGACTGTTAATCGCCAGTTTGCGCTCGGCTTTATCCAGATATGGCTGATGGTTGGCGGTTTCTAACGGTCGAAAATTATCGCAGGGGTAGCATCCCATCGGGGCGGCCCCTTTTGACTGACAACTGGCGCAATTAGCGGGGTTCAGTTTGTGCCCCATTTCTTCATCAAAAGGACTTTTAACCACAAAATCAGGGAGTTGTTGTAACTCTTTCGAAGAGACGCTATCAAAGCGTTGTATGACACTGTTCCCCGCAAAGGCTTGGTCAATTTTGATCCGTTCAGGCGATTTTAAATCAAGGTAAGATTGGATAGCCTCCACGGAGACACCTGTAATGGCGGCAACTTGTGCGGGACTTAATCCCATCCAGGCAGCAAGGGTTAACTGGGTGTGACGCCAGCGGTTATTTTTAAAGGCAAGGGGTTGATGGGCGATTCGGTCACTTTTAATGTCGAGCTTTTTATTGAAGAGGAAAGCGATGCTGCTTCTAAGGCTAAGAGAAGAGAGATGATACGCTTCGGATGTGTCGCTCACTGATTGAAAGAGTCTCTCTTTCGCCTCAAACCTTGCTGAAAATAAACTTTGGTCTGGAAACAGTGGTAGTCGTTGCATTAGTGCTTTGGTTTCACTCTCAGTCAGTGCGATGTTGCATGGGCTCAAGCTTGCACCTAAACGGGTTTCATACACTTGGTAATATTGAAGCAGCAATGTGGACAGGTTCGGATCGAGTCGATGTGAGCGTGATTCGGCATTGCGCCTAAATTCGCCGTCTTTTCCTTTAAAGGTTCGCAGGTGCAATTGCTCCACATCAGAAAAGTGATGCTGTTTCAGAGGCTGCCAATCAAGGTTACGCTCCTTGTGTGAGGTAAACGGCTGACCTACTCGCAAGAGGTCGCACCATTTGAGTTGAACTAATTGTGTGGGTCTTCTTACGATAGCGACCATCAACTGACAAGCAAGAATATTCCTTAGGCGAGTAAAGGGTTTCGTGGTGGTAAATCCATTATCGAGCGCATGGAGCGTTTCGATTCGCAGAGCTTCTAGAAGGTTATCACGCTCGATTTCACTGTACGCACCTGTTGTTTCATCAAGGATGCTTTTTGAGCTATCCCGTCTGCCTAGATTTTCCTCTTTAACGAGGTCATAGAGCGGAATGAGGACTTCGCTACGATATTCAGGGCTTCGCTGACAAAATGCGTACAAAGTATCTCTTATGTTCTTTTTATAGTCCGTGAGCGTTAGCCACCATGCCTCAAATGTTGCTGGTTCTAAATACTGGCAAAGCGTTTTTAATTTGGAGGCGTGCGTAATTAGAGTGCTATAGGCGTAGTGTTTGGCCGCGTTTGCAATCGCTAGTCGAAGGTCGAGAAAAACGTCACTGTCTAACATTCGCATCCACTCAAGATTAAGGGTTTTCTTGTACCCAAGCACCCAAACATCGGAGAAGAGGTCGAACTCATAGCCTTCTGTTTTTGACTGAAAGGTGCGTTTTCCTTCATAGCCACTTTTTAAGTCATTTAATTCAAGATCATCCATTAGTCACCTCTCAGGTTGGGTACGGATTGGCTTTGGTTCTTGGAAGAGATTTCTGCTACCGTCACGGCTAATTGGAATTGGTTGTAGACGGGAGTCATTTCTGTATCTTCTACCCAGCCCATCGCAAATTTACGAAGATCTTCGATTTTGTCGGCTGAAAACCCTTTCTCTCTGGCTTTATCTTCAAAAATCTCATTCCATTTATGACGAAGTAAATGAGGGTGGAGCGCAAACCCAATCTTATGCCCAAAGGTCTCTATGACCTTGTAGGCGGCGTTGTAAGACAATGGGTTTCCGATGGATTTTCCTTTTTCCGAGATGAAGACAAAATCATGCTTATGAGCGTTTGAGGTACTGTTGCGCACGGTTTCAATGTAGAGCTTAATAAGTTTCATTAAATCACGAGAGATGGAAACTGAGAGGGCTTTTGTTTTGTTCGAGGCAGGAAGTCGCCTGGTGTCCGTTGGATCGTTGGGCGTTCGGGTCAGTCGGAATCGAGGGTTAGCCCAATCATCCACTAAATCACTCACCTTTAATTTCAATACCGCACCCACACGAACTCCAGTATCAATCAATATTTGGGCGATGATTTGATTGCGAAGTTTGCTCGATTTGAACGGGTTATTAGGCGAGCGTTCTTGAATGACATCTAAAAATTCAAAGAATTTATCGGATGGGATCGACGATTCAAAAGCATCCTTAACGACGGTGTTGTCTTTTCTGGAGTGCGATATTGTAGTGCTGATATAGAGCTTAAATTTATTAAATTGATCATCCGTGCTGATTTGCTGCTCGGTCTCCGCTCTATCGTAGTGATGGTAGATATATAGGAATTCAATGTAGGCTTTCAGGCGATTGAGGCGTTGATTAAACGTATGCGCTGACACTTCTGGCTGACTGTTGGATGTCGCATGGATGGCATCGCTGATTCTTTTATCCGTCAGGCTAACTACTACGCTGTCTTTGTTGTCGTCTTCTGCGTCAACATAAAACTTACAAGCACGAATGTAGTTATCAATTTCTTCGATTGATAAAAACCTACCACATGCTACACGCTCAACGAGGTCAATACTGTTGTCCATGAAAAAGCAATATAAAAACTTCAACTCATAGGCATATTTCTTTCGAGTGTAGAATGACGGTGGCCGTTTTGATTTTCGAGATTTTGTTGTGGAAAGTGGGGAGCCATGATTGCCGTTTAGGTAAGCATTGAGGTACAAGCAGCAAGGTAAACCATTGCGAATCACAACGGGAAACGAATGCCCGTTCATATCCTTATATATTCTAACCTGAATTTTTTTACTTGGCCCATTCATTACATAATCTATTTTTAGTTACACGTAAATCTACCTTAATTGGTGTTTGTGGTTTTGTAAAGTGAAAAAATCTACTTGCTACCGAATTTATAGTGTTTGGTAAGATTTATTCTTTACGTTTTTTTTAGTGGGGAGTATTCGCACAAATCTTCAATAATGCACGAGCCACATTTAGGTTTACGGGCAACACAGGTATAGCGGCCATGCAATATAAGCCAGTGATGGGCATCTAAAAGAAACTCTTTAGGTATAAATCGCATCAGCTTTTGCTCTACTTCATCGACGTTTTTACCCGGTGCAATTTTGGTGCGGTTAGACACACGAAAGATATGAGTGTCGACGGCCATTACCGGATGGCCAAAAGCGGTATTAAGGACAACATTTGCGGTTTTGCGCCCAACACCGGCTAGGGCTTCCAAAGCCTTGCGATCTTCGGGTACTTCACTGCCATGCAGGTCGATTAAGTCTTTGCACAGTTTGATCACATTTTTGGCTTTGCTGTTAAATAAACCAATGGTCTTAATGTATTCCTTGAGGCCGTCTTCGCCTAAAGCGTAAATAGCTGCTGGGGTATTGGCAACGGGAAACAGTTTACGCGTGGCTTTATTCACACTGACATCGGTGGCTTGTGCTGATAACGCCACTGCAACTAATAATTCAAACGGTGAAGAGTACTCTAACTCGGTCACTGGGTTGGGATTTTCATCGCGTAAGCGAGTAAATATTTGAGTGCGTTTTAGTTTGTTCATGGTCGATAACAACTTATGATAACAGCGACTTGGGTATGGGCTAAGTTTACTGGACTCAGGCTGTGTATAGAAGAGCAAAGCAATTGACAGGGTAGGCAATTTCTTACAGTATCAAAATTGATGATTTTATATACTCAAGGTCAAGCTATGTCTAATACGCCCAACTTAAAAGATGCTCAGTTTAACGATTTGCAAAAATTTCAGTATCTAAGCCGTGCTAAAAATAATGCCTTAGCTGCGTATGCTTTAATGGTTTTAGGCATGTTCACCGGTATCTTTTGGTTCATTGGTGCTATTTGGGCCATGGTCAAAAAAGATGACGCTCTAAATACGCCGTATTACGACCATTATAGTAATATTATTACAACGTTTTGGTGGGGACTTATTTGGACAGTAATCGGTATGATTACGTGGATGTTAGTGGTGGGAGTATTTATTTGCGGTATCGTTTGGATTTGGGTCATTTATCGCATTATTAAAGGCTTGGCGAAAATTACATCCGACAAGCCTTACGCTGGCTAGAATTAAGTGCTGGCTCAATTAATTACAGTATTTAAACCCGGTTATCGCCTACGCTGTAAGCAATCGTTTGGCTGATTTCTTGCAGCGATAAACCACTCTGTTTTTGCATGTCGTTAAAAAATGCCTGCGCAGCTTTAAGCGACTTTTTGCTTTGTAATCCTCCCTCAATAATCTCATTAGCGCGTAAATAGGCTTCGATATCACGTGATAATAAAAAGGTATCTTTGCCCATGGCTCGCAAGGCATAAGGACCGGTATTGCCTCCTAATCGAGCCCCGTGTTTTTTCAACCATGCCCATAAACCAATAATATCGTCACTGGGCCACTCCGCTATTAACTGATGGAACGCTTTGCCTTCATCTTTAGCGGTGAAGTGGATCATAGAGGCGTTGGTCATAATGGTTTTGACCTTATTGTAGTTACGTACTATACGTTCGTCAGATGATTTTTCTTCGAGCATTTCTGGCGGCATCATTAACAATTTTTTGATATTAAAATCCCAAAAAACTTCACGAAATCCCGGCCATTTTTTATTAATTACCGACCAATAAAAACCACTCTGAAAAATTTTACGAGTAAATTCTTCTAACCAGTCATCGTCGCTGTGTGTCATTAACTGCTGTGCATTCAGCGGTGTTGAGGTGATATAGGCGAGGGCAACTTTCCCTCCTTTACGTTTAGCCGCACGTTGTTGTATATCGAAAAATGTTTCCATAATAAATGGCTAACCGTCTCTTATTAATTGTGTAAATGTATCGCTGTGGTTAACAATCGCCCATAAAAAAACCCTACTCAATGGCTGTTAGTCGGCATTGAGTAGGGTTGGTTACCGATCGTTAAACGGTTTCTTCAGTTTCTGAAGTTGTATCGGTTTTATCGGTTTTCTTTTTAGCTGCTTTTTTCTCAGCCGTTTTCTTTTCCGCTTTTGGCTTGGCTTTGGCGGCGGTTTTTGCGGCTGGTTTTACAGAATCATGCTTAACAGACACTTTACCTAAACCTTCAAGGGGAAAGTGATCAACATTGACCATTTCTAGCACATCTTTTTCGAAAGCAATCATAAAATCGCCTTCTTCTTGTGTTAGAACGCCCATCGCAACACCGTCGGTGATGCGGTTTTCAATGGTTAAGTTTGATTCATCGTATTTACCCGCTTTAAGTGCTGCGCCAATCTTTTTATAAATAGGATCAGCTTGATCTACGCGAGCCAGTAGTGAATCGTACTTGAACATAGGGTTACGACCGTTGTCACCACGATAAGTGCCTGTGATTAAACGTTCACGAGTTGCAGTTGCTGAGGTAGTAAGATCGACAATTTTAGTAACCAGCTTATCACCAGGCTTAGAAGCGCTGCGACCGATCGGCATAGTCAATGCACGGACTAACCAACCTACAGGACGTGAGGGTAAATTCTGCGTAAAGCCATGCAGAGCATCTTCAAACTCAGTAAACAATTTAGCCATTGCGTATTCTACAAGTGGTAAATCATCTTTTTGGCGACCTTGATCTTCCCAATGTTTTAACGTCATAGATGCTAAGTACAACTTAGACAACATGTCAGCTAAACGTGCAGAAATCTGCTCGCGGAATTTCAGTTCACCCCCTAGTGAAAACATTGCCATGTCCACACACAAGGCAAAGTTTGCGGCGTAGCGGTTAATCTGCTTGTAGTGTTTCTTAGTAGGGCCTGTCGCAGGAACAGAAGTAAATGCAGCATTTGTGGTGCTTAATACCAAAGAGCGAGCGATATTAGAGAAGATAAAACCAAAGTGACCAAACAAGGCTTTATCAAACGCTTTTAGATCGTTCGCTTTTGCAGCGTGCATTTCTGGTAGTACAAAAGGATGGCAGCGGATAGCACCCTGACCAAAGGTGATCATGGTACGGGTAAGAATGTTTGCACCTTCTACAGTAATCGCAACCGGTACAGAAGAATACCCAGATTCTACATAGTTACCTGGCCCACGCATGATGGCGCTACCGCCATGAATGTCCATGCTGTCGATAGCAATTTGGCGTGCAGATTCGGTTAAGTTGTATTTTAAAATAGCCGATGGCACGGATGGTTTTTCACCATTATCAATCGAGATAGCCGTAACTCGAGCTGCAGCCGCATTAATATAAGAGTGAGCAGCAATGCGTGCTAGCGGCTCTTGGATACCTTCTAATTTTGAAATTGGGATACCAAATTGACGACGTATACGAGCATAAGCACCGGCTGTCGCAATGCCGTACTTACCACCGCCAGCACCTGATGATGGTAGGGTAATGCAACGACCAACCGATAAACATTCAACCAGCATTTTCCAACCTTGGCCTGCATTTTTAGCACCACCGATAATGAAATCTAATGGAATAAAAACGTCTTTACCAAAAATAGGTCCGTTCATAAAAGGAGAACCAATAGGGTTGTGACGATTGCCAATTTCCATGCCTTCAAGGTGGCGTGGTAACAAGGCAACGGTAATACCGATGTCGTTTTTATCACCCAGTAGTTTTTCTGGGTCAAACATACGAAACGCTAAACCGACCACAGTCGCCACAGGTGCTAGTGTGATGTAACGTTTGTTGAAGTTCATTTTTAAACCCAAAACTTCTTTGCCTTCCCACATACCTTTACAAACAACACCTGTATCTGGCAAAGAGGTTGCGTCAGAACCAGCGCGTGGCCCGGTTAGGCCAAAACAAGGAATCTCACGGCCATCAACTAAACGTGGTAAATAATGATTCTTTTGATCGTCGGTGCCGTACTTTAAAAGCAGTTCGCCAGGGCCTAATGAGTTGGGTACACCAATGGTCGATAATACTGCACTAGAAATTCCCGACAGCTTTTGTAAAACAGCAGATTGTGCTTGAGCGGAAAATTCTAGGCCACCGTATTCTTTTGGAATGATCATCGAGAAGAAACGGTTTTCTTTAATGTAGTTCCACACTTCAACGGGCATGTCGCCGTTTTCTTTGATCTCGTACTCGTTCACCATTGAACACAAAGTTTCAACTTCGTTATCTAAAAAAGCTTGCTCGTCAGCACGTAGTTGAGGGTTTGGATGATCAAGCAGTTTTTGCCAATTTGGTTTACCGGCAAATAACTCACCGTCCCACCATACTGTTCCCGCTTCTAATGCCGTGGATTCGGTTTCGGACATTTCGGGTAAGATTTTTTTGTAAATAGTAAAAATAGGTCGTGTTATGTTATTGCTGCGGAAGTTAGGCAGGCTTAATACCCCAAAAGCGGCAGTAAACAGCAATGAGATAACTGTAAAGCCGGTAGCAGCATCAGCAAAATAAGCCAAAACTGTGATCGCGGCGGTGGTGTAAGTAGCGGTTTTTAGATTGGTTTTTTTATAAGCTAGCGCAATTAATGCTACGGTTAGCAGCAGCGCCCAGGTTGTTGTTGTCATAAAGACCTCGATTTTATTTTTGGATGTTTACAACGAGCGGTATAAAGACTCTGTACAGCACCAGACTCGTTATGTTCGACATTTAACCAACAAACGTTAAACGCTTCAATACAGTACGGAATTTAAAATAAATCGGATTTATGAGATTGCTTCATTAATATTTAGGGTAACGCTGAATTGATGATGTGGTTATTGACGTCTCTAACAAAGAGTCTAATAAAGTGGCTAACAAAGAGTCTAATAAAGTGGATAACAAAGTGGATAACAAAGTGGACAGCAAGGAGATGAGTAAATAGAGAAAAGATCAACAAACGGGGCATAAAACAGATCAGTATTATACCCAGTATGTCGGTTTTGCGGTTATGTTTTACAGGTTTATCAGTTATGCCTTGAGCAAGTAATCTTGGTATTCCTTACGCAAATCAATTTTTAGCAGTTTACCGGTGGCAGTATGCGGTAGGCTGTCAACAAAAATCACATCGTCTGGCATCCAGAATTTAGCAATTTTGTCATCTAAGAACTGTTTTACATCTTCTGCAGTGACGTTTGAATCCGGCTTGCGAATGGCGAGTAATAACGGGCGTTCATCCCATTTTTCGTGAGCAACCCCAATTACGCAGGCTTCTACTAATTCAGGGTGACCCACAGCGGCGTTTTCTAGGTCGATAGAACTGATCCACTCGCCACCGGATTTAATGACATCTTTGGAGCGGTCAACAATGGTGAGATAGTTGGCTGGGTCAATCGTAGCGACATCACCTGTGTCTAACCAGCCATTTTCAAAGCTGCTCATATCATCATTTTTATAGTATTGGCTAATAATCCATGGGCCACGCACTAACAAACGGCCATAGGCTATACCGTCGTGAGGCCGTGGATCGCCGTTATCATCAACAATTTTCATTTGTACGCCAAAAACAGGGCGGCCTTGCTTTTGTTGTAAGCGGTAACGCTCCTCTTTTGTCATGTTATTCATGGCAGCGGTGGCAACGTTAGAAGTGCCTAACGGAGACATTTCGGTCATTCCCCAAGCATGAACCAAAAAGGCATCATGGTCTTCGTCGAACTTTTTGATCATTGAATATGGAGCTGCCGAACCACCTACAACTACATTTTTTACTGAATCTAGAGTTTTACCAATCTCGTCCATGTGGTTTAACAACATTAACCACACCGTGGGTACTCCTAATAATAAATCAGGTTTTTCGGCGTCGATTAATTCCCACAGCGAGGCACCATCCATGCCTGGGCCCGGAAATACCAGTTTTGAACCTGTCATCGCACCCGCGTAAGGAACACCCCAGGCGTTCACGTGGAACATGGGCACCACCGGCAAGATACAAGAAAGGCTAGAAATACCAAGTGCTTCACGGCTGATTTCCGACAAAGCATGGATCAAGGTAGAGCGGTGACTGTAAAGCACGCCTTTAGGATTTCCCGTTGTGCCCGAGGTATAGCAAAGAGCAGCCGCTGTATTTTCGTCGAACGTTGGCCATTCAAGTTCGTCACTGGATTGATCGATTAACTCTTCATAGCAAACAGCATTTTTAAGGCTGGTATCAGGCATATTGTTGGCATCGGCCAAAATAATAAAGCCTTCAACGCCGCTTATTTGGTCTTGTATCGCTTCTAATAATGGTACGAATGTTAGGTCAACAAAGATCCAGCGGTCTTCGGCGTGATTAATGATGTAAACCAGTTGCTCTGGAAATAAGCGCGGATTAATGGTGTGCAATACTGAGCCAATACCGGATACACCAAAGTACAGTTCAAAATGGCGATAGTTATTCCAAGCTAAAGTAGCGATACGGTCGCTAGGCTTTGCGCCTAAATTAATAAGCGCATTGGCTATTTGTTTGGAGCGCTTGGCAGCGTCTTTCATGGTGTAACGGTGAATGCTACTGCCTGTGTGGTCGGTTTCGCAACGACGACTGACAATTTCACTGTTTGGGTTGGTAGCAACTGCGTGTTCGATTAGCCCAGATATTAACAGTGGGCCTTCCATCATATTGCCTAACATGAGTGTCTTACCTTTGTTTGTTGTTTTTATTACTTTTGCAATGTATCAACATTACTGGCGAAATTAAAACAGCTCCATCACTCTTTAGTATAGTTTTGGCAATTTTCTCAGTAACAAATTGTGTCGTTAAGACAAGCTCTTAACAATCCATTGAGAAATATCCTGAATTTGAGGATAACAAACCTGATGTTCCATTGGATATTCGCGAAACTGGCACTGGTAGCCAAGACTTACAAGGTCTTCGTAAGCTTTTTTTCCTAAGCTCATGTTGACCACTGGGTCCAGATTGCCGTGATAAATTTGAATATCAATATCGTGATTAGCTCGACTTGAATTAAAAGTGTGTGGTGCAGTAAGGGTTGGGAAGTAGGTTGAAAGACCGGCTAAACCTGCCAGCTTTTGCGGATACGATAGTGCTGCATGATAAGCCACCGCTCCGCCTTGAGAAAACCCTAGAACTAAAATACGCTCACTGTGAATGCCGCGTTCTAGTTCACGATCGATCAGCTTATGAATCTCGTTTACTGAAGCCAGAAGTTGATTTTGATTCAGTTGGCGTTCTGCCGTTTCCCCTTTTGCTAATTGCTGTGGTGTTAGCTGAGTGGGCATATCTAAAATATCGTACCAAGCTGGCATGCTAAAGCCGCCGTTAATGGTAACCGGGATAGATGAAGCGTGAGGAAAAATAAAGCGAATGTGGTTAAAACTCTCTCCCAAGGTTTTTTCCAGCTCCGGCACGAGAGCGGCAAAATCATCACCGCTGGCGCCTAAACCGTGTAGCCAAATAATACTGGCAGTGGGCTGTTGTTTTGAAGGTGGAATCTCGATAGCGGGTAGATAGGTCATGCTAAAGCCTTTGAATGTCGATGCCTTATGGTATGTTAGTTACTTAATTTATGAAATGCTGATGTTGATGATTTATGTTAAGTGCGTTGATTCCTAATCTATTTAAAACAAAACCTCTGGTAGACGAAAATACCGCCGATTTTATTTTTTCGACAGTAGCATGGTCCCTAAAGTATTTTGATCATGAGGAGTTCTTTAAACGCACGCGGTTAATTGCTCCCAGCAATGATTTTTTTCCTGGGCGAGTAAGCAGTGTGGACGAAAAAGCCCACACTATTTTTCAGCATACTTTGCGTTATTGTGGTGTGTTGCATTGGCCCTTCACGTTAAATTCCTTAGTTAATTTAGGCGTGGATGATGCTTGCCAAGTGCAGCCTTCACCGCAGCCAGAGCTTGCCGTTATTAGGCGTAATTCCTACCCGCAAACACTTGTTATTGATGAGTTAACGGGTAAGTTTGATAGTTCAATTCCGGTGATCATTAGCGAGCAACCCTTGCATGTTTTTTACAATCCTCAGCAAACCTTAAAACCAGAAGATTTAAGTGCCAGTTATGCCCATGTAATTGCTCAGCATTTGATGATTCAAGCCAAGCAGTTACCTCCAGGTGGTAATCAGTTTTTTGCTGAAGCCAGTGAAGTTCTTGCAGGCATGATGGGTTTTGGTGTGTTGCTAGCTAATTCGGCTTACACTTTTCGCGGGGGCTGTGGGTCTTGTTATAACGCTATGGCAAACCGCCAGCCCGCTTTAACAGAACTTGATAATGTGTTTGTGCTGGCCTTGTTTTGTCGCTTAAAAGGCATTTCTAATGCAGAGGGTAAAGGGTATTTAAAAAAGCATTTACGTTCTAGTTATAAGCAAGCGCTTAGCCAAATTGATAAGCGCTTGCAACGGGATGCTGATTTTAAGCAGCTACTTTTTGCTCAGCAAGATAAGCGTTAATCGCAGCTAACACACTATTAATGGTTGCCGTCATAATATCTTGATGCTCGCTCACACCCTGATATTTACGCTTATTGATTTTAATTTGAACAAACGCCATGGCTTGGGCATGAGTGCCTTTGCTTAGTGCAATTTGATCAAAGTGCTGAACCTGAAAATCAATACCCAAGGTTTTGTGTAAGCCATCGCTTAATGCCGAAATGACCCCTGTACCTTGGCCATGAATGGTTTCGGTTTCGCCGTGAATACTGCCATCGCAAATGCTGGCTTGAATCGATTCTTGCTCACCTTGCTTATGAACTTCATAACCCAATACTTGATACTGTTGCTCACAATCTTGGTGGGCGTTAATGAACTGTTGTTGAAAAATGCTGTACATGGTTTTGTTGTCCACTTCACAGCTGTGTTTTACGCTATAAGCTTGCACTGCTCGGCTTAATTCAATTTGCATCCAACGTGGTAAATTAATACCAAACTCATTTTCCATAATGTAAGCCACGCCGCCTTTACCCGATTGGCTATTAACGCGAATAACCGACTGATAGTCGCGGCCAATATCACGAGGGTCGATAGGCAAGTAGGCAACATCCCATTGCTGATCGTCTTGTTGAATGGCTAAGCATTTTTTAATGGCGTCTTGGTGGCTACCCGAGAACGCAGTGTAAACCAATTCTCCGTACCAAGGGTGGCGTGGATGGGTTTTGATTTTTGTGCATTCTTCTACCGTCGCAATCACTTCATCAGCAATCGATAAGTCTAATTCTGGGTCAACACCTTGGCTGTATAAATTCATTGCCATAGTGACTAAATCCATGTTGCCAGTGCGTTCGCCATTGCCCATTAATGTGCCTTCAATACGGTCGGCACCGGCTAATAGAGCCATTTCTGCTGCGGCAACTGCGCAACCACGGTCATTGTGAGTATGGATTGAAATAACAATGTTTTCGCGTTGGTTAACGCCCTTGCAAAATGTTTCTACCTGGTCGGCGAATACGTTGGGGCCTGCACACTCAACCGTAGCGGGTAGGTTGATAATGGTTTTGTTGTCAGCCGTTGGCTGCCATACATCGATCACAGCATTGCACACTTCAATAGCAAAATCGGTTTCAGTGCTGGAAAAACTTTCGGGTGAATATTGGAAAGTCCAATCAGTCATCGGATACTTTAGCGCTTCAGATTTCACCTTTTTGGCACCGTTTATTGCGATATCGATAATACCTTGTTTGTCTAAAGCAAATACTTTTTCACGCTGCACTGGGGAGGTTGAATTATACACATGCACAATGGCACGATCGGCACCGGCCAATGACTCATAGGTGCGCTCAATTAATTCATCTCGTGCTTGTGTTAATACTTGGATGGTGACGTCTTCGGGGATTTGATTTTCCTCGATCAACCAGCGCACAAAATCAAAGTCGGTTTGAGAGGCCGAAGGAAATCCCACTTCAATGTGCTTAAAACCCATTTTTACCATTAGGTGCCACATTTTTTGCTTCTGTATAACCGACATAGGTTCAATCAATGCCTGATTGCCATCACGAAGATCAACCGCACACCACTGCGGTGCTTGCGTTATAACTTGGTTTGGCCACTGACGATCTTGTATCTGAATCGTGGGCATACTTTTTTGAAAAGACTGATATTTTGTGTGATTAAAACGCTGTGGTTGGGTTGTGTTCATATAGCACCTAAATAATCTACAAGCTGGATTTAAATCTTTTGATTTAATCTATGGGCTTAACTATATAGATAAAAATAGGAGAATGATGGCAAATATCAGCAAGAAATGATCTTGCTTAGCAATAATTATCTAATATTTAACCTTAATTGGGTTTTATTTTGCTTTTGGTTAGCTGCGGGCATGAAAAGTTGCTGGCAATCGCTCATTTTAGAGTGAGCGAATGCGCTGGCTGTAATACTACTTCGGGTATTTAATGTTCAGGGTAACGAGTATTGGATTGTTCGACGCTAATAATTGTTTGGCTATGGTTGTCCCAAAGTATGTAATTAAAAGCATGGGGAATTTCGCGCAATGAAATACGTTTAACACGATCAAATAACGCCTTGTATTGCTGGTGGCACTTAACCAAGTTGTAGTTGGGGATACGTGCTGATAAATGGTGAATGTGGTGGTAAGCAATATCGGCGGTGAACCAGTTTAAAATCTTAGGTAATTTTAAATAACTGGTGCCATCAAGGGCGGCTGTAAAGTAATTCCAATCCTCGTCACCTGCCGCATAAGATTCTTCAAAATTATGTTGAACGGTGAATAATATCAGGCCAATGGCTCCGCCTAAAGATAAAGCAATAATGTAAACGCTAAAGAATTCCAATACACCAAAATAACTAGCGGCAAAAAACCAAGCCGTTAAAAGTACTAGGTTATTCGCTGTCATGTGACGGTATTCTTGCCAAGTGTTCCAGTAATTCGTCTCAAACTCGCTGCTAATCTGGCTGTTGGGTTTTGAGAAGTCTTTTAATTTTTGTTGTAAGAAAAATCCTGCAAATTGAAGGCTGCCTTTTATCCAGGTAAATCTAGGATTAAAAATAAAATAAAGAAAGCCAGCCAAAGGTGCCATGCGCATTTTACGCTGATTGGCATAAGCTTTTCTTTGTTTGGGGGTGAGTTCAGCAAATTGATCTACTGATAAAACTGCTAAAGGACCGCGGTATTTATTCCAATTACCATTAGTAGAGTGATGATAGTCGTGGTGTTTAGACCAAACATATTGAGGTACGCCACACAGTACACCAAAAATAAATCCAGCTATCTTGTTTTCTCTGGGGTTTACATACAAGCAGTTGTGGCCGCAATCATGCAGCATCACAAATACACGTATAACAAATAAAGTAAGCAAGGCGGTAATGCCTGCAGCCAGCCAATAAGAGACCGCTAAACTTTCGATTGCCGCAAATAACAAAATAAAGAAAGGCACAATAGTTGTCAGTGTTTGGGCAAAAGCTTTGCTATTGCTGCGCACAGCGTATTCTTTAATGAGAGCATTTTTTTCGGTTTTTAAGGTATTACTGGCTAAAACAGAAGCTGCGATTGGGGCCTGCTGTTCTTGTTCGTCAAGGATGAGCGTGGTCATTGTTGTTATTATTAACTCTAATGGTATTTTTAGCGTCAAGTATTGCAGTATTCTAAAAGCCTGTAAAACTGTGTGCCATTTTTTATTGTAAGGAATTATCGTGACCAGTGCTCAGCTTCTTAGTCAATGGGTTTTGCCTGTTGCACTTGCCTTGATGATGTTTGCTATGGGGCTAGCACTTACGCTCAATGATTTTCGCCGAATTAAGATTTTTCCTAGACCTGTTATTTTAGGTATTTTACTGCAGTTTTTACTTTTACCAACTTTGGCTTGGGGGATGATCTTGCTATTAGGATTGTGGATAGATATTCCGCAGTTATTAGCGTTTGGTATTTTGATTCTAGCCGCTTGCCCCGGCGGAGCGACATCGAATGTTATTTCTCATTTGGCCGGTGGTGACGGTGCGCTGTCTATTTCGATGACAGCCATTGTCAGTGTGTTGATGCCCTTTATTATACCAATAAGCTTGGCGTATCAGCTTTCTTGGATAGCAGAGGATCCGCTAGGTATTCACTTACCTATTATGAAAACCATTACGCAGCTTGTGCTGGTGACTGCGCTGCCTGTGATCTTGGCTATGTGCTTGAGATATTACTGGCCAAGTTGGGTATTAAAAATTGAACCCAGTTTTAAAAAAATAAGCGGTTTATTATTCTTGTTATTGGTTCTTTCTTTACTTGCTGTGCAGTGGCCACAATTAAAGTTGTTGGGAAGCACAGTATTGGTTTTGTGCATCGTAATGAGTTTGTCTTTATGCGTTGTCGCCATGTTGGCTGCTTATGGCATGGCCAAAAAACAAGGTTTTGATGTACGAACAGGAAAAACTTTGGCAATAGAAGTGGGTATTCAAAATGCAGGAACAGGCATCTTTATCGCCGCAGTTTTATTGCATAATCCTCAGCTGGCTCTGATCCCCTTAACCTATGGTTTGGTGATGAATATTCCTGCGCTGGCTTTGATTGCTATTAATGCGCGTAAGTTTTCGTTGGGTTAGCTGGGTGATGATATGTTTGGTTATTTAAAAGTGCTTCTGTTATTATCCGCGCCGGAGACGCCTAGGCAATCGTCGCTTTTAGCATTTATGTTGAAAGGGGAGGAAAGTCCGGGCTCCACAGGGCAGGGTGCCAGATAACGTCTGGGCGGTGTAAACCGACGACAAGTGCAGCAGAGAGAAGACCGCCGATGGCTCGTTCGCGAGCACAGGTAAGGCTGAAAGGGTGCGGTAAGAGCGCACCGGACCACTGGTAACAGTTGGTTGCAGGGTAAACTCCACCCGGAGCAAGATCAAATAGGCTCTCTTATGGCGTGGCCCACGTTGAGAGCGGGTAGATCGCTTGAGCCTGCGAGCAATTTCAGGCCTAGATGAATGATTGTCCAAGACAAAACCCGGCTTATCGGGCGTCTCCACCAGATTTTAAAATCCCTTCATGGTTGCATGAAGGGATTTTTTTTCTTTTTTCTTTTTTTCTTTTTTTAAGTTAAATAAATTAAAAGTTTTATTGACCAAGGGCCACTAAGTTGCGGCCACTTTCTTTAGCTTTATTGGATGCAGAATCTAATGCGACGGCGATGGAAGCGGTCACTTTAATGACAGTGTCTTTGAATATTATGTCGTTATTTTCTATGGCACTGCGGATGCGCTGAGCGAAAGACAAGGGTGGATACCTCTATCAATACTTTATCACCGCAGGCATGGCCATAATTATCGTTAATTGCTTTAAAATGATCCTTATTAAAAGTTTGTACGGCGGTAAATAAAAAAGTTAATTATACTGACAAGTGTAATAATGCGACTCTTCTGCCATTTAGCCGCAGTATGCGATTCAGTTTTATCTGAGATCGTTCTTTATTTGTCACGACAGGCTTCATCGGGCCACTCAAATTCAATAGTCGTATGCGTGAGTTTAAAATCTATTAACTGCTGTTTAATTTGTTGTTTTAATTGCTGCTGCTCTGCACTGCCTAGCGCTTGGCTGAGCGTTAAATGCACTGTCATAACATTTGATTCACCATCTAACGACCATAGGTGTAAATGATGTAGGCTATCGACACCGTTTAGTCTAAGCAGGGAATTTTTAATGCCTTCAAACATGGCAGCGTCTGGACTGGACTGAGCAAACAGTTTTAAGGTAGTCCATAAATTGCGCACTACGTTGATTAAGATAAATAAGGTAAAAGCAATTGATAGCAAGGGGTCGAGTATGGGGACTTCTGCAAACATCAAGACGATTGATACAATTAATACAGCCACCCAACCTAGTACATCTTCTAATAAATGCCAGTTTAAAATACGTTCGTTAAGGGTTTTTCCTGCGCTGAGTTTGTAAGCAGCAAAGCCATTAACGCAAACGCCAAAAATAGCCAATAACAGCATGCCTTGTGCTTCTGGCATGACAGGTTCAAATAACCTAGGAATCGCTGTTGTCATCACCCAAACCGAACCAATGATCAGTACTAAGCCATTTAATAGCGCACCAAATAGAGACAAGCGTCTAAAACCATAACTGAACTCACTGTTTGCTTGCTTTTTACCCAGCTTATTTAATACCCAAGCACTGCCTATAGAAAGTGTATCGCCTAAATCATGTACAGCATCCGCCATAATGGCGGTACTGTTGGTTAACCAGCCACCGATAAATTCAACAATAGTAAAACCAAGGTTTAGAAAAAAAGCCCAGCCAATACGATTTGAACTCATGTCTTGGGTATGGCTATGAGCATGCGAGTGCGAGTGCGAGTGCGAGTGCGAGTGATTGTCTTGTGTCTTCATGTAATATTCACACCTACTATTCGTTTAATTAATACATATTAAGTATTACAAATCATTTCATTCATGGCTTTGCTATGGTTAGCATGAATACAGATTAACGATTTGAGTCATATAAGTCACATTAAGTCAGGAGTTTGGCGATGGATTTTGAATTAAGCCCCAAAGCAAAAGATTATGTAAAGCGCACTAAAGCGTTTATTAAAAAGCACATTGAGCCGATTGAAGCTGAATTTTGGGCTGATATTACCGAAAAACAGAATCATGGTGATTGGACACAGTGGGAAGTGCCTGAGATCGTTCAAGAGTTAAAAGCCAAAGCCAAAGCTGAAGGCTTATGGAACATGTTTTTACCTTGCGATGAACTAGGCGCAGGTTTGAGTGTGATGGAATACGCCTCGGTGGCGGAAGAAACTGGCCGTAGTTTATTGGCCCCGACCATCTTTAACTGTAATGCTCCAGATTCTGGCAACATGGAAGTATTGTGGCGATATGGCAGTGATGAACAAAAAGCACAGTGGCTAACGCCATTGTTAGCCGGCGATATTCGTTCAGTTTTCTTTATGACCGAGCCAGAAGTTGCATCGTCTGATGCGACTAATATGGAAGCGACAGCAATTGTTGAGGGTGATGAAGTTGTATTGAACGGCACTAAGTGGTGGTCGAGCGGTGTGGGTGATCCACATTGCAAAGTTGGTATTTTCATGGCTAGTACTCCCGATGAGAGTAAAGACCGTCACCATCAGCATTCAATGGTGTTGGTACCTTTGGATACTCCCGGGGTGAAAATTGAGCGCATGTTGCCGGTATTTGGTGCTTATGATGCGCCTCATGGGCATGGTGAAGTTAGCTTTACTAATGTTCGCTTGCCAGTTTCAAGCTTTATTAGCGGCCCAGGTATGGGTTTTGAAATTGCACAAGGTCGTTTGGGCCCTGGCCGTATTCATCACTGCATGCGTTGCTTAGGTGCAGCTGAAAAATCATTAGAGTTGATGGTTGATCGTGGAATGAAGCGTACAGCATTCCACAAGCCGATTATGAAGTTGGGTGGTAATTCTGAGCGTTTGGCTGAAGCCCGTATTGCTATTGATCAGGCACGCTTATTAACATTATTTGCGGCTTGGAAAATGGATAAAGTTGGTGCTATGGCAGCAATGACAGAAATTTCGGCTATTAAAGTTGTGGCTCCTAATGTGTTACAGAAGGTGGTTGACGATGCCATTCAAATTCATGGTGGAGCCGGGGTGAGCCAAGATACTCCACTTACCGCTTTTTATATGCAGGCGCGTTCTTTACGCTTAGCGGATGGCCCTGATGAAGTGCATAAAGGCGTTATTGCTCGTATCGAACTTGCTAAGCGTGGTTTCCACAGACAAAAACGCTAGCGTGTTATAGCTATTGCTAGTTGTTTAATCTTCAAACTCGATGTTGGTGTTTACTAACATCGAGTTTGCTGTTTTTAATACTCCCGTCTTTGTTTTTGTCCGCAGCCCTTCGCTTTCTCCCCTCCTAGGAATAGTCACAATGCGACAAAAGTGTGAGTGTTCACTCTTAGTTTTTCACATGGTTAGTTAGTGACCACTATTTATAACAAAAATGTCTAAATAAATTTTAATAATATTGTTGGTGAGTACTAACTTAAAGTTTTACTTTAACTTGTATGCGCAGAGCCACGGTTGGTATGGCTTTTATACAAGGTAATTCTTTCGCTTTTTGATTTTGTGTCGTAAATAGTGGCTAAGTCATTGTGATCTAACGCAAATTTTCATATATCCACAGTGTGGTTAGTCTTGCAAATCCGTCTCAGCGTTTCTATAGTGTGCATCAGTGGAATAAAGTGGGTAATAGTGGGTTTTTGTAGTTAAATTTAACGATAAATAAAACTTCAAACTCTATTCAATCTTTTGGATAAGGAATACCAGTGTTTCGTGGACTGAGTGCGGTTAATTTAGATGCTAAAGGTAGGCTAGCAATCCCGATGAAATATCGGCAATTGCTGGTGGATCTTTGTGCTGGGCGTCTAGTAGCCACAATTGATACCGAAGAACGCTGTTTATTGATTTACCCCGTTGATGAGTGGGAGCTGATTCAGGAAAAAATAGAAGCCTTACCCAGTTTTAATCCCAGTGCACGACGCATACAAAGATTACTGATTGGCCATGCTACCGATATTGATATGGACGCTAATGGGCGCATGCTGTTGTCATCGCCTTTGCGTGAATATGCACAGTTAGAAAAAGAAACAGTATTGGTAGGGCAAGGCAAAAAACTAGAGTTGTGGAGTAAAGAGCTATGGAATAGCCGACGCGATGATTACATTGCCGAGGTCAATTCTTTAGACACACTTCCAGACGAATTATTAAATCTTTCTTTATAAAGAAGTCTTATGGCCAAGCGAAGCAGAACAAAGTTAAGTAAGACGGAACGCGAGAAAGCGCAGCAAGCTCAAACGGCACAAAAGCAAGAGCAGCTTGAGTCGGGGGTGGGTGTACAGCAAGACCACTTTACTGTGTTGTTGCACGAAACGGTTGATGGTTGTGTGGTTAATCCAGATGGATTTTATGTTGATGGCACTTTTGGCCGTGGCGGTCACAGTGAGCAAATTTTAACTAAGTTATCCGAGCACGGGCGTTTGTTTGGTTTTGATAAAGATCCGCAAGCGATCGCTACAGGCGAAGCGTTAGAGAAAAAAGATCCGCGTTTTACCATTATTAAAACCAGTTTTGCGGATTTACAACAGCAGTTGCAAGCTCGTGGTATCGATAAGATTGATGGCTTGCTGCTGGATTTGGGCGTTTCATCACCGCAATTAGATGACGCCGAGCGTGGTTTCAGTTTTATGCGTGATGGGCCATTGGATATGAGAATGGATCCGACTTCTGGTGAAAGTGCCGAAGAGTGGATTGCGCGAGTAAGTGCAGATGAACTGGCGCGAGTAATGAAAGAATACGGTGAAGAGCGTTTTGCTAAACGCATGGCTAATGCGGTGGTACGAGAGCGTGAACTGCAGCGTATTAATCGTACGGTACAGTTGGCCGAGATTTTAAAAGAAGCTAACCCAGCTTGGGAAAAACACAAGCACCCAGCGACGCGCGCTTTTCAAGGGATTCGCATTCATTTAAATAATGAATTAACCGATTTAGAAAAGATTTTGGATCAATCGATTGATGTTTTAAGGGTAGGAGGGCGCTTGGCGGTAATCAGTTTCCATTCCCTTGAAGATCGAATTGTTAAGCGCTTTATCCGTCGCCAAGAGCAAGGTCGCCCAATTCCGCGAGGTTTGCCGGTGTTGGATAACGACTTAGGTAAAACAATGATCAAAATTGGCAAAGCGATAAAACCAAAAGCCAATGAGGTTGGCGGTAATGTTCGTGCTCGCAGTGCTGTATTGCGCATAGCTGAACGAATTGAAGGCGAGCGAGAGTAATTGATGGCGTTCAGTGCAAAGGTACTGCTTAAACACAAAAACCTGTTAATTATTGCAGCATGGTTGTTGGTTATGGCATTAGCCACGCTGCAAGTAGCGGCAACACACTGGCATCGTGAGTTGGTGGCTAAGTGGCAAGTGTCTGAACGACAGCGGTTAACGTTAGAGCAAGATTATGGCCGGCTTTTGTTAGAAAAAAGTGCATTAACTGCCCATGGCCGAGTAGAGCGAATTGCGGTAGATAAATTGAATATGATGAAACCTATCGATGTGCAGGTTATTCGCAGCAGTCGTTAGCCAATAATCCATGGATGAGATTTTTATAATAATTATTAGCCTAAACGGAATTGTTTAAGGATCTATGAGAATGAAAACACGCAAAAACATGAAAGGCACACAATAACGTGGCTAAGCCTGGCATTAAAAAAGCTGTTACTACAGCGAATACAGCATTAACAGATTACAGAATCCCGGTATGGCGCTTTGCGTTGGTACTGGGTTTTTTCGTATTGCTGGTTGTTATTGTTGCTGGGCGTATGGGGCATTTACATCTGGTAAAGCAGTCATTTTTAGTTGCTCAAGGCGAGCAACGCATGGTACGAGAAGAGTCCATTCCCGCTTTGCGTGGTGATATCAAAGATCGAAATGGTGAACCTCTTGCTGTTAGTTCTCCAGTAAAAAGTCTGTGGTTGAACCCTAAAGTATTTGATGCTGCTAATGCCACTACTTTAGCGGCTACCTTGGGTATTTCTCAGAAAAGATTGAGCCGTCGGCTTAATCGCAATCGCCATCAAGGCTTTATGTATGTTAAACGCCACCTTCCACCAGAAGAAGCAGATAAAGCTTTGGATCTAAAATTAAGTGGTTTGTATTCAGAAACAGAATATCGACGTTTTTATCCCGCCTCTGAAGTCACCGCTCACGTCGTGGGTATGACCAATATTGATGGTAAAGGACAAGAAGGTTTGGAGCTGGCTTACGACGAATGGTTGCAAGGCTCGCCGGGTCAGCAGCGTGTGGTTAAAGATTTGCGTGGTAATGTTATTAAGCAATTAAATGTTTCAGCCATTGCCGAGTCGGGTAGTGATTTAACACTTACTTTAGATTTGCGTTTGCAGTATTTGGCCTATCGAGAATTAAAGGCGGTTGTTCATGCGCACAAAGCAAACTGGGGGAGCGCCGTATTAATGGATGCTCGTAATGGCGATATTTTAGCTTTAGTTAATCGTCCTTCTTACAACCCTAATAACCGCAGTACTTTAAATGCGAAAGAAATGCGCAACCGTGCTTTAACCGACATGATTGAACCAGGTTCAACACTGAAAGCTTTTACTGTGGCTGCATCGCTGAAAGAAGGTAAACACCAAGCTGATTCAGTAGTGAATACGTCTCCGGGTTTTATGCGTATTCGTCAAAAAACCATTCGCGATCATCGTGATTACGGCCGCTTGGATTTAACCGGTATTATTCGTAAATCCAGCAACATTGGCGTAACTAAATTAGCCCATGAAATGGGAGCAGATTACTTATGGAATTTATTACACTCGGCCAAGTTAGGGCAAGCGACGGCTCTGGGTTTTCCCGGTGAAGCAGTAGGGTATTTACCCTATCCACAAAAGCTCGATAAGTTAGGGTTGGCGACCTTGTCTTATGGCTATGGTTTATCAGTTACACCGCTGCAGCTGGCTCAGGCTTATACGGCTTTTGCCAACTCCGGTTGTGTACAAGAAGCACGTTTAATTATGAACGATACACAAACAAGGTGCGAACAAATCATGCCCGCGTCGGTGGCCCATGATATGAGCAAGATGCTTGAAACAGTTACGCAAAAGGGCGGTACAGGGACCCGTGCAAAAGTGGAAGGCTATCGTGTTGGTGGTAAAACAGGCACCTCGCACAAGGTGGGCAAAGACGGCTATCAAGATTCAGAATATACGGCGATTTTTGCAGGCATTGCACCTATCTCCGACCCTAGATTTGTTTTAGTTGTGGTGATCGATCAGCCACAAGGACAAGAATATTATGGCGGCGAAGTGGCTGCTCCTGTGTTTGGTCGCATTATGGAAGAAGCCTTGCGCACGTTAAAAATAGACCCAGATCAAAGCCAAGATTTTCACGTGGCTGAAGTTAATAACAGTGACTTTGTCGCCCCACATTCTCGTTCATTATCGTCACCTCTAACCCAAGCGAATAGAGTTAATAAAATGAATAAGGCAAATAACAGGGTGACGCAGCTATGAACTTAATCGAATTATTAACACCGTTTATTTTAAATGCTCAGCCGACTATTCCTAACATCCAAATTGCTGGCTTAGTAACTGATAACCGTGATCTCGTTGTTGGTGATTGCTTTATTGCTTTGGCTGGTTTGTCGCAACATGGAAAAACATTTATTGATGATGCGATTGCCAAAGGTGCGTCGGCCATTTTACTCGATGGTGAGCATAATGAATCACTTGTGGTTGAAAAACAAAAAGCTGAAATTCATTATCAAGCGAACGTCCCCGTTATTGAAATTCAGAATCTAAAGACATTTATTAATGCCTTGATAATTCATTTTTATCAACATCACGAAGCACATGCAGCTTCAGTTTTTGATATGCCATTATGGGGTGTTACCGGCACCAACGGTAAAAGCAGTATTACTCGATTTGTGGCGCAAATGAGTACCGCATTACAACAGCCGTCGGGTTTGATGGGCACTTTAGGCTATGGCGTGTGGCCGGATATTTCGGCCAGTAAAAATACTACACCAGAGCTAGCAATATTGTTGCGCCAATTCAGTGCTATGCAGCGTGCCGGGGCACAGACAATTGCTATGGAAGTTTCAAGCCATGGCATAGAGCAAAATCGTATTCAGGGTTTAACTTTTTACGCTGCAGTATTCTCAAATCTAAGCCAAGACCATTTAGATTATCACGGCGATATGGAAAGTTATTTTGCAATCAAACGTGAATTATTTTTGGGTGAGCATTTACGTTACGCCATCATCAATATTGATGATGATTATGGTCAGCGCTTACTTGCAGACACTTCGATTACAGCACAAAAAATCAGTTATGGTTTTAACCCAAACGCCGATATTCGCGTGCTTAAATCAACTAGCAGTACCACTACGATAGACGCGAGTATTACTACTCCTTGGGGCGATGCCGATTTTACTATTAATATGGTTGGCGATTTTAATCTTGCGAATGTGTTGGCTGCGATTGGTTTGCTGGCTGTGCAGAATGTTTTTGAGTTTCAGCACATTATTAATGCGGTTCAGGCAATTACACCGGCCCCTGGGCGTATGCAAACGTACAGCAAGACAAACTGCCCGACAGTGGTGGTTGATTTTGCTCATACACCCGATGCGCTAAGCAATGTGTTATCAACCTTGGTTAAACAAACTCAAGGCCGCTTAGGTGTTGTTTTTGGTTGCGGCGGTAATCGCGATACGAGCAAGCGTCCTTTGATGGCAGCAATTGCACAACAGTTTGCAGATTACGTGTGTTTAACCACTGACAACCCAAGACACGAAAATATTGAAAGCATCATTATAGATATGCAAGCAGGCTTTACAGGCAATGTTGATAATGAAAATAATGCGATGATCTCGGTAGAACTTGATCGTCAGCAAGCGATTGTGCAAACCCTCACTCATTTTAATCAACACGACATGGTTTTAGTCGCAGGTAAAGGGCATGAAGCCTATCAAGATATTAAAGGTGAAAAAATACCTTACAGCGACGAAGCGGTTTTATTAGCTCAAGGTTATCAAGATATACAAGCATTTAATAAGGAGGCCTTATGATGATGGCTTCTTTTACTTTAGCTGAATTGGCTAAGGCAATTTCGGCCACTGTGATTTCTAAAGTGGCCATTACCGAAATGGCCAAAATTGAGTCGAAAAATATTAATACCGATAGCCGCAATCTACGACCAGGGGATGTATTTTTGGCTCTGCGTGGCGATAATTTTGATGGTCATGATTATTTAACTCAAGCGCAGTCTATGGGTGCGATTGCCGCAGTTGTGGATAAGAAATACGAAGCGGCTGGTAATATTCCTACGGATTTTCCTTTGCTGGTGGTTGACGATACTTTATTTGCCTTGGGTAAAGCAGGGCAGTGGAACCGCAGTCAATTCAATGGGCCGCTTATTTCAATTACCGGTAGTGCAGGTAAAACATCGGTTAAATCTATGGCAGCGCATATGCTGCAGCTTGTTGGCGATTGCTGGTCAACGCCGGGCAATTTCAATAATCATGTGGGTGCGCCATTAACGCTGTTGGGTTTGTCTGCGCAGCATAAGGCGGCAGTAATAGAGTTGGGTGCTAGCGGCCCCGGCGAAATTGCTTACACCTCGCAGTTCACCCAGCCAGACGTTGCCATTCTTACAAATGTCAGTGGTGCGCATCTTGAAGGCTTTGGTAGCATCGAAACCATTATGCAAACCAAAGGCGAAATCATAGATTCACTAGCGGCAGATGGCTGCGCCATTCTTAATGCCGACGATGTGTATTATGCCGACTGGGTGCTGCGCGCTGGTGAACGCAAAGTGTTAAGTTTTGCTGTGAATAACTTTGCCGATGTTATGGCACAAAATATTATTTGTAATGAATTTGGCTGTTCTTTCGATGTTATCTATCAGCAAAATCAATCCGCTTGTTACCCCTGCACAATTCCATTGCTAGGACAGCATAATGTGATGAACGCTCTGTCGGTTATCGCTGCTGGATTGGCATTAGGCCTAAAGTTGGAAGCAATCATCGAGCAACTTAAAACCATGCCAAGTGTTGACGGACGCTTGCAATGGGTGGACGGGGAAGGTGGTGTACGTATCATTAACGACTCCTACAACGCCAGCCCTGCTTCCGTAAAAGCCGCTATCGATGTGTTGTCATTGTGGCAAGATAATACTTGGTTGGTATTGGGCGATATGGCTGAGTTAGGTAATGACTCAGAAAGCATTCACCGAGAAATGGGTGAATACGCTCAGCAAAAAGGTATTGCTAATTTTGTTGCTACCGGTAATGGCTGTCGTCATGCAATTGCTGCTTTTAATCAGGCAGCAGGTTCTGATGCAAATATTACCGCGCAGTGGTTTGAGCAACAAGATTCATTATTAAATTATATAAATACTAATAAACAACCTGGCCAGATTTTTTTGGTTAAAGGTTCGCGCAGTGCAGCAATGGACAACATTGTCTCAGCTCTGTCGTTGAAACGTGTCGATCACGTTTCAAATTCTACTGGGGAACAATAACTATGTTGTTATGGCTTGCAGAATACCTAACACAATTTCATTCAGGTTTTGCCGTGGTGCAATATCTGTCATTGCGTGCAATTTTTGCTGTGATTACTGCGCTGACTGTGGCGTTATTTTTGGGCCCTAAAGTGATCCGTAAATTACGCGAATATCAAATAGGCCAATCAGTGCGTCAAGATGGTCCTAAATCGCATTTAAGCAAAGCTGGCACTCCCACTATGGGGGGTGCGCTTATTTTATTATCCATCACCGTCACAACTTTGTTGTGGGGTAACTTAGAAAATAAATATGTGTGGGCCACGCTGCTAGTTACCTTGGCGTTTGGAGCTATTGGTTGGGTGGATGATTACCGCAAAGTGGTGGAAAAAAACTCACGCGGATTACCCGGGCGTTGGAAGTATTTTTGGCAGTCGTTATTGGCCATAGTCGTGGCGGTGTATTTATTTATAACGGCTCCTAGCAGTGCAGAAACTTCATTAATTATTCCATTTTTTAAAGATGTCATTATTGAATTAGGAATTTTTTATATTGTATTAAGTTACTTTGTCATCGTGGGTGCCAGTAACGCCGTTAATTTAACCGATGGCTTGGATGGCTTAGCCATTTTACCAACGGTAATGGTTGGTGCTGCTTTGGGTTTATGTGCGTATTTTGCGGGTAACGTTAATTACTCAGAATATTTATCCATTCCTTATGTCTTAGGCGCCGGTGAGCTGGTAGTTTTCAGTGGTGCTTTGGTCGGAGCCGGCGTTGGATTTTTGTGGTTTAACACTTACCCTGCACAGGTATTTATGGGTGACGTAGGTTCGCTGGCACTTGGGGCCGCATTGGGAATGATGGCCGTGATCACTCGCCAAGAAATTATCTTTTTTATCATGGGCGGTATTTTTGTCGCCGAAACAATGTCGGTAATTTTACAAGTAGGCTCATTTAAATTAACCGGTAAACGCATTTTTCGCATGGCACCCTTGCATCATCATTACGAATTAAAAGGCTGGCCAGAACCACGGGTGATCGTGCGCTTTTGGATTATCACATTAATTTTAGTGTTGGCCGGTTTGGCAACATTAAAAATACGCTAATTAAAGAATGAACGAGATATAACTTAGCAATGACCAACTTGATTACATCTGATCAAAAACGCTTAATTATCGGCATGGGCCAAACAGGGCTTTCGTGTGCGCGTTTTTTGACGGCTAAAGGAATGTCATTTGATCTTTGTGATACTCGTCAATCGTTACCTAATCAAAGTGCAATAGCGGCAGAGTTTTCTTCTAGCCAAATTTTTAATGGTGATTTTACCGACACGCTTACTGGTGAATTCTTGTCTCAGTATCAAGAGTTGATTGTCAGCCCAGGCATTGCCATTGCAGAACCTGCTATAGCTTTTGCACAGCAACAGGGCAGTCGCGTGAGAGGTGATGTTGATCTGTTTGCGGAATATGTGAAAAAACCCATCATTGCAATCACCGGATCTAACGGCAAAAGCACTGTCACTACTCTAGTGGGTGATATTTTAACAGCTGCAGGGCATAAGCCTGCGGTGTGTGGCAATATTGGCATACCCGTGTTGGATGTTTTATTACAAGATGAAAATTACCACTGTTACGTTGTTGAGTTATCCAGCTTTCAATTAGAAACAACCCATAACTTATCCGCTGCCGTAGCATGTGTATTGAATTTAAGTGAAGACCACATGGATCGCTACTCATCGATGATGGCTTATCACCAAGCTAAACATCGTATTTTTAGCGGTTGTAAAAGTGTAGTGGTTAATCGAGAAGACCCATTAACACAACCGCTCACAAGCTCTTCAATGCCTACGCGCAGTTTTGGTTTAACAATGGCCGATAATCCGGTTGCGGCTAAGCATCAGTATGCGATCAGTGCTGATAATTATTTGGTTTTTCAGCAAGATAAAATCTTGCCAGTCGAACAATTAAAAATTAAAGGCCGTCATAATCACTTAAACGCCTTAGCCGCAATTGCTTTGGTTGAGTCACTGCCAACAGACTTTAAAGTTAGCGAGCGTCAACTCCAGCAAGCACTAACTCAATTTGCGGGTTTGCCCCATCGTTGTGCTTGGGTTGCTGAGCAAAAAGGAGTGAATTACTTTAACGATTCTAAAGGTACCAATGTTGGTTCTACTTTAGCGGCAATTAATGGTTTGGCAGGTGACGACAAAAAAATAATTTTAATTGCCGGTGGCGTGGGTAAAGATCAAGATTTTACCGCACTTGCTAAAGTGTGCCAGCAACAGGTTAAAAATGTGCAATTATTTGGTCGTGATGCCAGCTCTATTGCCGCAACTTTTGCAGCAACTTTTGACAGCGAGTCTGCCCTAACTCATACATCAGAGTTGGCTGTTACAACAGAGCAGTCAGAAACTCTTGCACAAGCATTAGTAAACGCCAAAGCAGTTGCCGAGGCGGGGGATATTATTTTATTTTCACCGGCGTGTGCAAGCTTTGATCAGTTCAGCAATTATGTGCAACGGGGTGAGTTTTTTGAGCAGTTGGTAAAAGCAGGAGGTCAGCATGAATCCTAAATCATCAGCAACTTCTGTTAGCCCAGTTAACACCACTAGCTGGTTAAGCAAGTTAAGCGTTAAAACGGTTATTAACCATATTACCCCGGTAAAAATGAACGCTCTTGTGTGGTCTTGGTTAGCGTTGTTGGCTTTAGGCTGGATCATGGTGATGTCAGCTTCTACGAGCATAGCTGAAATTTATACCGGCAATGCAGCTCACTTTTCCATTCGTCACAGTGTTTATATCGTACTGGGTATTATCGCTGCCTTTTTAGTGAGCCAGATTCCTCTATCGTGGTGGCGTAAAACCGATGCGCTGTGGTTAATGGTTGGAATAGCCGGTTTGGTTGCGGTATTGATCCCAGGTATAGGTCATGTAGTAAATGGCAGTGCGCGCTGGTTAAACTTGGGTTTTATAAAAATTCAACCGTCAGAAATTGTTAAGTTTACAGTCGTACTTTATATCTCTGGTTATCTTATTCGTCGGCAAGTGCAGGTGCAAAATCAATGGTGGGGTTTTATAAAGCCGCTAATGATTCTAGCTTTAATTGCAATACTGTTGTTGTTAGAACCTGACTTTGGCTCGGTTGTGGTGTTAATGGGCGCGGTGTTGGTTTTATTATTTTTAGGTGGCGTTAAAGCGGGTCAATTTTTCTTATTGGCGCTCGCAACGTTATTGGTTGGCTACGTGATGATTACCGGAGAAGAATATCGTTTAGCGCGTTTAACGAATTTTTGGCATCCATTCCACCCCGATCATGTATACGGTTCTGGCTATCAATTAGCGCAAGCATTAATTGCATTTGGCCGAGGTGAACTATGGGGTACGGGTTTGGGTGAAAGCGTACAAAAATTATTTTATTTACCAGAAGCACATACCGATTTTGTATTTGCAATTTGGTCAGAAGAAACCGGTTTAATCGGTGGTTTATTTGCTCTAGGTTTGCTGACTTTCTTTTTAGCCCAGTGCCTTATCATTGGTTGGCGCGCGCAACAAATTGGTCACTTATACGGTGGCTTTATTTGTTTTGGTATAGCGACCCTATTTGGCTTGCAGATCATTATCAACTTGGGTGTGAATACCGGTTTATTACCAACCAAAGGCTTAACTCTACCGTTTTTTAGTTATGGCGGCAGTAGTTTAGTCATTTGCTGTGTAATGGTGGCCTTAGTGTACCGAGTGAGTATTGAATTAGATGAAGCAATGGCTAAACCTAAAGCCAAAAAAACGCGAAAAAAATCGAGTAAGAAATCCTTGCTGCCAATCAATAAAGATAGCCACGAAGAAACCGAATACGTTACCGGTTTTGATGCCTACGTTGAAGAATTAAACGGTGGTCATCATGACAAATAAAACCGTAATGATTATGGCAGGTGGAACCGGCGGCCATGTTTTCCCAGCACTAGCGGTGGCAGATGCTTTAGCAGCAAAAGGTTACAGCATTCATTGGCTAGGTACTGCTGCGGGTATTGAAGCCGATGTGATTCCAAAAGCAGGTTATCCACTACACTGCATTCAGGTAACGGGTTTGCGCGGTAAAGGTAAGTTAGCCCTGTTAGCGGCGCCATTTAAAATACTTAAGGCCATTTACCAAGCTTGGCGTTTTATGAAAGTGATTCAAGCCGATGCGGTATTAGGCTTGGGTGGTTTTGCTACTGGCCCAGGTGGGGTGGCGGCAAAATTAATGGGTATCCCACTGTTGATACATGAACAAAATGCGTTTCCTGGAATGACTAATCGATTATTAAAGCCGATGTCGAATGTGGTAATGCAGGCCTTCGCAAATACGTTCAAAGGGAATCATAAAAAAGAGATAGCCGCAGGTACATTTTTAACAACGGGTAATCCAGTACGGGCCAATATTGTTGAATTAAAAAACAATTCAAACAAAATAAAAAGTGCTCACGTTAACTTAGAAAAAACGGTAGAAGCAACTGCAGCAAAAACTGAAGAGAAAACTGCAGATTTTACAAAAGAAAAGCTGAATGTGTTGGTCGTTGGTGGTAGTTTAGGCGCGATTGGAATTAACAATGCCGTGATCGATGCCTTGGCGCTGGTACAAGAAAAAGAAACAACCAATAAAGCCAAGTATTCTTTACCCAATCTGTGGCACCAAGTCGGTAAAAAAAATATCGAACAGGTTCAACAATTATACGCTAGCAAAGGTTTATCTGATAAAGCCAAAGTCGTTGCTTTTATCGATGATATGGCAGCCGCTTACGAATGGGCTGATCTGGTAATTTGTCGTTCCGGTGCGCTCACAGTTTCAGAACTAGCTTGTGCGGGTAAGGCGTCAATCTTGATACCGTTTCCACACGCCGCTGATGATCATCAAACCGCAAATGCGCAAACATTAGTGGATGCCGGTGGTGCAGAACTAAAACAACAATCTGAATTAACAGGTGAATGGTTAGCACAGCGTTGGCAGCATTACGTTGACAATCCACAACACATTAAAACGATGTCGCTAGCTGCTTCTAGTGCATCTATTACAAACGCAACCGACGTTGTTGCTGAGCAAGTAATAAAACAAATAAGGTTAAATGATTAATGGCTAACGAAAATCCACTCACGACTGGGCCAGCAGAAGCCTACGCTATACCAGAAATGCGTCGTATAAAACGCATTCACTTTATTGGTATTGGCGGCGTTGGTATGTGTGGCATTGCCGAAGTATTACTTAACCAAGGTTATCAAATAAGTGGTTCCGACTTACGCCAATCGTCAGTGACTCAGCACTTAACTAACATGGGTGCACAAGTATTTTTAGGGCATTTAAAAGATAACGTAGACGGTGTTGATGTGGTTGTTGTGTCAACAGCCATTGATGAAAATAATCCAGAAATTCAATACGCAATCGAAAAGCGTATTCCGATTGTGCGTCGGGCAGAAATGCTTGCCGAACTGATGCGCTTTCGACATGGTATTGCGGTCGCAGGTACGCATGGTAAAACCACCACGACCAGTTTAGTTACCTCTATTTTAGCGCAGGCAAAGTTAGATCCGACTTATGTAATTGGTGGGCGCTTAAACAGCTCAGGCAGTAATGCGCGCTTAGGTGCTAGCCGTTATTTAGTGGCCGAAGCAGACGAAAGCGATGCATCATTTTTACACCTACAGCCCATGACTTCTATCATCACAAATATTGATGCCGATCACATGGAAACTTACGGTGGTGATTTCGATAAGTTAAAACAAACATTTATCGATTTTTTACAAAATTTACCCTTTTATGGCTTGGCAGTGCTGTGCATAGACGATGATAATGTGCGCGATATTTTACCTCGTGTTTCTCGTCATTTTATAACCTACGGCCTGAGTGATGATGCTGATTATCAGGCAGTCGATATAGAGCAAACAGGATTGTTTACTCGTTTTACCGTTAAACGCCCACAGGGGGCAAAAGACTTAACGGTGCGTATGCGTATGCCGGGTGTGCACAATGTCTTAAATGCACTGGCGGCAATTGTTGTTGCCTGTGACGAAAAAGTGGATGACGAATCCATTGTTCATGCATTAGAAAATTTCGCTGGTGTTGGTCGACGCTTCCAAGTATGTGCAGAAGTAGAGTGCACTGATTTAGAAGGTAATGAAGGCAGTGTCTTGCTGGTTGATGACTACGGGCATCATCCAAGAGAAGTAGAAGTAACCTTAGAAGCAATCCGTAAAGGTTTCCCTGAACGTCGGTTAGTTGCATTGTTTCAACCGCACCGTTACAGCCGAACGCGTGATTTGTACGAAGACTTTGTGCGAGTGTTATCCGAACCAGACGTCTTGTTATTAATGGATGTTTATCCTGCCGGAGAAAAACCTATTGCTGGTGCAGAAGGTCGCGCTTTATGTCGCAGTATTCGCCAGCGAGGGGCGTTAGACCCAGTCTTTGTTGAGCGAGATGAAGATATTTCACAAGTACTTAGTAAGGTATTAAAGCCAGGTGACTTGTTGTTAACCCAAGGGGCTGGTGATATCGGCAGCTTGGCGATAACACTAACACAGCAATTACCACAAATTGTCGCCAACAGCCGTCACATTAAAAAAACCTTGGCAGAGGGGCGTGATTGATATGACGTACCGCATCTCTGCTGAAGAAAAAGCAACACTCGGTAAAGTAGCTGTATTAATGGGTGGCACATCGGCTGAACGATCAGTATCGCTTGATAGTGGCAATGCGGTATTAACGGCTTTATTAGAAGCGGGGGTTGATGCCTTTGCGATTGATGTTGGCCACAACGGCGCAGAACAATTAACACAGGCTACTTTTGATCGTGCGTTTATTGCATTACACGGTCGCGGTGGTGAAGACGGCACATTGCAAGGCCTATTGGAATTATTAAATAAACCCTATACCGGTAGCGGTGTTATGGCTTCTGCCTTGGGGATGGATAAATGGCGCACTAAATTAGTATGGGATGCTTGCCAAGTAGCAACCCCTAAAGCGTTTGTGCTAGAGCCAAGCAGTGACTGGAGTTCAATTATGCAAACCTTGGGAGGTTTAGCCATGGTGAAACCCGCCCGTGAAGGTTCCAGTATTGGTATGCGTAAAGTACACAGTAGTGAAGAGCTAGCCGACAGTTATGCCTTTGCTTCGCAGCACGACGATTTAGTTATTGCCGAGCAATATATAGAAGGTAAAGAATTTACCGTGGCGATTTTAGGAGAGCAGGCTCTACCGGCAATCCAATTAAAAACGACACATGATTTTTATGATTTTGATGCCAAATACAAGGCTAACGATACCCAGTATTTATTGCCATCAGAACTGCCAGATTACGCTGAAACAGAATTGCAAAAAATGTCGTTAAAAGCCTTCAAACTTGTCGGCTGTCACGGCTGGGGTCGAGTGGATGCCATGCAGGATCGAGAAGGAAATTTTTGGTTATTAGAAGTGAATACCAGTCCGGGAATGACGGATCATTCTTTAGTGCCTATGGCTGCTAAAGCAGCGGGTTTAACTATGCCTGCCCTAGTGGTTAAAATTTTGCAACAAACGGTTTAAAGTGTGCAAGCTTAAAGGATTAAAAGTAATGCAATTACAGTTAATAAAAGACAAAGCGAAGGAACGCAAAAGTAAACGCGCTAGCAATAAGAAAAAAACAAACCGTGGCGCAACACGAATAGAAAATAAGGCACCTTTTTCATTAAAAGAAACAGTAGCCGCAATTCCTGCTTGGTTAATACAGGGTGTTTTTATTAGCACACTTTTAATAGCAAGCGTTTGGGGATTGCAACAAGTACGCTGGGGCTGGTCGGTAGAAAATGTAGAAATAGAAGGTGAGTTCCGTTACTGGCAGGCAAATGATTTAGCCAAACAATTATTATGGGTAAAAGAACAGAACTTTTTTTCTTTAGATGTGCGCCAAGTAAAATACAAAATAGAACAGTTGGCTCTTATTAAAAGTGCACAAGTAAAAAAAGTTTGGCCAGATACATTATTAGTAAAATTTAAAGAAGACATTCCGGTAGCAGTTTGGAATCAGCAAACCTTGTTGAACCCCAAAGGTGAAGAACTGTTATTACCCGAACGTCTTAATACCAACGAGCTACCCAAATTGTTTGGGCCGCAGCAAAAAACTGCGCAAGTGATGCGACAGTTTCAGCGTTTTCAAACGCGTTTGTCTTCGGTTAATGCAGCCATGGTAAGTTTAACCATGAACTCGGTAGGCAGCTGGCAAATGCAATTAGAAAACGGTTGGACGATTCGCTTAGGTCGCCAGCAAATAGAGCAACGTGTAGAACGCTTGATTGAATTATTAAAAATACTGCCACAAGAAAAAGTTGCAGTGGTTGATCTTAGATATGGAAAAGGGGCGGCCATAAAATGGCTTCCAGCTTAGGAGATAGACAATGAGTCAAGGGCAGCAAAAAAACATGCTGGTTGGACTGGATATAGGTACATCAAAAGTCGTTGCGATTGTTGGTGAAGTCACTGTTGATGGTGGAATAGAAATCGTCGGGCTTGGCTCGCACCCCAGCCGTGGTATGAAAAAAGGCGTGGTTGTTAACATTGAATCCACGGTGCAATCGATTCAGCGTGCAGTTGAAGAAGCAGAATTAATGGCAGGTTGTCGCATTCATTCGGTATACGCGGGTATTGCAGGCAGTCATATTCAATCAATGAACTCACACGGAATGGTCGCCATTAAAGATCGTGAAGTGACTCATGGCGATATAGAGCGCGTGATTGAAGCGGCCAAAGCCGTGCAGTTAAATGGTGAAAGTCGAATTTTACATGTGATTCCACAAGAATATTCTATCGACGCACAAGAAGGCATTAAAGAACCTATTGGTATGTCGGGTGTTCGTTTAGAAGCCAAAGTGCACATGGTAACCAGTGCAGCCAATGCGGCACAAAATATTGAACGTTGTGTACAACGTTGCGGTTTAGAAACCGACAGTATTATTTTAGAACAGTTAGCCTCGAGTTATGCCGTACTAACTGACGATGAAAAAGAATTAGGCGTGTGCTTAGTCGATATTGGTGGCGGCACCACCGATATTGCAATTTTTACAGACGGTGCAATTCGTCATACATCGGTGATTCCGATTGCGGGCGATCAAGTAACTAATGATATTGCTATGGCTTTGCGCACACCAACGCAACACGCCGAAGAAATAAAAATTAAGTATGCTTGTGCATTAACTCAGCTAGCAAAAGAAGATGAAACAATCAAAGTCCCGAGTGTGGGCGATCGACCTTCTCGTGATTTATCACGACAAGCGTTAGCGGAAGTCGTTGAGCCAAGATATGACGAACTGTTTACCTTAATACAAGGTGAGCTGCGTCGCAGCGGTTATGAAGAATTAGTCGCGGCGGGCATCGTACTAACTGGAGGCACTGCAAAAATGGAAGGCGTTGTAGAATTGGCCGAAGAAATTTTTCATATGCCGGTTCGATTAGCTAAGCCAGTGGGTGTGTCTGGCTTAACAGAAGTAATTAATAATCCAGTGTATGCAACAGCCGTTGGGCTGCTTCAATACGCTGCAGCACAACAAAATGATCCAGTTAAAAAAAATACCCGCGAAGAAGAGCCGTTAGACTTGATTTCGCGTGTAAAACAATGGATTCAAAACAACTTTTAATATTTAATAACTATAAGCGCAGCGTTAAGCTAAGTAATGGAGGTATGGGCTATGTCTCACCAAGGTGAAGGGGATCTGTTCGGATTGGCAGATGATCTACCACAAAGTGCAGTAATCAAAGTAATCGGTGTTGGTGGTGGCGGCGGTAATGCCGTTCAACACATGGTATCTAACAATGTTGAAGGCGTAGAATTTATTTGCGCTAACACAGACTCGCAAGCACTACGTAATGTAGAAGCGCGATCAGTGATTCAATTGGGTGGTGCCGTTACCAAAGGTCTTGGTGCCGGAGCGAATCCAGAGATTGGACGCCAAGCAGCAATGGAAGATCGTGAGCGCATTGCCGAGTCAATTAGCGGCGCTGACATGATTTTTATCACCGCCGGAATGGGTGGTGGTACCGGAACGGGCGGCGCACCTGTTGTGGCTGAAGTTGCAAAAGAATTAGGCATCTTAACCGTTGCTGTTGTTACTAAGCCATTTCCATTCGAAGGTAAGAAACGCACTTTAATTGCTGAGCAAGGACTGACTCAGTTAGCCGAAAGTGTTGATTCATTAATTACTATCCCGAATGAAAAACTACTTAGTGTTTTAGGTAAAAACAGCACATTGCTCGACGCTTTTAGCGCCGCCAACGATGTATTGTTAGGCGCGGTACAAGGCATTGCTGATTTGATTATGCGTCCCGGTATGATCAACGTGGATTTCGCCGACGTACGCACGGTGATGTCTGAGATGGGTCAAGCCATGATGGGAACGGGATCCGCTACTGGCGACAATCGTGCCCGCGAAGCAGCAGAAGCCGCCATTGGCAGCCCATTATTAGAAGATGTTGATTTACAAGGTGCTCGCGGCATCTTAGTGAACGTGACCGCAGGTTTGGATTTATCGTTAGGTGAATTCACCGAAGTGGGTGAAGTAATCGAAGAGTTTGCTTCAGAGCACGCAACGGTTGTTGTAGGGACTGTAATTGATCCAGAACTAAGCGGCGAGTTGAAAGTAACTGTTGTCGCAACAGGATTGGGTTATAAAGGTACTACAGAGAAGCCAAAAAAGGTGGTTGATAACACAGTAACCCCCGAAGTGGTTAAAAAAGCACCAACAAGTGCGGCGGATTATGCTGAATTAGATAAGCCTGCTCACGTACGTCAAAAAGCAGCTGCAGCGGCCGCCGCAAAGGCCTCTGCGCCAGATGCAGCCAGTGCAAAAGCGAAGGATATGGACTACTTAGACATCCCTGCTTTTCTACGTCGACAAGCTGATTAAAAAATTGTTAGTGGCGCGCTCATCTATATTTGGTATAATGAGCCGCCATTTTTAATAATTAGTTAGTTATATTCAACAATATTGGTAAACCGATATGATTCGTCAACGTACACTCAAAAATACAATTCGTGCAACTGGTGTTGGCTTGCACTCAGGTGAAAAAGTTTATCTCACGCTGAAGCCAGCTCCTGTCGATCATGGGATTGTTTTTCGACGTGTCGACCTTGACCCAGTAGTCGATATTCAAGCAAAAGCGACCAATGTGGGTGAAACCACTATGTCTACTACGCTTGTTCAAGACGGCGTGCGCGTTGATACAGTCGAGCACTTGCTATCGGCAATGGCTGGCTTAGGTATCGACAATGCGATCGTAGAACTGAGCGCTCAAGAAGTGCCTATTATGGACGGCAGTGCAGGTCCATTTGTATTCTTAATTCAATCAGCGGGTATAGCCGAGCAGTCAAAAGCTAAGCGCTTTATTCGTATTAAAAAGAAAATAGAAGTTCGTGAAGGTGACAAAATTGCTTCGTTCGTGCCATACAACGGCTTTAAAGTAACGTTCGAAATTGAGTTTGACCACCCCGCATTTAAGCAAAGTGCTCAAAAAGCTAGCTTAGACTTTTCTTCGACCTCGTTCGTAAAAGAAGTTAGCCGCGCTCGTACTTTTGGTTTCATGAAAGACATCGAATTTTTGCGTTCTAAAAACTTAGCCCTAGGTGGTAGTGTTAATAACGCCATCGTTGTCGATGAATACCGCGTATTAAACGAAGACGGCCTACGTTACGACGACGAATTTGTAAAACACAAAATTTTGGATGCAGTTGGTGATCTTTATCTATTGGGCTACAGCCTAATGGGTGAGTTTATTGGTTTCAAATCAGGTCATGGTTTAAACAATAAGCTATTAAGAGCACTCGAGTTGCAAACAGACGCTTGGGAATTTGTAGAATTCGAAGAAGAAAACGCACCTATCTCATACACAAAACCGGTTGCAGCAATTTAATCTGATATTTGCTGACTTGTTTTGATATTCCTTAATTAAGGCCATATATACTATGGCCTTAATTGTGTTTGGAAAGCTATACTGGTTGTTATGAATATTATTATCGTCGGTAAACGGCATGGACAATCGAAAACATACTCTTTAGGGCCAGTAGCGCGTTTTATGCTACTAGCTTCTATGTGTGTGTTGCCTTTTGCCATGGGCGCCACCGGCTATTTATTAGCAGCACACTTAGCCGACAAAGGCCTATTTGACCCAATAGCAACAGAAGCTTGGGAAAAAGACCTTGACCAACAGCGTCAAGAACTGCAACAAATTCGCCAACACGCCGATCAAGAACTCGATGGTCTAACCCTTCGGTTAGCAGAACTACAAGCCAAAATATTACGCATTGATGCTCTTGGTGAGCGCTTAATTGATGTCACCAAAATTAATGGTGACGAGTTTGATTTCTCTGCAGTGCCAGCACTTGGCGGCCCAGGCACTTTGGGTGAATCGTATCAAGCCCCAGAAATACAAACAGTTTTAGACGATATGGCGTCTAAAATTGATCGCCGCGAACAACAACTCGAAGTTCTTGATGATCTATTACTCGCCAATAAGATTAAAACCGATACCTTTGTAGCGGGGCGACCCATTAAACGGGGTTGGATGTCTTCACGCTATGGCAAGCGTACCGATCCCTTTAACGGCCGTTTGGCTTGGCACGCCGGTGTTGATTTTGCCGGTAAAGAAGGCTCCGATATTATTGCTGTTGCTTCTGGTGTAGTTACTTGGGCCAGTAACCGTTACGGTTATGGCAAGCTGGTTGAAATCAACCACGGCAATGGTTATAAAACACGCTACGCACACAGCGCAGAACTCAAAGTAAAAGTGGGTGATGTGGTGCGCAAGGGTGATGTTGTTGCACTCATGGGTAGTACTGGTCGTTCGACCGGCCCTCACGTACATTTTGAAGTTTACAAAAACGGTCGCACCGTCGATCCCTCTGCTTATTTGCACCGCACATTGCGCTAAATCTTTGTAATCATTCTCTTTTTTGTTATAAATATGGGAGTGCCTTATTAAAGATATGTCTTTGCTTTTGTTAGGTTATTCTCGCTGTCTCTATTTGTTGGGTTTAAAAAATAATAATCATGATCGGTAATCTATTCAGTAAAATTTTTGGAAGCAAAAACGACCGCGAACTAAAGCGTATGCGTAAAGTCGTTGTGAAAATCAACGCACTCGAAGACGCCATAGCCTCTTTAACAGATAGCGAGTTGCAAGCAAAAACTCCCGAATTACAACAACGCATTAGTGCGGGTGAATCGTTAGATGCGATTTTGCCAGAAGCATTTGCGGTATGTCGTGAAGCCAGTAAGCGTGTGATGAACATGCGTCACTTCGACGTTCAGTTAATCGGTGGTATGACACTGCACGAAGGCAACATTGCCGAGATGAAAACGGGTGAAGGTAAAACGCTAGTCGGAACTCTAGCCACTTATTTGAACGCCCTTGAAGGCAAAGGTGTTCACATTGTAACAGTGAACGATTATCTAGCGACTCGTGATGCCGAGTGGATGCGCCCGTTGTATGAATTCTTAGGGTTAACTTTAGGTGTAATTGTGCCGGGTCAAGACCCCGCGACCAAGCGTGCACAGTATGCTTGTGATATTACCTACGGCACCAATAACGAATTTGGCTTTGATTATCTGCGCGACAATATGGCGTTTTCGAGCGATGAAAAATCCCAGCGCGAACTTAATTTTGCCATTGTCGATGAAGTGGACTCCATTTTAATCGATGAAGCCCGTACTCCGCTGATTATTTCTGGGCCGACAGAAGACAGTTCTGAACTGTATAAAAAAATGAAAATCCTAATTCCGCAAATGACGCAGCACATCGACGCGGAAGAAGGTAAAAATGGCCACCCAGGTCATTATATTTTGGATGAAAAGCAGCGTTCTATTGAGCTAACTGAAGCGGGTCACGAATTTGTTGAAGAAATGCTCGAGCAAGAGGGCATTTTGAAAGCCGGTGAAAGCTTGTATTCTGCTTCTAACCTAACGCTTTTGCACCACGTGAACGCGGCTTTACGTGCCCAAGTTATCTACCAGAAAAACATCGACTACATCATTCAAAACAATCAAATTGTTATTGTAGATGAGCACACAGGCCGAACTATGCCTGGTCGTCGTTGGGGTGAAGGTTTACATCAAGCGATCGAAGCCAAAGAAGGTGTGGCTATTCAGGCCGAAAGCCAAACTCTGGCATCGACCACTTTCCAAAACTTCTTTCGTTTATACAATAAATTAAGTGGTATGACGGGCACCGCTGATACCGAAGCGTTTGAATTTCACCAAATTTATAACTTGGCTGTGGTTGCAATCCCAACCAATAAACCGGTTAAACGTATTGATTTCAACGACCTAGTATTTTTAACCCAAACTGAAAAATACCAAGCAGTTATTGAAGAAATTCGTACAGTAGTGGCGCAGCAGCGTCCGGTATTGGTAGGTACGGCCTCGATTGAGACATCCGAACTTTTATCCAAAGAGCTAACCAAAGCCAAGGTTCCACACAGCGTATTAAATGCCAAGCAGCACGATAAAGAAGCTCAAATCATTGCCCAAGCAGGTGCCGCAGGATCTATTACCATCGCCACCAATATGGCTGGTCGTGGTACCGATATTGTACTAGGCGGCAACTGGGAAGTTGAAGTTGCAGGCTTAGACAATCCAAGCGAACAACAAATCGCCGACATTAAAGCGGCTTGGCAAAAGCGTCACGACGATGTACTAGCAGCGGGTGGATTGCATATTATTGCTACCGAGCGCCACGAATCTCGTCGTATTGATAACCAGCTTCGTGGCCGTGCAGGGCGACAAGGTGATGCTGGTTCTTCTCGCTTCTTCTTATCGCTAGAAGACAGTCTAATGCGTATCTTTATGTCGGATCGTATCCGCAACATGATGAAAGCCCTGGGTATGGAAAAAGGTGAGTCGATTGAACACCGTATGGTTAGCAACGCTATTGAAAAAGCCCAGCGTAAAGTAGAAGGTCGTAACTTTGATATTCGTAAGCAGCTACTAGAATACGATGATGTTGCTAACGATCAGCGCCGCGTTATTTATGATCAACGTAACGACATCATGTCTTCTGATGATATCTCAGAAGTAGTGGCTAATATTCGTCACGATGTTCTAACAACGGTTATTGATACCCACATTCCTCGTCAGAGCCTTGAGGAGCAATGGGATATCCCAGGCTTAGAAGAAGAGCTAAAATCAGAATTTGATTTAGATTTGCCATTACAGCAGTGGTTAGATGCAGACGATAAACTTTACGAAGAAACCTTACGTGAACGCATTGAAACCGCACTCAACGATGCTTATAAGGCAAAAGAAGAAGCCGTAGAAACTGTTCCTGGGCAAGCAAACCCATTGCGCATGTTTGAAAAACAAGTGATGTTGCAAGTGGTTGATAACCTTTGGAAAGAACACTTGGCGACAATGGATCACTTACGTCAGGGTATTCACTTGCGTGGTTATGCACAAAAGAACCCTAAGCAAGAATATAAGCGCGAAGCGTTTGAGTTATTCCAAGAATTGCTCGAAAACATGAAGCGTGAAAGTATTCGAATTTTATCTCACGTTAAAGTACGACAAGAAGACGAAGTAAGAGAAATGGAAGAGCAGCGCCGCGCTCAGGCCGAAGCGCAAGCCAAGCAGGCCAGTTATCAGCATCAAAGTGCTGCAAGCATCACCGCAGAAGGTGAAACTGACGAAGCCGCACCTGCTGAGCCCGCTCAACCCTTTGTTCGCGAAGATAAAAAAGTAGGGCGTAATGAACCTTGCCCGTGTGGTTCAGGTAAAAAATATAAGCAATGCCATGGAAAATTAACCGCTTAAATTAAAATTAATAAAGTCGTGTTACATTTTCAAAAAGGGGTGGCTTAGGTTGCCCCTTTTGCGTTTAAACAGAAAAGCACTAAGCACTAATTAACAAAGAATGTGAGAATAATATGGCGGTTGGATTAGAAGTTTTAAAACATTACCACCCAGTAAATGGCGTTAATATTGGTATCGCACAAGCGGGCATCAAATATGAAAACCGCAACGACCTAGTCATTTTTGAACTAGCCGAAGGCAGCCGAGTAAGTGGAGTGTTCACATTAAATGCTTTTTGTGCAGCGCCAGTGCAAGTTGCTAAAAAACATCTAGCAGAAGGCAATATTCGTTACTTAGTAATAAACACCGGTAATGCTAATGCAGGTACTGGCCCCCAAGGTTTGGCTGACGCCCTAGAAAGCTGCACCCAGTTGGCCTATTTAACCAAGGTTCAAGCACAGCAAATTTTGCCTTTTTCAACGGGTGTGATTGGCGAACCCTTACCCATGGATAAACTGCTGTCGACACTGCCGAAAGCCTTAGGTGCCCTAACTGATAACGCTTGGGTAACTGCCGCTGAAGGGATTATGACAACAGACACCCTGCCCAAGGGCTACAGTCAGCAAGTTGCATTAACGACCGCAGGTACTGAACAAGCCAGTTCTCAAGACATGATTAATATTTCTGGTATTTCTAAGGGCGCTGGCATGATCATGCCGAATATGGCGACCATGCTAGCTTACCTGACAACCGATGCAGTGATCGCACAGCCGCTATTAGACAGCATGTGTAAAGAACTGGCCGATAAGTCGTTTAACCGCGTCACTGTCGACGGCGATACCTCGACCAATGACTCCTGCATATTAGTGGCAACAGCAAAAGCCGACATGGAAGAAATTAGCAGTGCACAAGATCCACGTTATGCAGCGCTTTTTTCCGCCTTATTAGATGCCTTTACCGTACTTTCTCATGCCATTGTTCGTGATGGCGAAGGTGCGACAAAATTTGTGACAATCAATGTCGAACAAGCCGCCAGTGTGCAAGAGGCTTTAGACGTTGCCTATACCGTAGCTCACTCTCCATTGGTAAAAACCGCTTTATTTGCCTGTGATGCTAATTGGGGGAGAATACTTGCAGCGGTAGGACGCGCTGGGGTAAAAGATATGGTATTAGAAAATATTGATATTTATCTCGATGATGTTTGTATTGTAAAAAATGGTGGTCGAGCTGCTAGTTATCGCGAAGAAGCCGGAGCGGCCATTTTTGCTCAAGCTGAAATTACCATTAACATTCGTTTGGGTCGTGGTGACATCAGTGAGCGTGTCTGGACCACAGATCTGTCTCACGACTATGTGAGCATTAATGCCGATTATCGTTCATAGACTGATTTTAAAAGATTGATGTTAAGAGACTGATCTTAAAAGATTGATGTTAAGGGACTGGTAAGAGAGTCGTATGAAAAAGCACGTTCATGTAGCCGTAGGTATTGTTTTTGATTGTTTAAAAGAGCAAGCCGACAAGGGCGAAGGTCAAATATTAATTGCCAAACGTGCTGAACATCAGCACCAAGGCGGTTTATGGGAATTTCCCGGTGGCAAGGTTGAAAGCGGAGAAAGCGTACAGGTTGCTTTGCAGCGGGAGTTAGAAGAAGAACTGGGGTTGATGACCTCGGTGATTAATATGACACCCGTCATCAGCATTCCTTTTCATTATCCTGACAAATCGGTATTGCTGGACGTGTGGGCTGTTTATAACGAGCCAGATGCTCTAATTAAAGCTGGGCTTGCTTGCTCTGAAACTTCTGATTTAGACGTTTTCGAACTAGGCACTGGATTAGGCGGTAAAGAAGGCCAGCCACTGCTGTGGGTTAAACGCAGTGAGCTGGATCAATATCAATTTCCAGAAGCTAATGTAGCGATTTTAAACGTACTGATGGCAGCTAAAGATTCAAGTCTATGATTCAAAGCTATGATTTAAACCCATGACTCAAGCTCATGTTACAAAAGAATAAAGGAGAATAAGCACTATGAGTAATGCCCTTAAAGTAAAATGTCCGACCTGTAAAAAAGAGGTTGTGTGGGCCGCAGAAGCAGTCGATCGCCCGTTTTGCAGTGAGCGCTGCAAACTGATCGACCTAGGTGCATGGGCAGACGGCAGTCATGCTATCCCAGGAAAGAGTGTCGAAGAAGAAATGATGTCGCAACAATGGGAACTAGAGCAACAAGATGCAAACCTGCATTAATATTAATTAAGCAGCGTTAAAATATCTTGATGCAAAGACGCCACACGGTCATCGAGGGTCGATAGCGGCTGACTGTTATCGATTACCCAATCTGCCTTAGCTAAGCGCTCAGCGCGGGGCAGTTGGGCAGCTATGATACGCTTAACCTGCGCTTCATCGTTATTATCCCGAGCGCAAGTACGCTCTATTTGTACACTTTCAGCAACATCCACCACAATAATCTTATTCACTAAACTGGCTTGTTGACTCTCTATTAACAAAGGTGAAACCAACAAAGTATAAGCCGATTGTGAACTGGCTAAATCACGAATAATTTCATCGCGAATGCGAGGGTGGGTGAACTGCTCCAGTTGCTTGCGTTTGCTGGTATCGGCAAATACTTGTTCGCGCAACCAAGCACGATTCAGCGTTTGATCTGCGAGTAATACCTCGGCACCAAAAAAATCCACAATATCGTGCCAAGCCGGTTGCTTGGGCTCTACAACAAACCGCGCTACCACATCGGCATCGACCACATGGATCCCCAAGGCTTTAAAACGATCGCTAACCGCAGTTTTGCCGCTACCAATACCACCGGTTAAACCAATAATCATTTATTATTCCTTAAAACGGTTAATAAGCGGGTAAATACCAGGCCATAATTTCATCGCCCCACATCGCTGCAATCCAACCGGCTGCGGCTAAATAAGGGCCAAACGGAATAGGAATGTTTTTATCGCGACCCATAATCATAATGCCAGCAATGCCCACAGCCGCGCCCACAAGTGACGACAGCAAAATAATCATAGGTAAAAACTGCCAACCAAACCAAGCACCTAAAGCGGCCAGCAATTTAAAATCACCAAAGCCCATACCGTCTTTGCCAGTGAGTAATTTAAACACCCAAAATACCGACCACAGCGATAAATATCCGGCTACCGCACCGATCACTGCACTTTGTAAATCAACAAAGGTATGGTCAATATTCAGCAATAAACCCAGCCACATTAACGACAGTGTCATGGTGTCGGGCAGTATTTGGTGATCAATATCAATCATACTCATGGCGACTAACGCCCAAGTAAATATCAGCATCGCGCCTAATTGAATCGAAAAAGGAAACTTAATCAACAAGGCCACGCTTAATAACGCGGTAACGAATTCTACCAAGGGGTAGCGTAACGATATCTTGGTGTCGTGTCCGGTTTTAGCGCATCCAGCACAACGTCCTTTTAATAAAACATAACTCACAATCGGGATATTTTGCCAAGCCTTAACTGGGCTTTGGCAACGGGGGCAGTGAGAAGACGGTTTAGACAAGGTATAGGGCGTGTCTAAATCTTGAAAAGCAGGGTGGTCAGGCAAGTTGTCGGCCAAATCTTTACTGTCTATTAGCCAACTACGGAACATCATAATCGGGTAGCGCAAAATCACCACGTTTAAAAAACTACCGATTAACAGCGATAAAATAACAACTAAAACAGGTAACGCATAAGGCTGATGCTGCAGATAGTGTGCAACATCGGCAAGGGATGCCAGTTGCACACTCATAGAAGAAAAAATCATTAGATGGCTTTACCCATTTCAAAAATCGGCAGATACATAGCGACAATCATGCCACCAATCACCACCCCTAAAAATGACATCACCAAAGGTTCCATCAGCGAGGTCAAGTTATCCACTGCGTTGTCGACCTCGTCTTCAAAATAATCGGCGGCTTTCGATAACATGCTGTCTAGGGCACCCGATTCTTCACCAATACTGGTCATTTGCACCACCATGTTGGGGAATACACCAGTCGACTTCATCGCAAAGTGCATCTGCTGACCCTGCGATACTTCGTCACGGACACTGATCACCGCTTTACGATACACTGAGTTACCCACCGCTCCGGCCACCGATTCTAGTGCTTCTACCAAGGGCACACCGGCGGCGAACGTGGTTGATAACACTCGCGCAAAGCGAGCAACCGCGGCTTTCATAATTAAATCACCAAACACCGGTGCTTTTAATAAGCCTGCTTCAAACTTGTCTTTAAAAGCCGGGGACTTAGCCAGTGCTTGTTTTAGTGTGAAAATAAAACCGATAACAGCAGCAACCATGTAATACCAATAGGCTTGCGTCCATTCTGAAATAGCCACCACCATTTTGGTAGGTGCCGGTAAGTCAGAGCCAAAGCTCTTAAACATAGATTCAAAAGTCGGTACCACTTTTACCAACAAAATGACCGTTACTACCGCGGCAACAAGCATAGTAATGGCAGGGTACATCATGGCTTTTTTGATTTTGGCTTTTAACGCTTCGGTTTTTTCTTGGTAGATCGCCACTTTATCCAGCATGGTCTCCAAGGCACCAGACTGCTCACCGGATTGAATTAAGTTACAAAACAACTCATCAAAGTGGTTAGGATGCTTTTGCAGCGCCGAAGCAAAATCGTTACCCGCAGATACGTCGTCACGTACCTGAGAAATCAGTTTTTTCATCGCTGGGTTATCAACCCCGTCACCCACAATATCAAACGACTGCACTAATGGCACACCGGCTTTCATCATGGTAGCCATTTGGCGGGTAAAAAACGTAATGTCGGTAGACGTGATCTTTTTACTGCCACCAAAGCTGATCAAGGGCGTGGCTTTTTTCTTCACTTTACCAGGCTGAATACCTTGTTTACGCAGCTGCGCTTTAACCGTCGCCATATTCGGGCCAGAGGTTTCACCTTTAACCTTTTGTCCTTTACGGTTGCTGCCTTCCCATTCAAACGTTACCTGTTTGGGTGTTTTATCTTTGGCCATTGTCTTGTTCCATTATCTTATCAGTATGGCATTAATCGGATGTCACTCGATTCGCTTCTTCAAGGCTGGTAACGCCTTGATGTACTTTTTGCAGCGCAGACACACGCAAATTATTAAAGCCTTCTTCTGCAGCTACTGCGGCAATTTCTAGCGAGTTGCCACCATCCATGATGATTTTTGACACCGCCGGAGTGATCTTAACCACTTCGTAAATACCCACGCGCCCTTTATAGCCTTTATTGCAAGCATCACAGCCTACAGCCTTAAAAAACGTACCGCTGGCAATCATCTCTTTGCTCATACCCGCATCAAGTAAAACCTGTTCAGGTATATCCGCTGGTTGTTTACACACCTTGCATAAACGACGCCCTAAGCGTTGGGCAATAATCAAACTTACCGAGGTAGCAATATTAAACGCTGGCACGCCCATATTGGCAAGGCGGGTTAACGTTTCTGGGGCGCTGTTGGTGTGTAACGTGGATAAAACCAAGTGCCCAGTTTGCGCCGCTTTAATCGCGATCGATGCGGTATCTAAATCTCGAATCTCACCAACCATGACAATATCGGGATCTTGGCGTAAAAACGAGCGTAGTGCTTCACCAAAATCTAAGCCAACCTTGGCATTAACGTTGACTTGGTTAATGCCCTCTAGGTTAATCTCAACCGGATCTTCGGCGGTAGAAATATTGGTTTCTTCGGTATTAAGAATATTTAAACCGGTATACAAGGATACAGTTTTACCTGAACCCGTAGGGCCGGTAACTAAAATCATACCTTGCGGTTGCGCTAGCGCTTCCATATACAAGGCTTTTTGGTCTTCTTCGTAGCCTAGAGCATCAATACCCATTTGCGCACTGGAAGGATCTAGAATACGTAAAACGACTTTTTCACCCCACAGAGTCGGTAAGGTGTTAACCCGAAAATCAATCGCCTTAGTTTTGGATATTTTCATCTTAATACGGCCGTCTTGTGGCACCCGTCGTTCAGAAATATCCATCTTCGACATCACTTTTAAGCGCGCCGCAATTTTGCCCGACAAATTAATCGGTGGGCTAGAAACCTCTTGTAAAATACCGTCGGTACGAAGTCGGATACGGTAGCGTTTTTCGTAAGGCTCAAAATGAATATCCGAAGAGCCCTTTTTAATTGCATCCAATAAAATCTTGTTTACAAAACGTACAATCGGCGCATCTTCCCCCGTACCCGGTTCATCGCGCTTTTGCTCTTCTTCTGGGTTTTCAATATCAACATCAAGGTCTTCATCATCTAAATCATCAAAAGAACTGTCTTCGGCAGAGATAAATTTTTCAACAAGAATCGCCAGTTTATTTTCTTCAACAATAACCGGCTCTACATTCATGCCGGTATTGAATTTAATCTCGTCTATCGCAGTAATGTTTGAAGGATCGCTTTGCGCAAGAAATAAACGGTTACCGCGCTTAAAAATAGGCAGTACACGGTGTTTTTCGATTAACTCATTACTAACCACGTCTTTTATTAGTAGCTCAGTATCAAACGCCGCTAAATCTAATAAGGGTAAGCCAAATTCGTTAGAGGCTAGGTTAGCCACTTGCAAGGCATCGACATAACCATTTTTAACGGCCACTGCAACGAAGGTCGAATTTTCAGCTTTGGCTATATCAAGGGCTTTACGAGCATTTTCTTCGTCAATTAAACCGGCTAGATTCAAAGATCGGGCTAAACCATTTAGATTCATAAACTGGGTGCTTTCTTATAGTTGCTTTTCTTAAAGGTACTTTTATTTTTTTAACGATGTATCAACGCCAATTTAAGGCTATTAGTTAGTGTACTGCAAATAATAAGAAATAGGAAAGGCCGAGCAGTGAAAGCTAAGACGCAGTAGGGCGTTAAGTTGAAAGAGTGTGAAGCAGTTTGAATGAATGGTAAATCGCAGGCAATAAAAAAGGCCCCGAAGGGCCTTTCTGCTAAATATTCAGCAAGCTTTTAACTACCATTAACATTACGCTCAAGATAAGTCTCAATTAATGCTACAGTGTTAGCATCATTAACAGCGTCATCACCGGCAGTTGCAGAAAATTGACTTGTCCATGTTGTAACAGCTCCACCAAAATTAGGCGTGAGTGTGATAATAGGAGCGGTTAATGTACCGCCAGTAACACTAGTATCAAGATAAAGTGCAATCACTCCAGCGGTTGAAACAGTGATTCGTGAAATTTCGTCCATGGATGCAACAGCAGGTTCACGCATGCCAATACCTTGCCATCCAGTAGCGTTAGCAGTGTTAGTATCTAACGCAGTAATTGTGCCACCCTCATTATTAGTAATGGTTAATGCAGTTTGAATATTGTTCACAGTAGCTAAAGCGGTCGCCACTTTTGTACGTACAATGTAATCACGATACATTGGGATAGATACAGATGCTAAAATACCAATAATCGCAACTACGATCATCAATTCGATTAAGGTAAAACCTTTTTGTTGTGTTTTCATGGACTGCTCCAAAATTTTATTATGAGTGAATCATTATAATAATGCTTCACATTGTTTGTATTAACACTTAAATAATCTGCAGTTACTGTGCCAACTTGTGTGAGTTGGTGTCAGTGGCTGACAAGAAGTGGAAAGAAGCATACCTTGCTTGGTTGGGGGCGTCTAGCAGGTCTATGAACGGTAGTGTTAACTGGTTAACAATAACGCACTTTTAAAAAATTAACGATGAATTTATTGACAAATTTTGTCACTAAGTCCTAAAAATAGTCAGCTTATACTGTTGATTCTGCTTATAAACTCAGCTAGTTGGCTTACCTCATGGATCATTCGTTTACCTAATTAGGATTAGAAATGCTTAATGTTGGGCTTTTGGAAAATTTAACAATGCTGCTATTGTCAATATAGGCGTTCGATATAGCGCTGCTTTAATAGTTCCATTTCTTCTGTTTTATAGCGCTGATAGTTCCATGTTTCAGAAAAATACAGCGGGTAGCGTGCGTTCCAGTTGATCCATTGTTCAGTTTTTACACCGTACTGAGAATAATACAGCTGGTAGATGAAAAGAGCACTGTAGCTGGCGCTGGCTGATATGGCGATCGTTAAAGCTAAGGCGACTGCTTTACTAAATATTTTTTGTGTTGGTTGATTTTCAGTAGCTTTATTAGAAGCAGGCCAAGCTAAGGCGATACAGATACCTGCAATAATGCTGCTGATGAATAACCCGTAAGCGTGATAAAGAATACCGTCGAATACAGACAGTATTAAGGTTGATAGCAGCACAAGATAAAACAATTGGCTGGTTTGATCGGCTTTTATTATGTGCTTTGTGAGTACAAAAAAGAAGTAGCTCGGAATCAATAAACCAATAGGCCCAAACGCTAACAGCAGTTGAATAATACTGCTGTGCGGATGAGCAATACCTTCAGCATTTCCAATGGCAGGAATAATATAAAAATAACCATCTGCACCAATACCGGTGATCGGTGCCACTCGCCACCAATGAACAATAGATTCAATAAAGATTTCTAAGCGTGATGAGCTCATGGCGTTGAGTGACACGCCCTTTTCACCGACATGTCTTAATAAATTTAAGCTTGGATTGTCTACCAGAAAAAACAGAGAAATAATTAAGCCCGCGATCGGCGCAATAATTAACCATTGCTTGTGTTCTTTGCTAATAAAAAAATGCAATACTGTAGTGATGCTTACGGCCAAAAATGTACCACGCCCGCCCAGCCAAAATACCAGCGCCCAGCATACAATCAAGTAGCTAGCGATCCAATAGCTAGTTCCCCAGAAACCAGTGCTTCGGTGCGTGTTTTTACCTTCGCGAGCATGCATCTCTAATAAGAAATAACCGACAGGAACCGCAACCGCGATCAGTTGGCCAAAATGGCGAATATTCACAAAGAAGGGAATGTCGCTCACCCAGTTGTGCTTAATGGGGTTGGCTAATAGATTCCAATATAAAATAAACGCAGCCAAACACAGTAATACCGCTGCAACGATGGCTTTTAGTAGTAAGTTAATCAGATCGGGTTGTTTGCTGAGGATAAAATACAAACATAAGCCCATGAGTACGCTGGTCAGTATCTCAAACCAGCGCACCATAGCAGGCCAAGGTTGGTCGCCAAGTAGGGTGGATAGTAGCGTCCAAGCTAACCAAATAATAAGCAGTACGCTGGCTTGTTTAGGTAGCGCTATTTTGGCAGTGGCAATTGCAGGTAAAGACAAGGCAATAAAGCCAGTGCCTAATATGAGTGAGATCGCCCGCGTGGTTAAAGGTTGTTGAAAGATATGAATACTTTCACGCATCAGCAAAAAGCCCACAATGGTGCAGGCTAAATAGACAATCGGAATTGAGTATCTATTAAGAGTGATGCCGAATATTTGCATTGTTTTGCCTTGTGTTAAAGCGCGGTTTTAAACCAAGCGCATCGACAAATCCACCGCGGTGCAGTCTTTGGTGAGTGCGCCAATCGAGATGTAATCGACCCCGGTTTCTGCATACGCGCGTAAGGTTTGCGTGGTGATGCCACCCGAAGCTTCTAGCTTGGCGTGTTTGCTTTCGCCCACTGGGTTTTTAGCACATTCAAATGTTTTGTTTAAAGCAACAGCTTCTTTCATAAGTGCTGGGCTGAAGTTGTCGAGCATGATGATATCGGCACCGGCTTCTAATGCAGCCGTTAGCTCTTGCATGGATTCGACTTCCACTTCTACTTTTTTACCCGGGGCAATTTGGTGGGCTTTTGCAACCGCTTGTTGAATGCCACCACAAGCGTAGATGTGATTCTCTTTAATTAAGAAAGCGTCATATAGGCCGATTCTGTGGTTGTTGCAGCCTTCTATTAAGCTTACTGCGTATTTTTGGCCAACGCGTAAACCCGGTAAGGTTTTGCGGGTATCGAGTAATATCACGCCGGTGCCTTTTACCAGCTCGGCGTAGTGCTGGCTGAGTGTGGCGGTGGCCGATAGGGTTTGTAAAAAGTTTAGCGCGGCGCGTTCGCCAGTTAATAGAGAGCGTGCCGAACCAATGAGCTCAAATAATATTTGGTTGGGTTCTGCCCATTCGCCGTCGTTTATTTTCCAGTTAACATTCACATTGGGGTCGACTTGTTTGAACACTTCATTCACCCAAGCTGAGCCTGCAACAATGGCGCGGTCGCGGCTGATAATACGTGCTTTGGCTTGATTTTCCGCGGGAATCAGTTGTGCGGTGATGTCACCAGAAACGAAATTGTCGCCAATGTCTTCTAATAGCGCTTGTTTAACGGTATTGCGAATGTCTTGGGTAAAAGGGGTTAAATCAAGCGCCATGGTGTGTCTCTATTCAATATGAAGGTAAGAATTTAAAAATAAGAGCTTAAAAGCAAAATTGTATAATAAGGTATTTTATACATTTTTGTGAGAGGAGATTGTCGGGCTAAACCCCGACCTACATCTTAAATGCAGTGCACCAAAAGTAGGTTGCCCTTTAGGGCAACAATTTACATCATTGTCGGGCTAAACCCCGACCTATAAGTCTTTGTTTTTCGACGCTTTAGTCAACTTAAACACCACCGGGCTAAGTAATAACAAGGCAACTAAGTTGGGTACCGCCATTAAAGCGTTTAACGTATCGGCCACTAACCAAGCAAGATCGAGCTGGAAGGTTGCACCAACTGGAATGGCAACGATCCATAAGGTTCTAAAAATCATGATGGATTTAACACCAAACAAATATTCAGCACATTTTTCGCCATAAAAAGACCAAGCTAATAGCGTGGTAAAGGCAAAAATAATCAAACCAAACGTGACGATCATTTCACCAAAGTTAATTCCCATTACCGAAGGCAGGCCTTGGCTAAACGCGGTTGAGGTAAGGGTCGCGCCCGATAGCGCTTTGCCGGTCTCTGGATCAATTAACTGCCAAGCGCCAGAAGCAACGATTACCAAGCCGGTGATGGTGCAAATAATGAGGGTGTCGATAAATGTACCTAGCATGGCAATAGTACCTTGCTGTACAGGGTTATTGGTTTGCGCGGCGGCATGGGCGATCGGCGCACTACCTAAACCGGCTTCGTTAGAGAAAACACCACGAGCAATACCAAAGCGCATGGCAGCCCATACTGTTGCACCGGCAAAACCGCCGACCGCAGAAATTGGTGTAAAGGCGTGGGTGATAATGATGTCGAATGCTGCTGGAATACGGTCAAAGTACATAACCAGTAAAATTAAGCCGCCAATGATATAAGCAATGGCCATAAAAGGGACTAACTTACCGGCAACTGTGGCGATGCGTTTAATGCCGCCTAGTAAAACCAGTGCCGCTAATATTGCCATGATAATGCCAGTTACTAGTTCGGGGACGTTGAAAGAGTTATGAACAACATCGGCCACCGAGTTTGCTTGTACGCCATTGCCAATGCCAAAGCCTGCGATCATGCCAAAGAAAGCAAAGGCTACGGCCATCCATTTCCAGTTTTCGCCAAGGCCGTTTTTAATGTAATACATGGGCCCGCCGACAAAATTGCCGTTTTCGTCTTTTTCGCGATAGTGCACAGCTAAAACAGCTTCGGCGTATTTGGTCGCCATACCGATTAAGGCAATAATCCACATCCAAAACAGTGCGCCGGGGCCACCCATAGCAATAGCGGTTGCAACACCAGCAATATTACCGGTACCAATAGTGGCCGACAGGGATGTCATTAGGGCGTTAAAGCCGCTGATGTCACCTTCGCCTTTGGCCGCACGACCAGACCAAAGTAACGAAAAGCCTTTTTTAATATTGAGTATGGGGTAGGCTTTTAAGCCTAGGGTAAGAAAGATACCTGTGATCGCAATTAACAATAACATGGGTGCTCCCCATGCCCAGCCATTAACGGTATTGATAATCTCGACCATAAACTTTACCTTTCTTGAATAATTATTATTAAGTCTTGCCACTATACTCGGCTGATTGTATGAGTCAAAATCAAATTTAATTTCTGCTAAAAAAAGGCGTAAAAAAGTGCAACAAAGTCAATCAAAACAAGCAGTTGTGCCAGTGATTGAGCCTGTGTTTGTGAGCGATCATTGGTTAAATATTGCTCGGCGTTGCCTTTCTGCAAACCATAATGAGCGCCCAGAGCAAGAAATTTCGTTACTGGTTATCCACAATATTAGCTTACCGCCCAAACAATATGGAGGGGGGTATGTTGAGGATTTTTTTTGTAATAAATTGGCGGTTGATGCCCACCCCTATTTTACCGAAATTGCCGATTTGCAGGTGTCGAGTCATTTATATATAAAGCGCGATGGCACTGTGGTGCAGTTTGTGCCGTTTAATTTGCGTGCTTGGCACGCGGGTATGTCTTGTTATGGTGGGCGCGAAAACTGCAATGATTTTTCGATTGGTATCGAGCTTGAAGGGTGCGATGATCACCCTTACGAAAGCGAACAATACGAGATGCTGGCGCAGGTGATAAAAGCCCTTAAAGCTGCTTACCCAGCCATTACTGCAGATCGTATAACTGGGCATGAGTTTATTGCCCCAGTACGGAAAACCGATCCGGGTCCAGCGTTTAAATGGCAAAGGTTATTTGCCAGTTTGAACTAATATTAAATTAAATTGTTTGATTAATGATGTGAATATTCTCTCCTTTTTCTTTTTTTAAGGACAATAGTCGGTATGAAGTTTCTTATTTTATTTTTTACTTTAATGATCCAGCGTTATCGGGGTATGAGCCGGAGTAATACCCAAAGCCGCACGTTTGCTCGCTGGTTTGCATTATTTAAAGACCGTGCATGGTTTCATAAGTTAAGCCGTAACAGTCGTTATGTGTTGGTGGTTTTTGTGCCGGGTATTTTAATTGGCGGCAGTTTTTTGCTGCTCGAAGATGTTTTATGGGGCTTGCTGTCTATCTTGCTAGAGGTTGCCTTGCTGTTGTATGTACTTAGGCACGCTGATTTTGATCGCTACGTGGATGAATACCGCGAAAAAGTTGAATTGGGTGATGCAGAAGGGGCTTTTCGCTGTGCCGATCAATACATTGCCATTCCAGAGATTGAGCTATGCAATGAGCCTAATGAGCTGCATAACCAAGTGAGCAGGACTGTGTTGCACCGTTGGTTTGAGTTTTTCTTTTTAATGGTATTTTGGTTTCTTATTTTTGGAGCCCCTGGGGTACTCATCGCTTGGTTTACTTTACAATACTCACAACTGGTTCATTGCGAAGAAAAAGCTTGGCGACCTTTGCATTGGTTAGCTTGGATACCGGCACGTTTATTAGGGTTAACCTTTGCTTTGGTAGGCAATTTTGTCGGTGCTATAGCTGTTTGGAAAACGACTCTGTGGAATTGGCGTTTACCGGCGGATATCGTACTTAATCGAGTGGCGATTGCTGCCCTGTCGCAAGAGTTTGAGCCTAAGCAGCCCAGCGCCGAAGACAGTTCTCAAGATGCTTGCGATCAAATGGCTAGGCTGCAAATGTTGCATACCCGCAGTGTCATTGTATGGCTAGTGATTATCGCGTTAATCACTATTGTAGGTGGCACGCTGTATTAAGGCAGCGTGCTTGTGTTACAGAATTCTATATATTCTATTAAGTATTTAATGTTCTGTTAGGTAAAAGTTAATCATTCTTTGTGCTTCGTCGCTACGCTCAATTAACTGGCAGCCATTGCCGTACATGCTGGGTGTGATGCGGTCGTTCCACATCACTTTAGCGATAACGGTACCGGTGCGGCGGCTATCAATATTGGGCGGAATGTCGATCATGTCGATTTCTATCACTGCGCCAATTTCTAATGGCATATAAGATGACATCATCATGCCCGAATCAGAGGCATCAACCATCAAGCCTATGTATTCTTTGGAGTCGTGCTGAAACAGGCTAACGGTACTGTCCAAGATTTTCCTTGGGTGCATGCGATTTTCTTTGTTCATAGCGGTATACTTCCTTTATTTGTTATTTTCTTATTATTTTTATTTATTTACTTTCTATGATTTTTTGTGGCGATGATTAAATTATAGCCGCTTTTTAACGAAATAGAATACGAGCCATTATGAGTAGCGATCACAATCAAGCAGTGCAATTAATTTTAGGCGGTGCGCGTTCTGGTAAGAGTCGTATGGCCGAGCAAGTGGCTAAAGACTCGAACAAAAGCGTGGTTTACATTGCCACGGCCACAATCTATGACCAAGAGATGCAACAGCGGGTTGACCGCCATATAAACGATCGCCCCCAGCATTGGTTAACCGTTGAAGAACCTTTGCAACTGGCTCATGCCATTAGCCAGCATTCACAACCAAACACTTGCATTGTGGTTGACTGTCTTACCTTATGGCTCACCAATATTTTAATGAGCGAGATGGATGAATCCGCTGCCATGAATTCGCCAGCAATGACCCTTGCCGATCATAAGCGTTTATTGTTGGCTGCGTTGGCCTCCGCTAAAGGCCAAGTAATTTTGGTGAGTAATGAAGTTGGGCAGGGCATAGTGCCATTGGGTGAGTTGAGTCGCCGTTTTGTCGATGAGGCGGGTTGGCTGCATCAAGAAATTGCTCAAGTTGCACAGCAAGTCACCATGGTGATTGCTGGTTTACCTATGCGCTTAAAATAACAGATAAGAGATATGATTATGACACATACCCATGCACCGGCATCGGCTTCAATTTGGTGGCAAGCCGATTGTTTGGCGATTAACGAAAAAGTAAAAGCCGAAGCGCAAGAACGTCAGCAGGTGTTAACCAAACCCCCAGGCTCTTTGGGTCGCCTAGAAGACGTTGCTATTACGTTGGCCAGTTTATACTGCGATGAAAGGCCGCATATTAAAAAGCCATTAATTACCATTTTTGCCGGTGATCACGGGGTTGTAGCTCAGGGTGTATCGGCTTTTCCGCAAGCGGTAACGGTAGAAATGATTCGGAATTTTGTTAACGGTGGTGCCGCGATATCGGTATTAGCCCGAATCAATCAAGCGCAACTGTCGGTGGTGAATTGCGGCACCGCATTTGATATCGATTTTGGTGATGATTACGACGCCCTTATTAGCAAACCCGTTGCCGGCGGAACCGCAGATTTGAGCTTACAAAGTGCAATGTCTAGCGAGCAATTAGCACAAGCATTAAGCATTGGCCGCGGAGTGATCGAACAAGCTAAAAAAGACGGAGTTGATCTCTTTATTGCCGGTGAAATGGGCATTGGTAATACGACTTCGGCAGCGGCATTAGGCTGTGCTTATTTGTCACAAACTCCGGCGATTATGACTGGCCGAGGAACGGGTATTGATGACGCCGCATTGAATAATAAAATCAAAGTGATAGAGCAAGCGCTGGCGCGTATTGATACAAGTGCGCTAACTGCTGACCAAGTGCTGCAAGAATTGGGTGGCTTTGAAATTGCCGCCATGGCAGGGGCTTATGTGCGTTGCGCGCAATTAGGTATTCCGGCACTTGTCGATGGTTTTATTACCACGGCTGCGGCACTGGCTGCCTGTAAAATGAACCCCGATGTACTTGATTGGTTGATCTTTAGTCATCAGTCTCAAGAGCAAGGCCACCAACATATGCTGAAAACGCTGGCGGCAAAACCCTTGTTGAATTTAGATTTACGCTTAGGAGAGGGCAGTGGTGCGGCAACCGCTTTGCCGTTATTGCGCCAAGCGTGTGCGCTGCACAACGAAATGGCGACTTTTGCAGAAGCTGCCATTAGCGAAAGTTGATTGGATAATAAGGATATTAACATGCACATGCCACCGACTTTTATTGATGTTATGCGACACGGTGAGCCCGAAGGTGCTTGCCCACAAGGGGGCACTATTTTACGCGGCAGTATAGATCATGCTCTTACCCAAAAAGGCTGGCGACAAGCTCAGCAACGCATTGCAGACTCTTCTGCTGACTGGGATGTGGTGGTGTCTTCGCCGTTAATTCGTTGCGCCGATTTTGCCGCTCAGCTTGTTGCTGATTATGACAAAAGTGCCGTCACTAAAACCCAGTTATCAAAGCAGCAGGCGGTGCATAAAAAAACACCGTTGTTGTTTATTCGTGATGCTTGGCGCGAGATACATTATGGCGATTGGGAAGGTAAAAGTACCCAAGCTATTTGGCAAGAAACCCCCGAACTAATGGAAAAAATGTGGCAAGCACCGCTTGAATTTTGTGCGCCTAATGGCGAGTCGGTTGTGGATTTTGGCCAGCGTATAGCGCACGCTTGGGATGAATTGTTGGCTGATTTTCAAGGTAAGCGCGTATTGTTGATATGTCATGGCGGGGTAATGCGTTTGTTGTTGCAGCAGCTGTTGTTATTATCGCCGCAAGGCATGAATCGTTTTGCCATTCCTTATGCGGCTATGTCTCGTTACCGAATAGATCATAGCCCAGTGAGTGATGCGGCCAATAAAGCAAAGCTGCAGCACTGGCCAAGTTTGATTGCTCATAGCGGTGACGAATACAGCGGTGAAGACTGTAGCGGTGAAGACAGTAGCGGAAAGGCGTTATAAACCCATGAAATCGATTCAAATTATTTGGTTTTCATTTTGGTACGCCATCGCTTTTTTAACCCGCATCCCTGCGGTTAATTTAACCAAGGCATTAAAAAACAATAACGCTGCCATTAGCCAAAATTCGTTGTATTTTTATCCGCTGGTGGGTGTTGTTATCGGCGTGATGGTGTTTTTTGTTTATGGCGTTTGTTCTTGGCAAGTGGGGCAATCTTCTACGCTGGGTTTGAGCAATCAAGTAGGTAGTTTTGACAGTGCTAGCGTATTAATTGCGGCATTAATGTTGGCCGCTTGGTCATTGATAACCGGTGGTTTACACCTTGACGGTTTGGCCGATGCCGCCGATGCATGGGTGGGCGGTTATGGTGATAAGCAGCGCACTTTAGATATTATGAAAGACCCAACAGTCGGCCCTATGGGGGTGATGTTGGTCGTATTGGTTTTACTCATTAAGTTTGCCGCCTTGGTCGTGCTGGTCGATAAGTTGAACGATTTCCTGATATTAGGGGCGTTAATTGCAATTCCTATGCTGGCGCGCTTTAGCATTTTACCGTTATTTTATTTTACCCCCTATGTGCGAGATAAAGGCTTGGGCAGCGATTTAAAGCGCTCAATTTCCCCTGTTATTTTAATGATGATAACCGCGATTTGTTCGATCTTTGCGGTGATATTATTGCAGCAAAAAGCGCTGTTGGTGTTGATCTTGTTTGTTGCTGTATTGCTTTGGGCGCGCAACATAATGACCCAGCGCATTGGCGGCACAACCGGCGATACCGCCGGTGCATTAATCGAAGTGCAAGAGGCGTTATTGCTAGCCGCTTTGGTGTTATGAGGCGTTAAACCTTGCCAAGGCGTGGGACAGTTTTTGCCAGTCAAAGTATTCTTCAACTGACGCTGCCAAAGCCTCTAAGCTTTGTTCGCGTAATACTCGATAATCAACGCGGTCAAACTCGCTATTGCCTGCCCATTGTAAAATGGCTTGTAGTGCTTCTGGTGTGTCCATTAAACCATGCCAGTAACTGGCCATGATTTGTTGGTCGTTCGATAGCAAGCCACATAGGTGCTGGGCGTCGTTATCAATAATCGAATGATGGTTGGTGTTACTGGTTGCCGTTGAATTTACAGTAGATAGCCCCGCATGAATTTCATAACCTTGGATATCACAAGGGGATTGGCCGGGTAAATTAAGTGTGCCAGTGACATTTTTTAGGGTTTTGTTGGGTAATAATTCAGTTTCAATATCCAGCCAACCAAAACCTTCACTATGGCCCGCAAGGCCTTCTATGCCTATGGGGTCATTGATGGTTTTACCCAGCATTTGCAGGCCCCCACAAATGCCTAAAATCTTACCGCCATAACGCAGATGTTTTTGTAAATAGGGCAACCAACCCTGCTGTTTAAGCCAATCCAAGTCAGCGCGGGTATTTTTAGAGCCAGACAAAATAACTAAATCGGCTGCGTGGGCGATCGCGGTATGGGTCACCGAAGGACCTACTAATTGCAAGTCAACCTGCGGATGAGCCGCTAGTGGATCCAGATCGGTATGATTACTAATACGAGGGTAGACAGGTACGACAACTTTTAAAGGAGGCTGAGTTGGGGTTGCCGCTGTTGTGTCTTTTTTAGTCGACGCCGATAAACTTACCGAATCTTCACTGTCTAAATGCAAGCCCATTAAATAAGGCAGCACGGCTAATACAGGCTTGCCGGTTTTTTGTTCTAGCCAGTTTATACCCGATTGCAACAAGCTGATGTCGCCACGAAAGCGATTGATAACAAAGCCGATAACACGGTTTTGTTCTGATTCAGACAAACAATTAAGCGTGCCTACAATATGAGCAAAGACTCCACCACGATCAATGTCAGCAATGATGATCACCGGGCAATCAACCGCCTCAGCAAATCCCATGTTGGCAATATCACGATCACGCAAATTAATCTCTGCAGGGCTGCCAGCGCCTTCAACCACAACCCAGTCGTATTGCTGTGTTAGGCGAGTGTGGGCATTTAGTACCGCTGCCATCGCTTCGGGTTTATAGTTGTGATACTCACGGGCTTGCATATTAATAACAGGCTTACCATTAATAATTACTTGGCAGCCCATATCGGATGTGGGTTTTAGTAACACTGGATTAAAATCGGTGTGGGGTTGCAAACGACAAGCTTGAGCTTGTAGAGCTTGAGCGCGGCCAATTTCTCCACCGTCGGCAGTAACGGCACTGTTTAATGCCATATTTTGAGGTTTAAACGGCGCGACCGAAATGCCTTTATTTGATAAGGCTCTGCCCAGTGCAGATACCAAGGTGCTTTTGCCAGCATCAGATGTAGTGCCTTGTACCATGAGCGTCAGTTTTTTCGGAAGCATAATAACGGTAAGCCTGTTAAAATTAAGACGTAAAACAATTGTGCCGAGTATATTACATAGCTCTACTAAGCGATGCATTGCACGTTGATATTTCTAAGGAGTTATCCGTTTTGTTGCTGAGTTTTTTTACCTTGTTGTTGGCCTTAGCTTTAGATTATCGTTTTGCTGAACCCCGTCGTTTTCACCCGCTGGTAGGTTTTGGCCGATATGCTGATCTAATCCAGCAAGCCCTTAACCGTTCAAGTAAAAAACGTGACCAATTTATAAGTGGCATTGTGGCCGTTTTGTTGGCTGTTACGCCCTTTGTTGGTTTCATCATTATTGTGCAACACTCAATGCCTGTGATTGTGAACCTTGTTATTGATGCAGTGCTGTTGTATTTGTGTATTGGCTGGGCCAGCCTGCAGCAACATGCTCGTGCTATTTCTGCAGAATTGCAGGTTAATCAGCTTGACCCAGCCCGAGAGCAATTAGGGCGTATCGTAAGTCGTGACACGCAGCAACTCGATAGCACCCAGATTTCTCAAGCCAGTGTTGAGAGCGTGTTAGAAAACAGCTCTGACGCCTTATTTGCCACTATTTTTTGGTTCATGATTGCTGGTGCAGAAGGCGCTGTTTTGCATCGTTTAGTAAACACCCTAGACGCCATGTGGGGTTACAAAACCCACCAATATTTATTCTTTGGTCGTTTTGCGGCACGTTTAGATGATGTGCTTAACTATTTTCCTGCACGTTTAACCGCCTACGGTTTTGTATTTTGTGCCAGCAGTGTCGAGCAAGGTAAAAAAGCACTGTCTTGCTGGAAATCCCAAGCCAAACAATGTGCTAGCCCAAATGGTGGCCCAGTAATGACCGCCGGAGCCGGTGCTTTAAATGTACAGTTAAGCGAAGGAGCCTGGTACAAAACCGATAACGGTACTGAATGGCAAGCTAAGCCAGAAATGGGCTGTGGTGAACCGGCTCAGATGCAAACCATCATTGATTCGTTAGCGTTAGTGCAAAAAACATTGCTATTTTGGCTGCTTAGCCTTGGAGGGCTTGTTTTTGTTTTCTAGCTCCTATGAAAAGAATGGCCAACGTTCAGATAGCTTTTTACCCAATCATGGTGGAGCTTTAGCAGCGGCGGCTGAACATTTCGATATACCTTTAAGTGATTGGCTAGACATCAGTACTGGCATTAATCCTCAAGGTTGGCCCGTGCCTGCTATCCCGCCAGAAGTCTGGCAGCGCCTGCCTGAACGAGAATTAAATACTGCTAACACATCGGCAAACATCCGTTTAGAAACGATTGCTTTACAATACTATTTGCAAAACATCACCAATGCCAACCAACTCACCTCCGAAAATGTATTGTCTTGTGCCGGTTCTCAACAAGCCATTCGTTTGCTGCCTCACCTTTATCAAAAGCAATTAAGCGAAACTCCCGCGCGTCATAAGCCGGGAGTGACGGCTCACAGTGCCGCTAAGGTGTGGGTCACGGCAGGCAGCTTTAACGAACACGCTAAAGCTTGGGAGCAGCAAGGTCATCGTGTATGTCAGGTAGCGTGTGATCGCATCGCCCAGCTGTTAGTGCAGCAACCCGTAGATGTACTGATTTTAGTTAACCCCGATAACCCCAGTGGCCATAATTGGAATGCTGAGCAGTTAATTAAATGGTGGTCTATTTTGCAACGTCGAGGTGGCTGGCTTATTGTTGATGAAGCCTTTATGGACACAACTGCAGGACAAAGCTTAGTGCCTTTTGTGGAGCGTGAAGGCTTATTTGTATTGCGTTCGGTGGGTAAGTTTTTTGGCTTAGCCGGTATTCGCTTAGGGTTTATGTTTGCTGCTAAGCAATCGATTAAACGTGCCGACAAAATGCTTGGACCATGGGCACTGAGTCACCCTGCACAATATATTGGCAAACTGGCGTTGCAAGATAGCGAGTGGATCAAGCAGCAACAGCAGCAGCTTGTAGAAAGCAGTGAAAGGTTACAGTTACTGTTAAAAAAATACCTACCTTTTGCGGTTCATGGAACGCGGTTATTTAGCACTGTGTATTTTGATAGCGCCGAAAGACTTTTTAATCGCTTAGCAAAACAAGGCGTGTTAACACGCTACTTACCCGCAACGAACAAATCACAAGCCGCGTTACGCTTTGGCTTGCCAGCCAACAAAGAAGACAACTGGCAGCAGCTAGAAAGAGCGTTAGCCCAGGCCGTAGAAAAGCCCAATTTGTAATTTAAATCTTTAACGTAGACATAAACAGTAAATATTAATAGTGTGCAGTAATGGTGAGAAATAGTAGTGAGCAGTAATAGTGATAAATAAAGTGTTAAACATTAAATTTTTAAAAATAATTGCTGCTTTTGTCCTGCTGCAAAGCAGTATTCTTGCACCAACAGCGGTTGCCGATTTTCCAATAGTGCTGACTGACGACGATGGTACGCAGCATACGTTTAAGCAACCCGTTACCCGCATAGTCAGTTTAATGCCGCATGCTACCGAACTTCTTTTTGAAGTGAATGCCGAAGATCGTATTGTGGGGGCAGTGGATTATTCTGATTACCCCGAAGCAGCAAAAGCCATACCACGAGTTGGTGGCTACAGTGCCTTAAATATAGAAGCGATTATTGCGCTGCAACCCGAATTATTGATTGCGTGGCCAGAGGGCAATCGAAACCGTGAATTAGATCGTTTAAAAGCCTTGGGTATGAAAATCTTTGTATCTGATCCACGTAAGTTTTCAGACATAGCCAATGCTCTAGTGGCCTACGGTAAAATCACGGGTAACAACCAACAAGCTGAACAAGCCCAGCAAGCTTTTAATGAAAAGTTACAATTTTTGCGCTCAACATACAGCCAGCAAAGTAAAATCAGTGTTTTTTACCAAGTTTGGAATAACCCATTAATGACCCAAAACAGCAATACCTTTATTAGCCGTGCGATAGAGCTGTGTGGTGGTATTAATATTTTTGCTGATTTAGCCATGACTAATCCCCAGGTCAGTATAGAATCTATTTTAATAAAAAACCCTCAAGTCATTGTCGCCAGCGGCATGGGGGAATCGCGCCCAGAATGGTTAGACGATTGGCGTGCTTACGATACTCTGCAAGCCGTGCAAAACAATCACTTGTACCATGTTTTGCCAGATCTTTTACAGCGTCCCACCTCTCGCTTTTTGCAAGGTACTCAACAATTGTGTGAAGCTATCGCAAAAGCTCGGTAAGACATTAAAATTCATAGCTTTTTGCCCCGTCATTGTTCAAATCTTTAACTATACTGAATTCTAGCCAAGCAATATTTAGATAAGTTAAGGGATATTATGGACAGTTTCAAAGAAGTACACGACGACGATCCCATTGAAACAAAAGAGTGGGTTGACGCAATACATTCCGTTATCCGCGCTGAAGGCGTTGAACGCGCTCACTATTTAATTGAGCGTATCGCTGAACGTGCAACCAAAAGCGGCGCGCCTTTACCTTATGCGCTTAAAACCCCTTATCGCAATACTATTCCCCCCGAAGCAGAAGCACCATTACCCGGTGATATTTTTATTGAGCGCCGTATTCGATCGCTAATTCGCTGGAATGCCTTGGCTATGGTAAGCCGAGCTAACCAAATTAATGCTGGTGATTTAGGCGGCCATATTTCCAGTTTTGCTTCTAGCGCTACTTTATATGATGTGGGTTTTAACCATTTTTTTAGAGCGCCTAATCCTAATAGCAAAGAAGCCCCTTTGGGGGATTTGATTTATTATCAAGGTCATGTATCCCCTGGCATTTATGCGCGCTCTTATCTAGAAGGGCGCTTTGATGAAAAAGATTTGGAATCGTTTCGCCGAGAAGCAATAAAACCGGGCTTATCATCTTATCCTCACCCTAAATTGATGCCCGATTATTGGCAATTTCCTACTGTATCTATGGGTCTAGGCCCTCTACAAGCGATTTACCAAGCACATTTTATGCGTTACTTATCGGCTCACGGTTTAGTGCCTCGTAAAGGCCGTAAAGTGTGGGCGTTTTTGGGCGATGGCGAATGTGATGAACCAGAAACTTTGGGCGGAATATCGATGGCTGGCCGCGAAAAATTAGAGAATCTAATTTTTGTGGTTAACTGCAACTTGCAAAGACTCGACGGGCCTGTTCGGGGCAACGGTAAAATTATTCAAGAGTTAGAGAGTGAATTTCGTGGCGCAGGTTGGAACGTAATTAAAGTGGTTTGGGGGCGTTTTTGGGATCCTCTACTGGCCAAAGATCGTGAAGGCTATTTGCAAAAACGTATGGATGAAACCGTAGATGGCGAATTCCAAAATTATAAAGCCAAAGGCGGCAAGTACACGCGTGAACACTTTTTTAATAAATACCCAGAATTAAAAGAATTGATCAAAGATATGTCTGATGAAGACATATACAAGCTAAATCGTGGCGGTCACGATCCTTACAAAGTATTTGCTGCGTACCAACAAGCAATGAACCATAAAGGCCAGCCTACGGTTATTTTAGCGCACACCGTAAAAGGTTATGGCATGGGGCCAGAAGCCGAAGCGCAAAACCCAACCCATTCGGTTAAAAAGCTCGACTTTAATAGTTTAAAAGCATTTCGTGATCGCTTTGATGTGCCAATTCGTGATGAAGATTTAGAAAAACTGCCTTTCTATCGCCCAGCAGAAGATAGTCCAGAAATGGTTTATCTAAGAAAGCAGCGCGAAAAATTAGGCGGTTATATGCCAGTACGCACCGAAAATTGGCAGGCCTTAAAAGCGCCAGAGCTAAGCAGTTTTAAAGGGCAGCTAGACGGTAGCAAAGAGCGCGAAATATCTTCAACTATGGCATTTGTGCGCATTTTATCGCAATTGGTAAAAGACAAATCTTTAGGTGAACGAGTGGTTCCTATCGTGCCCGACGAAGCCAGAACATTTGGTATGGAAGGTATGTTTCGTCAACTAGGGATTTACTCATCAGGGGGGCAGCAATATGAGCCCGTTGATTCTGGCCAAATGATGTATTACCGCGAAGATAAAAAAGGTCGAATTTTAGAAGAGGGCATCAACGAAGCCGGTGCGTTTGCGGCTTGGATGGCTGCGGCAACATCATACAGTACCAACAGTTTAGCCATGGTGCCTGTGTATGTTTTTTATTCGATGTTTGGTTTTCAGCGTATTGGTGATTTGGCTTGGGCTGCCGGAGATATGCAAGCTCAAGGGTTCTTAATTGGCGCAACGTCTGGCCGCACCACACTCAATGGCGAAGGCTTGCAACATCAAGATGGTCACAGTCATATTTTGGCCTCTACTATTCCTAATTGTGTCAGTTACGATCCGACTTATGGCTATGAACTAGCAGTAATTATGCAAGATGGCTTGTATCGGATGTATGAGAAAAAAGAAAAGGTGTTCTACTACATCACCACAATGAATGAAAATTATGCGCACCCGCAAATACCAGAAGGTGTTGAAGAAGGCATTCGTCGTGGTATGTACCCATTAAAAACAGTCGGCGAAGCTGCGCAAGACCATAGCAATTGTATCCAGCTTTTAGGTTGTGGCTCGATCTTAATTCAGGTTCAAAAAGCAGCTGATTGGCTGGCTGAAAAAGGCATATGCTCGCAAGTTTGGAGCGTTACATCTTTTAATGAATTACGACGTGATGGCTTAAGTTGTGAGCGCCAGGATTATTTATCGGCGGGTGATCAAATTGAAATTCCGTACGTAACAAAGACACTCGATGTAACTGCTGGGCCTATTATTGCAGCGACCGATTACATGAAAGCCTATGCTGATCAAATTCGGCCTTATATCCCAAAGGATCGTCAATACAAGGTACTAGGTACCGATGGTTTTGGCCGTAGTGATACTCGTGAAAATTTACGTTATTTCTTTGAAGTTGATTGGCAGCACATTGCTTGGGCTGCTCTTTATGAACTGAAAAAACAAGGTGATTTAAGCGACGACGTGTTAACAGCGGCTCGGCAAGAATTAGCGATTAATCCTGCAAAACCAGACCCTTTGTACAGCTAGGTAAGGATTGAAACGATGACAGTTGAAACAATAGCCGTCCCTGATTTGGGCGGCGCAGAACAAGTAGAAGTGATTGAGTTATTAGTTAATGTGGGTGAAGAAGTCGATGCAGAACAGTCCATATTAACCCTAGAAACAGATAAAGCCTCTATGGAAATCCCAGCGGGTAAAGCTGGGCGCATAGAAAAAATATTACTGACATTGGGTGACAAGGTATCAACAGGGGATGCCATGATAGAAATGACCCTGTCAGAAGGTGGTAATCAGCAACAAGGTATTGACGAAAATAGCGCAAGCAGTGAAGAATCTGAAGCAAAAATAGAATCTAGCCAAGAAGCAAAGCCAGAAAATAACCCAGAACTAGAAAATAACTCAGAGATAGAAAAAAACTCAGAGATAGAAAAAAAATCGACCAAACCCCCTACAGAAATTTCTGACAATGCCGATAGCGTTAATAGGCTAGAGAAAACAGGAGTTACTCATGCAGGGCCCTCGGTACGAAAACTAGCCCGTGAGTTTGGAGTTGATTTAGAGTTAGTAAGCGGTACAGGAATTCGTAATAGAATCACCAAAGATGATTTGCAAGATTATGTTAAATCAACTTTGCAAAACACAGCTGGGGCGGGTGCAGGGTTACCAAAAGTTGCAGAGGTCGATTTTAGTAAATTTGGTGAAGTAGAAAGCCAAGCCCTAAATAAGATTAAGTTGGCAACAGCCAAGAACATGACAGCCGCTTGGCTAAACGTGCCACAAGTAACACAGTTTGACCAAGCAGATATTACTGAACTAGAGGTTTTTAGAAAACAGGTGAACGCATTGCCAGATAACCTGCAAAAGTTATCGGCAGTCCCATTTGTTATGAAGGCCCTAGCTGTGGTTATGAAGGAGTTTCCACAATTTAATGCATCGTTAGCGGCTGATGGCCAAGCATTAATTATGAAAAAATACATCCACATTGGTGTGGCGGTGGATACTCCAAAAGGATTACTTGTGCCAGTAATACGTGACATAGATCACAAAAGTGTTACAGAAATAGCACAAGAACTTAACGATAAAGCACATAAAGCACGGGCGGGTAAGCTAGGATTAAAAGACATGCAAGGTGGCTGTATTAGTGTGTCGAGCTTAGGCGGCATTGGAGGTACAGCATTTACCCCGATTGTTAATGCCCCCGAAGTAGCCATTTTAGGCTTATCACGTGCTGAAATGAAACCAGTGTGGAATGGTAGTGAATTTGTACCTAAGCTTATGTTACCGCTATCGTTATCTTATGATCACCGGGTGATTGATGGGGCTGAAGCAGCCCGATTTAGTCAGCGACTCGTTGCTTTATTAAGCGATATAAGACATTTGCTACTTTAGATTGAAGTTTTGGACATTAATTAATGAATTTTATTTAATAGTGATCTAAAAATTATTTAACCGTGTAAATTACATGATCTTCTTCTTGAAAGAAGTCGCTAAAAAGCAGGTGACTAAAAACCTGCTATAAGAAAGAAGGACGGACATTATGTTAAAGAAGTTGTTATGGCCCGCTATGAAACTTATGGGCCGACTAAGTTATGCTGCTAAGTTTGGATTAATCAGCTTTTTATTCATGGTCCCTTTGGTTTTTTTGAGTGGTCAGGTATTTTATGATTCTTATCAAAGCCTAGAAAAAACTGAAAGTGAATTGATAGCCGTTAATAATATTCAACATATTATGAGTGTTGTTTATGCCCTAGAAGATTACCGAAATTATGCTGCACCAGCTGTCTTTAAACCCGATGATGAGCTTATTGCTCGTGTTAAAAGCTATCGTTTAAATGTGGATAATCAGCTAAAAAAAGCCATGTCCGCCATTGAAAACGAAGAGCTAAATCAGCAGCTTGATATGTTTAAGAAAAGCCAATTTGACAAGCTTAGTACTGAGGGCGAAGCCAGATTGACAACAATGCCTGATCAATACAAAAGCTATCAATCAGTGATGGACCAACTGTATTTAATTATTAATCAATACTCTCAAAACACCGGTTTAGCACTAGATTCTGACCCAGAAATACAACAACTATTATTAATTTCTCAAGTCAATATGCCAATCATACGAAATGCGGCTGGTATTGGCTACGCAGCTAGTATCTACGCAATGATTGAAAAATATTTGCAGTCCGCTACCTATGATTTCTTGAATGATATATACGACCAAATGTCGGTTGCAATACCAGATATAGAATTAGTAAACACAAACCTAGAAGGGCTTAAATTAATCAATATTGCCGAACAGGCGAAACTCGCCAGTGAAGGCATGATTGATATCCAGATGAAATTAGATGAAGAAGTGATAGCTGCTACTCGAGTCACAATCGATTGGATAGATATAGAAACTGCGACCCAAAATAAAATTCAAGCATTGCGTGATATCGATAACTTGCTTCTTCCTTTAATCGCTCAAAAATTACAGCAAAGATTAGACGGTCAAACGGCTCAAATGACACAAACAGCATTAGTATTACTGGCCGTGCTGTTGATTATTGTTTATTTGTATTCAGCCTTTTTCTTATCGGTACAAGACTCCATTGCACGTTTTTTTAGAGCAGCGCAAAAAATTGCTAAAGGTGATTTAACACAGGTTATTCGCTTTGAGGGTAAAGATGAAATGGGTCAGCTACGCGATGCGTTTAACGAAATGACCTCAGAGGTAAGAGGCATTTTATCAACCGTAAAAGATACTGCCGAAAGTGTTGGTGAAAAAGTATTGTCGGTTGAAACGATTGCCAATAACAGTCGAAATTCTGTTAATACCCAAATGGTGCAAACTGAACAAGTAGCGACCACTATTAGCTTGATGTCGGAACGCGCCATAACTGTAGTAACCATGGCAGAAGACGCTGAAAAAGCCGCTTTATCGGGTGCTGATCGCTCATTGCAAGCAGGTAAAGTAGTAAATAATGTGATTTCGGATGTTCAACAGTTATCTGCAGAAATGAAAAACTCAATGGAAGCAGTAAACCGTTTAGCCGATAACTCAACTAACATCAGTTCTATTCTTGGGACAATTAAAGGCATTGCTGAGCAAACCAACTTATTGGCACTTAACGCCGCTATTGAGGCTGCACGTGCGGGTGAGCAAGGTCGAGGTTTTGCGGTTGTTGCCGACGAAGTAAGAACACTTGCTAGCCGTACTCAAGATTCAGCACAAGAGATTGACGGGCTTATTCAAGAGGTTCAACAAAACATTCAGCGCGCGGTAGACACGATGGAAATTAACCGCAAAATGGTTAGTAAAACCGTCGACAGTTCTGGACAAGTAGGTGAAGCATTAGAAAGTATTCAAGGCAGTATGGAAGAGATTCAGAAAAAGACTTTAGAAATTGTTTCTTCTGCCAGTAGCCAGCAAGAAGCGGCTAAAGCTCTGGATAACAACTTATCGGTTATTCGTCAGCAGGGCGAAGAAACAGTGGATAATGTTGAAGGAACAGTAACTGCGGTGCATCAAACACAATCACTGACTCAATCATTAACAGAAAGAGTTGAGCGCTTTAAAGTGTAACGGAAGTCAACAAATTAAAGCGACCAAGAAGCCTACACGTTAGGCTTCTTTTGATTGAGTATGGCGGCTTTTCCACAACACTTCTTGGCCGCCATTTTGTCTTGCAATATCCCTTGCTAACACAAAGAAAAAGTCCGACAAACGGTTTAAGTACTGAACCGCTAAAGGATTCACCTCGTTCCCCGCTTCGGCTTCTTCATTAGCTAATTCTACAATGGCACGTTCTGCTCTACGGCTAACACTTCTAACCATATGGCAATACGACGCCGCCTTGTTACCACCGGGTAAGATAAAATCTTTAAGTGGTGGTAAGGCTTCGTTAATATCCACTAACGCATCTTCAACGCCTTCTAGCATACTCGGTGCTAAAGCTTTATAGCCTGGCACACAGAGTTCGCCACCTAAATCAAACAAGTCATGTTGGATTTGGCTAAGCACTGTTTGATGCGCATCGTTAGCGTCTAACTCAGCGGCTAAAACACCCACCCAAGAATTTACCTCATCGACTTCGCCGATCACGTGAATGCGAGTAGAGGTTTTGCTAATCCGACTACCATCACCTAAGCCGGTTTCGCCTTTGTCACCTGTTTTGGTGGATATTTTTGATAGACGGTTACCCATGAGATATTCCTTAATAATAAATAAACGTTGAGTATAGCGGGTATACGCAACGTTTATTGCTACAGTTTTATGATTCAAACAGTTTACTTGATTATTATTGAACCGTTAAAAATTCAATGTGCTTAACTGGCATTTCAAGTTTGATAAATTCACCACTAAGGGTATTAGTATCTGTGTCTAGAACATAAATACCTGGGTTATCAGCATTGGCAATACCTAACCATAAGCGATCATTGGCATCGATGTTAATGTCGCTGATTTCTTTGCCATCAATTTCTGAAACTGTATTTAATAAACTAAGTGCACCAGATGATGGATTAATAATAGCAATTTTAGACGTGTTTGGATTTGGCCAACCAGCTTCAATACTCAGCGTAGCGTAAGCTAGTTGATCACTAACGACCGCAACATCACGAACGTGGTAATACGTATTATTATCAGGGTCATTTAATTCAGGGAAGCTAGTGTCACCTATTAAAGCAGTGACTGCATAAGTAGTGGTGTCAATCTTGTCCAGGCCACCGGTATCACTGCCGTAGTCGCCACGGCCTGTTGCGTAGATAAAGCCATTATGCTCTACTATGGTGAAAGTGTTAGTCGCACTTAAAGGAATGCCTTTTAAACCACTTTGCTGAGGATTGGTATCCACTTCTTCATTATTATCAAGATCTATCACAGCGATATAGGGCTGATTAGGAGAAAAATCTAAGCTAAGGCGTTGCATGGCGACAAATAAATGGTTGTTAACGATCACAGCATCTGACATACGAGGATACTTCGCACCAGAAAATGTATAAGCACTTAAGTCTATTTCTGCTTTTACAAAACCTTCGTAAGTTGAAGCACTTGGATCGACTTGCAATACCTTGGCGCTGCCATAATTGATCAGGTAGCCATTAGTTTCTGTTTGTTGAACTAATTTATAAGTATTTGCTGAGTCATCACCTGAATAGTTTGTACTATAAGACCACTCTGCTGCATCGACGCCTTTAGTTGTATCGTACTTATCAATGCTATCAATATTAAATGCACCTATATGGTACAAATAATTGTTATAAGTTGAAATGGCAAAGTCTGATTTATCTTTGATGAGTAAGCCGTCTGTTGCGGTTCTATCACCCAAAATATTACCCACAGCAACTTGAGAGCTGCTGTAATCAGCGGCGCGCATCTGCACAGCATATGAATCTTCAGTAATTTTAAAACTGGCTTTTTTATTATCGTCTCCACCACAACCTACTAGTAGGCTGGCTGCGATAAATAGGGATGCTATTTTTTTCATATGTTTCTCTCTTGGTTTTTTAGTTTGATTAATTTATTAATATTTAAGTTATTAAAAGTCATAACGCGTAAAAACCATCCATTGCCTACGTGTGGCAGGGCGGTTGGTAAAATCGTTATACTTAATATCGGCTAGATTTTTTAAACGAGCGCCTAAAGACAGCTGCTTATATTGATATTGGTAGTTCACATCGATGATGTGGTTATGATCACCTTGAATAAGGTTGCTGCGGTCGATATAAAGATCGCGCCTAAACTGATTAATGATTTCAAGGTTGTGACGCTGTATGTTAAGCCCAGTGATGAGACTAAAGCTGTTGTGATAAATGCCGGCAATTTGTTGGTCGTCAAACGATTTCACTTTATTATCAACGGTCGTGCTGCGATATATATCGGCAGATACTTGGTTATAAAAATAATCGTTCTGATACTTCCACTGTAATTCTATGCCAGAAAGATAGGCTTCTTTGCTGTTTTCATAGCGGCCTATACCTCGTGAGTCATAAACTGGAATAATAGCGTTTTCAAGTTCTCGATAAAAAATAGCGCTGTTAACTTGATTTTGTTTATTGATCCGATACAGATTGTCGATACTGTAAGTAATGCTTCTTTCGTCTTCTAAATCTGGGTTGCCTAATAGTAGCCCACGATCACCAAAAAGCTGGAAAAGGCTCGGGTGACGATTGCTTTTTTTAATGCTGAAATGCGTATCGATATTAGTGGTTAACACTGAATATTTAAGATTGTAACCAGTGAATGATTGTGAATCTTTTTCTGCCTGACCTTGTTTATTGCGCAACTGGTTTTGACTGCTGGTTTGTGTTTTATAAACATCTACACTGACTTGTTGGTTGTGTTTATTATTCGACCAGCGTGACCCCAATAATAGTTTATTACCCTGTTGGTCGGCCACTTGATCACAATTACCCTGTGGCGTGACGCATAAAAAACTATCAGAATCGTCTAGGTATTTGCTGGTATAGCGTTCTTCAAAAACAGACGCCTGTGCTAAAAATTGCCATTGTTGTAACCGTAACTTTGATTGCCACTGAGCTTCCGAGCGCGATTGTACGAATTTATCGTTGTCGGTCCCTAAACCAATAACACCTTGTTTATCTTGATAGTTTTCATCGCTGGTTTGATGAAACAACTGCCAATTATGCTGGCTCAAAAACTCCTTTTTATTGTGCTTATGGTCAAATGAATGTTCACCTTGTAACGACAAGGTTAAATCTTCTTGGCTTAGAAACGCGTCATTCTTGTCTGAGTTACGAAAATAATCAGGAATGTTTTTATTTTGTTTGTTGTAACGAATGCGCGCGGCAATGTCTTTATATTTTTGCACCAACTGAATACTAGAGCGTTCAAATTCAGCATTTTTTAAGGTTTGTTCTTGATCTCTATTTTGAGGGTTGTTGATTGGGCTGGGTACCGGAAAATCATAATCATTAGCGCTTTGCTCGTGGTCAAGTTGAACACTAAGTCCCGATGTTAACGGGCTACTAAAAGACGTTGCATAGGTTTTTTCAGAACCCGCATTAATACTAAGACTAGGGCGTTCTTCGCCTTGGCGAGTAATAATATTAATCGTGCCGCCAATCGCTTGGTCGGCCAAATCAAAAGAGCTACCTGAACGACTTATCTCAATCGCTTCGATTTGGTTCAACGGAATTGTATTAAGGTCGTAACCACCAAATTGGCTGTTGTTGGCTTTAATACCGTTGATTAATAAAGTTGTTTGGCTAGAGTTAGCGCCACGGATAGAAATTAAAGCAGGATTACCTAAACCACCGGCCTGTTGCACTTGTAAACCATTTTGTTGCTGTAAAAAGCTGGCAAGGTTCTGATAGCGGTTAATAAATGATTCGCGCTCAAAGACTTGGTAGTCAGCATTCATTAGAGACGATTTATGAGCTTCCACAGTTACATTGTCCAGCACAAGGCTTTCTTTAGCATTGCTGTACATAGCATGACTTACTAACCAAAAAGCTAGTAATGGAATTACGATTTTATGGCGCATATATTCACGTATTGAGTGACTATTATGCAGAGGGGCATAGAACGAACAAACAATCATCGTCAATGTCGCCCTCCGCAACATTAGAATCTATAGCAAATAGGCCGGTATCCGGGCTGACGGCTTGGAACTGTTGTTCCGCTTATTGCACCTTCCCATAGGCTCGATCTTGTTGATATTTAAAGTAAATATTAAAAAGAGAGCACCACAGTGGCATAAAACAATAAGTTAAGCCGATCACCGTTGCGGGGGCAGCGTTGGATTCGTATGCGTAGCAGTGACTTACCAAACTTCCCGTTTAACTGCTGAATAAGAATACTCAGCAGCACCTAAATGAGCGCGTAGGGTAGTGGTTATTTATGAAAGGGTCAAGACATACCGTTAGGATTATGATTAGACATTGGTCTATTGGGTAAGCGTATGGTGAAACAAGAACCTTGGTCGGCTTTGGTTGTTATCTCAAGTTGTCCGTTGTGGTGAGCGGTTATAATAAAGTAAGACACAGGCAAGCCTAAGCCGGTACCCGCACCCACGTCTTTGGTGGTGTAAAACGGTTCTAAAATACGACGGCGAGTTTCATCACTCATGCCAGGGCCGTTATCTTTTATGGTGATAAAAGTATTGTCTGCGTCTTGTGAGACTGTTAATTGTATTTTAGCTTGCCAATTAGCATCTTTAAATTCTAGATTGGTGGTGTGCAGTGCTTGCGCGGCATTTTGCAAAATGTTCAGAATGACTTGCTCAATTTCCGAAGGAATACAGTACAAGGTTTCATCATTACCAACCGAGTTTACTTCTAGCTCAACCGCTTGCAGATTTAAATCCGCATTGGCGATGGTTAATGATCTTTCAATTAAATCTTTTAGTTTTATTTCATTTAATTGTTGCTGGCTACCGCGTGAAAATTGCAACATGTTAGAAACAATAACCGCCGCTCTTTCTCCAGCATCTTTAATGTTTGCAATAAACTTATTAATGTCACGCTGATCTAAATAACCGTTCATGGCGGTTAAATCTAATTTATGTTCCCGTGCAATTTTTTGGTTAATATCATTATCGGCTTGCAGGCGTCTTTGTACGTTTTGAATACTTTGTAAAATAGCTCCAAGTGGGTTGTTAATCTCATGCGCCATTCCCGCAGCAAGACCACCAACCGAGCGCATTTTTTCTGTTTGCATCATCACTTCTTCCATTTTTTCACGCTGTGTGATGTCGTCAATACGAATTACCAATCCCTTCAAATGCAAATCTTCTAGCGGATATATAGCAATGTCAGCAGGAAAAAACGCATTGGGCAAAGTGAGCGTAATGCGCTCTAGTTTGTTGGTGATGTGTTGTTCTAAACTTTGTTTTAACAGGTGCTCAAACTGCTGAATTTGTTTGATGTAGTGAGTGATTTTTTTACCCACTAATGGCCGTTTGTCTTGTGCTAACCACTCTGCAGCTTGCTGATTACACTGAATAATAAAACCGTGTTGATCTAAGGTGAATAATGCTGATGGCATAGAATCTATAATGCTATCAAGAAAACTCTGGGTGTGAGTTAACTGGTTTTCTACCGATTTTCTAATGGTAATTTCTTGTTCTAACTGCTCATTCACTTTGCGTGTTTCATTCGATAAACGTAGCGCTTTTAGGCGCGATCTTTCGGCTTTTTCTTTTTCTTGTTTTAGTACACCTTCGCGATTTTCACTAATAACAATCAGCTGGTTGAGCTTTTTGCCTAATTGCCTAGTATCGGCGTCTTTTAAATCAAAGCGAATGCGTTGGTTTGGTCTAGCTTGAAGTTGTTCAATGGTTGTTAACATATTTTGAAAAGGCTGCTTTTGCCAATAACGAATGCGTGCGTATAAAAATAACAAAAGCAGAGTAGAAAGTGCGACAACTAACAGCGTGGTTGAGAAGGTATCAAGGTAAAAAAACTCAGGCAGTGCAACGTCGGTTAATATCACCAATTGAATAACCTGTAAGCCATTATGTTTGCTGAGTGGGTAAACCAGATGATTGTCTTGTGATACGAGCTCAGCAAAGAAATTTTGTGGTAATCTTTGCGAACAATTTTTAGAGCAGGCATATATTATGCGTTGCTTATCTGAGTTATAAATTGCAATTTCTTGAATTTGAAAGTGTTTTACTAGAGTATTGGCTAAAGCTTGTAAGCCCTCTGTATTGCTAGGCTGTTGGCTATATTGCAGTTGAAATACATCAGCAAATGAGCGTGTGACTTCTGGGGCAAGATGATCACGGCCAACTCTATCAGCTGCATTGATGTAAGATAAAGTGGCCAGCAGCATTATCATAATGCAAGTTAAAACGGTCGCTATAATAATCTTTTGGCGAACAAGTAGCGCAGATAGTTTCATCGTACTTGCTGCTTTATGAGATCAACTAATTGCTGATTCGTCGTTAATGTTAAGTTAACAGCTTTAGCTTGGGTAACTAAATACCCGTTGATATAGTCAATTTCAGTTTCATTTTGATTGCGAACATCTTGCAGCATCGATGACACATTGTTAGCTGTAGTTAATGCGACTTGTTTAGCGCGCTCAAATAGTGAAAAGCTTAATGGCCAGTTAAGCGTTTGGTAGCAAGATTCCACCTCGGTACAAACGCTTTGCAAATCCTGTAGTGCTTTATCTTGGCTCAACAAATCTCCGTTTCTGCAATTATATTTTACGGTTAAGGCATTAATTGCGGCATTAATCGCAAGTTTATCGAGCAATACTTGGCGAATATTACTGCTATTTTGGTGGTCACCACTTAACTTATCCAGTGCCAATAGCAAAGGTTTCTTTGGACCACTGAAATAACCCCATTGCGTAATGCCACGGCCAGCATGATGAATATGATGACGATTGATTCTGTTGGCACCCTCAGTCGTCGAAACAGCGAAAAGCGTATTGTTAGGAAACAGCTGCTTTACTTGATCGTGTTGGCCAAAACCATTTTGCACAATAACAATTTGAGTCTCTTTGCTAATAGCACTTTGCCATTGTTTTAACGCAGCCAGTGTTTGTGCGGCTTTCACACATACCAATACCATATCCAAAACCTGATCATTCCATGCTGGCAGGGCAAACTGTTGTGTTTGCGAATCTGATTCTATAGCAAAATGAAAAAAGTCTTGCTCACCTTGTATCAATGCAAAGCGTTGGCAAGAAAGGGGGAGTTGGCTGGAAATTAAGCAGCCAATGGCACCCATTCCAATAATCCCTACAGAAACTGTGGGTGATGATGGTTCGTTTAATATAGACATTACAAAATTATACGTCATTTATGTAGGTTATATGAAGGCTATATTAGCGCTCGCGCACTGGCTTAATTGCCAGATACACGGTTATTAGGTATATAATGACACTAATAATAATTTATCAGGAGTGGGTTATGCCATCGTTTGACATAGTATCAGAAATTGAAAAGCACGAAGCGCAAAACGCTGTAGATTCGGCAAACAGAGAAGTTAAAACACGCTTCGATTTTAAAGGAGTTAATGCGACTTTTGAGCTAAAAGATAAAGAAGTGATAATAACGGCAAACGAAGAATTTCAGATCGAACAAATGAAACCCATGCTAGAAACCAACTTAATCAAACGTAAGATTAAAGTGTCGTGTTTAGAATATGGAAAATTAATAGGTGCGGGTAAACAGGTGAAAATGGCGGCTACGTTACGCCAAGGCATTGATAAAGACTTAGGTCGTATTATCAATAAAAAAATTAAAGAAAGTAAAATCAAAGTAACCTCGGCAGTGCAAGGCGAAATGGTTCGAGTAACCGGCAAAAAACGCGATGAATTACAGCAAGTTATGCAAATGCTAAAAGCCGACGAAGAGATCGAGCTGCCATTGATGTTTAAAAACTTTAAAGACTAGCTTTCGTTATACTCGCTTTCGTAATTAATAGTGAGCAAACTTGGCCCCCAAAAGATGAAGCAACGGCTTCATCTTTTTTTTAACTTAAAGAGTGGTTATTGTTACTAGTTACATTCTTTGCCGTCGTTTGTCGCATGAAAAGTCTTATCCAAACGCAACATAGCAATTAAAAATAGAACCGGAATACCCAATAAAAAAGTAATAATAAAAAAGTTAGGGTAGCCAACTGCGGTTACCATAGAACCGGAATAGCCTCCTAATATTTTGGGAAATAAAGTCATAGTCGAACTGAAAATAGCGTACTGCATCGCGGTAAACGATATGTTTACCAAACTCGAAAGAAAAGCCACAAAAGCGGTAGTAGCAATACCCGCAGATAAATTGTCGGCAGCGATAACCAAATACAGCACTTCTATAGAAGCCGAACCATTAGCCAGCACCATAAATAACAAGTTAGTTAACGAAGACAGCAAAGCACCAATAAATAAGGCCGGTATAATTCCGACTTTTAAAGCAATTAACCCGCCTAAAAACCCACCGGCCAGCGCCATAATCAAACCAAAGGTTTTCACCACAGCAGCAATATCCGTTTTAGAAAACCCCATGTCGCTGTAAAAAACGTTTGATATCACACCCAGCACAATGTCGGATATTCTATAAAGAGAAATCAGCGCCAATAACAGCAGTATTTGGCGGCCAGAATAGCGCTGAAAGAAATCCTGAACCGGCGATATGTAAAAATAATTCAATAACTTGGGGTTGGTAAAGCCAGATGCACTAATGGTTTTAGCAATTAATAAAGCCACACAAACCCCCACCGTTAACCTTAAACCTTCAATTAAAATAGCGGCTAATTCAGTATTATTAGCCAGCTTTGCTAAGTTAATTTTTAACTGCTGGGTAATATCTGCACTCAGATAAAAAACACCTACAAAACCCATAACCGCAATAATAAAAGTAACCAGTAATGCCCCGTGATCACGATAGGAAAATAGAGAATTCAAATCGATCTTTTTGGATACAGGCTCAGGAATAAAAAAAGTTGTAATTAAGCCAGAACACATAAGAGCGGCCATCACCAAATAAGACGTGCGCCAAGCCGAATAATTGTAGCTTGCCATGCTAGAGCCAAAACTATCGGCTAAAAACAGAGCCCCAGCTCCTGCCGCAATAAGCCCAAGGCGGTAGCCTGTAATGTACATAGAAGACATTAAAGCTTGAACCTTTACACTACCGGATTCGATCCGATAAGCGTCAATCACAATGTCTTGAGTAGCAGAAGAAAACCCAAGTGCAACCGCCGCAATGGCCATAACCAGTAAGCCATTTTCCCCGTTTGCCGGATCAGTTAATGCCATTGCAACAATAGATAATAAAATAGCCATTTGCGAAAGCAGTAACCAAGAACGCCTTTGACCTAAGCGCTGGGTTAAAAAAGGAATAGGCATTGAGCCCACTAATGGCGCCCAAATAAATTTAAATGAATACCCTAAAGCCGCCCAGCTAAAGTAGGTGACTTCAGATTTATTAACTCCCGCTTCATTAAGCCAAAGTGATAACGATGAAAAAATCAAAAGTAACGGCAAACCGGCAGAAAAGCCAAGAAAAAGCATGCGAATAACAACAGGCTTCCATAAATAAGGAAGATAACTCAGCCAGTTTTGAGAATCAGAATTCAATACATGCTCTCTCTAATGCAAAATCTATAATTGTGCTCATTGTGCAACAGAATGGCGCAACCTGCTAATTGCATATCAACCTTCTCTTATTGATTGTTGTTATTGCTTATTTTACTGAATAAAAAACAACCAATTTTAAGGGTGCTGTTGAAATTTAAACAAACGCACCCATCTATTAAAGGCACTGAACTATGTTGCATAATAGGTTACATCTTCAACACATTTAGGAGGCACGATGCCTTTATTAGTTATATTTATCATTATTCCTTTAATAGAATTAGCCGTCATTTTAAAAGTTAACAGCTTCATCGGCATCGGCTGGACTCTAGGATTAATTGTTTTAACTGCATTTGTCGGGGTTAAATTACTTCGCCAGCAAGGGTTAAGCACCCTGTTGCGAGCTAACCAAAAAATGCAACAAGGACAAATACCAGCCCAAGAAATGGCAGAAGGATTTTTATTAGCCTTAGCAGGAGCCTTATTACTAACCCCTGGATTTGTCACCGATGCTTTGGGTTTTACCTTATTAGTGCCAGCAACCCGCAAAGCCCTGGTGGGCAAAGTGATTGCCTTTATTACCCCACGCATGATGTCTGGAAATGGCTTTCAGGCAACGGGTAGCTTTCAGACAGGCGAGTTCAAAGACGTATATACGCAAGAACCCACACAGCCAAACACAGAGCAAGCAAAAATTACCGTTATTGAAGGCGAGTACACAAAAGAAGATAAGTAATATTTTTAAATTTTACTGTTGAAATTCAGCCGTAAGACCTCATTAAATAACCATCATTTTTTTTCAGAGACCCTAACCTAAAATTCTGGGCCTCTATTTTACCTCATAGATGAAAATTGGAGAGACAAGTACATGAAAATTCGTCCACTACACGATCGTATTGTTGTTCGCCGTAAAGAAGAAGAGCAAGCAACCGCAGGTGGAATTATCCTTCCTGGCGCAGCAGCTGAAAAACCAAACCAAGGTGAAGTTGTGGCTGTGGGTACTGGCCGTATTCTTGAAAATGGTTCTGTACAAGCGTTAGCCGTAAAAGAAGGCGATACCGTTGTTTTTGGAAAATACTCTGGCCAAAACACCATCGACATTAATGGTGAAGAGTTATTGATTTTGAATGAAAGTGATGTATACGGCGTTTTAGAGGCATAACTCAAGCGTTAACAATCAGCATGAAGTGTTTGTGTAGCAAATGTGAGAGACAGGAGTCGAGCCCAAGGCTACAGGGAAGTATTTACGCCGTTTTGCGGAATAAATACTTCATGTTGATGAATATGAAGTTATTCGTATAGAAATAATTAAACAAATTTAAAGGAAAGAAAATGGCTGCTAAAGACGTATTATTTGGTGATAACGCACGCGCTAAAATGTTGGCGGGTGTAAACATTCTTGCCGACGCGGTAAAAGTTACTTTAGGCCCTAAAGGTCGTAACGTTGTTTTAGAAAAATCATTTGGTGCACCCACGATCACAAAAGACGGTGTATCTGTTGCGCGTGAAATCGAACTAAAAGACAAGTTCGAAAACATGGGCGCACAAATGGTTAAAGAAGTAGCTTCGCAAGCGAACGACCAAGCGGGTGACGGCACCACAACGGCTACCGTACTGGCTCAAGCCATTATCAACGAAGGCTTAAAGTCGGTTGCTGCGGGCATGAACCCAATGGATCTAAAGCGCGGAATCGACAAAGCCACAGCTGCTGTTGTAGAAGCCATTAAAGAACAGTCTCAGCCTTGCTCGGATACGAAAGCCATCGCGCAGGTGGGTACTATCTCTGCAAACGCCGACGAAACAGTGGGTCGTTTAATTGCAGAAGCGATGGAAAAAGTCGGCAAAGAAGGCGTAATTACTGTTGAAGAAGGCAAAGGCCTAGAAGACGAGCTAGATGTTGTAGAAGGCATGCAGTTCGACCGCGGCTACTTGTCTCCATACTTCATCAACAACCAAGAAAAAATGACGGTAGAGCTAGAAAACCCATTAATTCTATTGGTTGATAAGAAAATTGATAACCTACAAGAGTTGTTACCAATTCTTGAAAACGTTGCCAAGTCTGGTCGTCCGTTATTGATCGTTGCGGAAGATGTTGAAGGCCAAGCGTTAGCCACATTAGTAGTGAACAACCTACGCGGTACGTTCAAAGTGGCTGCGGTTAAAGCCCCTGGTTTTGGCGATCGTCGTAAAGCCATGTTGCAAGACATTGCCATCTTGACGGGCGGCCAAGTGATTTCTGAAGAACTAGGTATGTCGTTAGAAACCGCTGCTCCAGAAACATTAGGTACAGCCAGCAAGGTTGTTATCGACAAAGAAAACACCGTGATCGTTGACGGTGCGGGTACTGAAACTGCCGTTTCTACTCGTGTTGAACAGATCCGTGCAGAAATTGCATCGTCGACTTCTGATTACGACGTTGAAAAACTGCAAGAGCGTGTTGCTAAACTTGCCGGCGGCGTAGCCGTCATCAAAGTTGGCGCAGGCAGCGAAATGGAAATGAAAGAGAAAAAAGACCGCGTAGACGACGCACTTCATGCAACCCGTGCAGCGGTTGAAGAAGGCGTGGTTGCCGGTGGTGGTGTTGCCCTTGTTCGTGCATTAACCACAGTTAATGTAGTGGGTGATAACGAAGACCAAAATGTCGGTATTGCCTTAGCACTGCGTGCAATGGAAGCACCGATTCGCCAAATCGCGGGTAACGCAGGCGCTGAAGGTTCCGTGGTTGTTGATAAGGTAAAAGCAGGCGAAGGCAGCTTTGGCTTTAACGCCAGCACTGGTGAATACGGCGATATGATTGCAATGGGTATTCTAGACCCTGCAAAAGTAACTCGTTCATCACTACAAGCAGCAGCGTCTATCGCAGGCTTGATGATCACAACCGAAGCCATGGTTGCCGATATACCAGCCGAAGAAGGCGCAGCAGGCGGCATGCCAGATATGGGCGGCATGGGTGGAATGGGCGGCATGCCTGGCATGATGTAAGCCAGTACAAGCTGCTTTAGTGCTAACTCATAGCATTAAAATTAGCCGCACTTTGTAATAAGTGCGGCTTTTTTTTGCCTGTAAAATATTAAATAATACTTAACTAGTGTTTAATAGAATAATCAAAACAAATCAAAAATATAATAAGCGTATAACTCGATGAAAACTGTGTCTTTTAATGTCGATCAGCAAGCCTGGCTTTCACAGTTAGACCAAAAGGTGTTGTCTTCTTGGGTTAGCTCAAAAAGTAAACCTAACGAGCTGCCCAAACACTATTTATCGCGTCCTAAGTTATTGAAAAAAATAACCAAAGGAAAGCCGATTACTTGGCTTGTGGCTCCTGCAGGTTATGGTAAGAGTGTACTAATAAGCGAGTGGTTTATCCACACAGTAACTAATAATAAAGCCATTGGTATATGGATGGCTTTGGATGAAAAAGACAATCATGCTGCGTTCATACTTAGGCATTTATTAGAAGCAATTAATCAGGTAATACCCGGTATTGCGACCGATGCTTTAGGCCATTGCTTATCTATGATTGAACAAGACGATCTTCCTAGCGAAGACGTATTGATTTTATTATTAGAAGAATTAAAAGACATTAATAACCCTGTCGTGCTGGTATTGGATAATGCTCATTGTATAAAAGATGCCGCTGCTTGGCAGGTGATTCATTATTTAATGACACACCTAACCGAAAACCTTCGTTTAATTATTGCCTCTCGATATATCCCCGTATCTCTAGGGCGTTTACGCTTAGATGCGAACCTAGAATTTTTAAAACAAAAAGAATTGTTGTTTAGCGCTCAAGATATAAATCAGCTGTTTAAAAAATCGGCAATCAACAATCCACAGCAAGCACTGCAGTTAATGCAACGCATGCAAGGCTGGCCAGCAGGAATCGGGTTGTCGATAGCAGTGGCAGCAAGCAGCAATAATCGTCATGAAATTCTGCAGCAAGAGCGTGAGCAAATAACCGATTATTTAATGGGTGAAGTACTGAATGAACTTGAGCCGAAGTTAAAAACTTTTTTAATTAATATCGCACCATTAAATAACTTTAATGAAAATTTATGCGATCAAATTCTTAATGTAACGGATAGTCACGAAAATATTCAGCAACTGGTTCAACAAAATATTTTTATAGAAAATTTAGAAAATCGCCCTGGTTGGTTTAGCCTTCATCCAATGTTGGTTGAATTACTAAGCCATTATCATAATGAAAAAGATGTTTTAAATATTCACCAAAATGCGTTCCATTATTTGAAGCAGCAAGGGTTGCGAATAGAAGCATTGCAACATGCTCGTTTAGGTAAATTAACCAATGAAGCCGTTGAATGGATCGAGTCAGAAATAGATCAAATTATTGCGGATCTTAATTTTGCCGCTTTACTAGAGTGGTGTGATTTTGCTGGCCCCGACTTAATCGCTCGCTCTGCACGTTTGCAATTGGTGAATATCTGGAGCTTGTTATTGACTCATCAATACAGCAAGGCTGTCGACGTTTTTCACACCATCGATGTGTCGCTGATTGAGCTAAATTACCCGGGGCAGTTAATCGCTATCAAGGGCTATATGGCGCACCGAAAAGGTGATAATGAGCAAGCTAGAAGCCTATGTGAATTAGCGTTGCGTGAGCTCCCTAAAGACCGTTTTCCGATACGATTTTTAATGTGTTCCACTTTGGCTAATATAGAACTTAGCAGTAAAAATCCAGAAGCTGCCAGAGCATGGAATCGTCTTGAAATAGACATTGCTCGCCACCACAAAGCCGTGGGTTTAGAAGTATTAGCCCTATTTGATTACGCGCGGGTTGAATTATACCGAGGCCATTTTGCCCGCAGTGGAGAAGTAGTAAAAGAAGGTTTGATCTTAGCCCAGGACTTAGACATTCATCAGCACTTATTTCCCCGTGCTCGGCTCACACTCTATCGCGCGTTTATTGGTTGGTTACAAGGCGATACCGAGGCAGCAAAATTAGACGCTTATGCCGGTATCAATGAAGCGACGCATTGTCGCGATGTGATGGTTCTTTACGGATACAGCTTGCTTGCCTTGATGTACATTGCCGAACAAGACAGTGAAGCAGGTCTTAACGCATTAGCACAGGCAGAACGTTTAATGCAGCGCTGGCAAGTAGAACCAGAAGTTTATCAATCGTGGCTTACCTTGGTTAAATCTAATGTGTGGATGGTATTTGATAAATGGGATCGTGCTAGTGAATGTTTAGACGCTATTGTCGAAACCCAAACCAATTCAGAATTATTTCCGATTCAATCTGATTTACTGCGCTTGTCCCGTGCCCGCTTGTTGTATCAAAAGCAAGAATACAAACAAGCACAAAGTTTATTAAAGCCGGTTGGCAGCCACGGCCAACCAAGTATTTTACAGCTGGCGGCCATTCAACTGAATGCTGCTATTTTCTATGCACTTAACGATCCTAAACAAGCTGAACAGTATTGGCGACAAGGACAAGAGTTTGCACAAAAAGAAAACCTAAAACTTGATTTGCGCATGTTTATGCGAGGCGCACTTCCGGTAGAAGCTGCCGGCATGCATTTTGGTGCGGTAGGAACTGAAAAATTAGCTGCAGTGGCAATACCAGAAACCAGTGGTTTAAGCTTGCGCGAACGTGAAGTGTTAATGCAAATAGCCGAGGGTTTTTCAAACCAAGAAATTGCCGACCAGTTATTTATTTCTTTGCATACGGTGAAAACTCACGCGCGAAAAATCAATGCTAAGTTAGGCGTAAAAAGCCGAACTCAGGCGATTGTGAAAGCGCGTGAAATGGACATTATTTAGTTGCAGATACCTTTATTCACAGCTGCTCTTTATTCACAGCTGTCGTGACCTTCCATATCTACTAACCAAGGTGGGTTGGGTCTAACACGTTCAATAACAAAATCGACAAAGCTTCTGACTTTAGCCGATAAATGACGGTTGCTGGCATACAAGGCATGAATAGGATGGGCTTCAAAAGGCCAGTCGCATAAAATCGGCACAAGGTTTTGGCTCTTAATCGCCGGGGCGGCAATTAAAATAGGCAAAGCTGCTATGCCTGCACCCGACAACGCTAACGTATAAAGGCTAGAGTAATCATTTACTTTTAAGCGGGGCTTTATATGAAGATTAACCTCTTGCTCATTAGGGCCTTTCATAAACCAGTGATCTCTGCCAGAAACAGAGATTAATTGATGATGGTTAATATCATCAGGGTGGGCCGGTTTACCGTGGCGTTCAATATAACTAGGGCTGGCACATAAAATAGACTTTACATCGCCTAAATAGCGACCTATGAGTGATGAATCTTCTAAATTACCAATTCTAAAGGCAACATCTAAGCTGTCTTGCACTAAATCCAGCATTTGATTAGATAATACCAAATCAATATTAACCTGAGGGTGTAACTCCATATACTCAGCAATCAAGCTTGATAAAACCGCAGAACCAAATAAAACCGGTGCTGTTATGCGCAAGGTGCCAGACGGTGTGCTTTGCATTTGAGTAACCGCAATATTGGCTTCTTCAATGTCGTTTAAAATGCGCGCGCAATGAGCGTGATAGGCACTGCCTGTATCAGATAAACTAAGGCTTCTTGTTGTGCGCTGAATCAAGCGCACCCCTAAGCGTTCTTCTAACTGCGTGATTTTTCGGCTAACAGTGGATTTTGGTAAGCCCAGTGCTTTTGCGGCTCCGGTAAAGCTTCCTGACTCGACGACACGAACAAAAATCGCCATTTCATTTAAATCAAAATCTTCTCGTTTACCGATTAACATGTGTTTGCTTCGCCTTAGGCTGAATGATGAAAGTAAGTATTATATTTACAGATTCGCTTTAATGCCAAAGGATACAATGGTTGGCAAGCCAGTAACATCTTCTTTGTCGGTATAATCTTCGTTGTATTTATAACCAGAAACATTGGCTTGGTTATAAACGTTCAATACCTCGACGTATAAATCCATATTCCAAGTTCGATACTTGTAGTTTCGGTCTAAACGAATATCCAATTTATGGCTATCTGGTAGGCGTTTAGAGTTAAGTTCGCCATAAATAGGATCAACCAGACCTAAGCCCGTAAATTCTGGATTTGTATTCGGTTCAGTATCCACAACCGGAGTAATCAGCTGGCCACTTTGATAACGCCATTTAAAACCAATGGTCCAATTTTCATTCAACTCATGGTTAGACACCAAATTCACAATCCAAGGTTGATCAAAATCGTATTTAAAATCTTCGCCGGTTAAGTTATTACGACGGCGGGTTTCGGAATAGGCGGCCGACAACCAGCCATACCAACCTTCGCTAAACGACTTGTTCATAAAAAACTCAAAACCATAAGCATCGCCATCAGCATCATTGGTGTAGCGCGGCAAAGCAATATAGTCGGCATCAGATAATGTAGGGTCGAGCTGATCTTTATCGGCTCTTGGAATGGCTAAATCATCAAAGGTTTTATAGTAAGCATCAAACTTCACCAGTAATGATGGGTTTAATTGATGCTCTATGCCAAGCAGGTAATGAATAGATGTTGATTGTTTTAAATCTGGATTACCAAAGCCTTTAGCAACTTCACCAAAGTTGTCGGTAAATTTATGATGTTGTCCCCAAGCACCATTGAGCCACCAGTAATCAATAAACTCCCAGCGAAAATTAAAACGCCCCTGTAAAAAACTTTGTTCGCTGTAGTCATCATAAGAGGCCACAACACCTGGGGTTAAGGTTAATCGCGGTGTGACAAACCAATCGTCGGCGACAAACACATCGTAATTATAAATTTTAAGGTTGTCTTTTTCAGCGATGCGTTCCGAACTGTTGGCGAGGCGGTCATCAGGTTTGCCCAAACCTGGTGGCGAAGCCGTAAAGTCACCTTTAAAGTCAATATGGTTTTCAACCACCTCTACGCCTAGGCGCAGTGTGTGATACAAATTTAAATCAGTGGTTAAATGCGAGCGAAAATTATAGTCACTGCTGGTGGCTTTAAGATTATTGTTGGCCCCGAGCCTCAACGAAATATCGCTGAGCATGTGCGAAAAACCGGTTTTGATACGAGTAGTATCAGACAAGGTATTTTCTAATAAAATGCCTTGAGAATGAAAATAACTATTCACATTCACGCCGCCTACCAAGCCCGGGTCACGCTTAACTGTATCCGAATCATCGGCAAACAATAAACCAGCTTTATCGCGTGTACCTAACGCTTGTACGCTTAATGTGTCGTCCCCCGACAACTGAATTTGATACTTAGCTTGGTAATCGTAGTATTCGGGCACTGTGGTGAATTCAAAGTCTTCATCGTCTAATAAATTTTCAATATAAAAATGAATAAGGCTTTGTCTTACCGATAAATAAGCAGCGGAGTTTTCGGTAATAGGTGTTTCTAATAAAATGCCTGCTTTTAATAAACTAAAATCAATAATCGCTTGTTTACGGTCGGTATAGGGCGCGCGCGAATTCGCTTCAATAACAGCCCCCGTGGCATTGTTGTATTGAGCATCAAACGCCGCTGCTTCCAGCTTAAAGTCTTGAATGACGTTATCGTTTAATAAACTTGAACCATCGAAATGAAAAATATTCGATACTGGCATGAAATCAATAATGTAGAGATTATCGTCGGGAGACGAGCCACGCACAGCCGGTTCTGAGTTTCGGCCAGTCGTAAAAGTAACTCCTGGTAGAGCTTCAATCGCGCGTAATGGATCGTTACCTGCACCCGGCATACGCAGTAGTTTTTTAGTCGATATTTCGGTTAGCGGATCGTCATCTGCAGTAATACGAACAGTGTCCAGTTGTGCTTCGTTGTTCGTATTAGCATAGGCAAGAGAAGAAGCCAGTAAAATACTTATTAAACCCGTTGAATTCCATAAAGTACGAGACATAATTTTAGTCCTAAGCATTTTTGGCTTACATCCTATCAAATATTACCTGTGTAATGGCATTCTGTACGGCTTTTTCTTGCCCTACCGGTGGATGCAGCGTGGTGGTGATATTAAGGTCAGATTCAATCGCTGTTAATTGTTTAGGTACGTCGTGGCGCAAGTGACGGCCTGCAGCAAAAAATACTGGGTAAATATTAACATGTTGCACACCTTGCTTAGCAAAATGCTCACACATTTGCTCTAGGCTAGGTTCACATAACTCCATATAAGCCAGTTCTACCAATAATGGCGTCTCACCTTGTTCACCTTGTTGTTTAATAGTTGTGGTCATATCAACAAAAGGGGTTTTCCACTTAGGATCGCTACTACCATGGGCAAGTAAAATATTGGCAACAGGAGTGTTCATAAATAAAACCTTCTAAAAGTGTTAGCAGAGTATACCGTGCTTAGTTGAATTGATTTGATAATACGTTAAACCCAAGGTGTTGGATCTATTAAGGCAGGCTAAGGCGTAAAAATCAGAGTGATAACGATAACGTTAAATAAATCAATAAGCGACTGAAAATTGACTTGAAAATCTAAACCCTGATAAAAAATAGGTGAAAAAAACAACTAAAAAATGACGGGTTAAATAGCTCTGTAGTTTTCTGTTAATTAAGATGGTAAAGCCAAAAATAGCGACTAAAACTAAGAGTAATCAAGAAATTATTTTATTGGCTTTAAAGGTAGAGTGATCTTATGAGTATTAGTCGACAGGCCGTTAGTCGTTTTTTATACGAATTTTCAGAAGATTATCAGATAACGTACGTTAAGTTTTCTCGTGCTAACGAGTTAGCCGATGCGCAAATTGTGATAACCCTAGAGCGAGGCTGTGAACGCCAAACTTTAGCTTTTTCTCAACCGCATTTTAGCGATATCGGAAAGAACGTTATCACTTCAAAAGGAATGTATGTATCTAGTTTAAAAAGTTCACCTTTATCACCTCACCGTGTAGAGGTGGGCGATTTAGACGCGGGTTTTTCATACTTCACTGCTAAAAACGTAAAAAATATCACGCCAACAGCTTAACCATCGCTAAAAATCAGCCAAACAATGGCTTGCTTTAAACCCTTGCTTTAAACCAAGCCATTGTCCTTTCTGCCGCCATACTCCCCATTATGGCGCTAAATAACCTTTGTCATTTGCTTGTTTGACATATTATGTTTTTTGGCAAGAAAGTAGGGCTCGGCGGTGCCTTTTCAGCCCTATTCAGGGCTAGTAATGACATTCAATTACTGTATTATCGCTATCAAAATAACAAAAAGTTACACTAATGGGGATCTCCATGAAGCAAATCTTTAAGGCGCTTATTGTCGCCAGTACTCTTGTGGCCGTGTCTGGCTGTAGTTCCATTTATCGCACAACCGGTTGGTTTGCATACGACTACTCAGAAACCTACGCAATGCCATACGTGATGAAAACCGACGATACACAAATGGGTTGTGCCATGAGCGAAGCCATGACCCCAATGCTTCTTTCTTTTAGTGAATTAACCTGGTCACCCGATCGTCTTGCCACCACTATGTATATGCAAGCCGGTGCCTGTGCCGAAGCCGAAGCCGGTGAAGAAGGTTTAACTTACTTGCGAGCTTACAAAGCACAAAATATTGCCGAAGCCAAAGATTCACGTATTCGTCAAAAACGCCTATTTGCCTTGGCAGCAAGTCGCCAATATAAAGGTTATCAACACATGGTTGCCGAATTTGGCGAGCCAGGTGAAACCTGCCCAGATATGGATCAAGACGAAGAGTTTTTCTGGATGTTGGGCTTAGTTAGCGGTTTACAAGCAGTAATGAGCGATGTACGTGGCCAAGGCGAAGTCGGCGTGCCAAAAGACATTGCTATGAAATCCGTACGCGGCAGCCAGTGTATCGATGCAAAACGCTGGTGGGGTATTCCAAAAGCCATGCAAGCAGCCGTTTGGACTATGATGCCAGACAACGCACCAGACGGTGTTGATCCTTGGGAAGAACTAAAACAAGCCAGTTTAATAGCCGGTGACGCCGGTGTACGTTTAGCACAAGCCGTTGAAGTTGTTATTGCCGATGGTTCGGGTAACGAAGAGCGTTTACGCGATGCTATTCGCCGTCATGCACAGTCGATAAAAACCAAATCGCCAAGCAAAGAGTATCGCATGCTAGATGTAGTTGCGACTCAGCAAGTATTAGCCGTATCTGATCGTTTATGGACAGAGGCAACAGGAAGCCGCACCCCAGTGGGTGGTTTAGGGACATTCTGGGATGATGTAGCACCAGAAGCAGAAGCATTAGACATTGACGATTTATTAGGAGATTAATTAGATGCGTAATTTATTAGCATTAGCGCTTATATTGCCGGCATTGTTTGTGCCTAAATTGGCATTAGCGCAGGTACAAAAGGAAGCGTTACCGAAGTTGAGCATTTGTGTGTTTGATCCGCTTGGTGCTAATGGCTCTTTGTTCAATACCATGAAAGACTACCGTAATGCCGCTTTTGAGTGGGGCGCGGATCTTGAGCCTCGCGCTTATACCGACGAAAAAATTGCGGTAGACGATTTTAAAGCCGGCCAATGTGATGCAATGATGGTAACGGGTTCGCGTTCACGCCCGTTCAACAAGTTTGCCGCCACTATTGAAGCCATTGGTGCGATCAGCGACGAAGACATGCTGCGCACCTTGTTAGCAACCATTTCTGGGCCAAAAGCAGCTAAATACATGCGCGAAGGCCAGTACGAAGTGGCAGGTATTATGCCCGCTGGCCCTATTTATTTATTCACCCGTGACAAAGAGATCGACACGGTTGAAGAACTATCGGGCAAGCGTGTAGCGACTATCGACTATGATGAACCTTCTATCTTCTTGGTAAATCATGTGGGTGCCTCTATGGTGCCATCTAACTCCGCTAACTTTTCTGGCAAGTTCAACAACGGCAGTGTTGACGTTGCTTATGCACCTGCAGTGGCTTACAAGCCATTAGAGTTATACAAAGGTCTTGAACCAAATGGCGGTATTTTACGTTTTGTACTCGCTTACATGGATTTTCAGATCATTTTACGCGCCGACAAATTCCCCGACGGTTTTGCCCAAAAATCTCGAAGTGCGGTATCTAGTTACTTTGATCGTGTGAATGAGTTTGTGAAAAAAGAAACAAATGAAATAGACCCTAAACACTGGATCGATCTACCAAAAGAAGTAACAGATCAGTATGGCAACATACTGCGCGAAGTTCGTATTAAACTGCGTGACAAGGGTGTTTACGACGGCAAAATGCTAAGACTTATGCGTAATCTGCGTTGTAAAACAAACCCAGTTGCTGCAGAGTGTGCCGAAAAACTAGAGTAAAACAATCACCGGCAGCGGCAGCTGCCGGTACTATAAAAATAAAAAAACAGTATTTCAAGTTACAACAGTATTTCAAGTCACAACAGTATTTCAAGTCACATAGGTACTTAACATGTTCCAGAATTTTCGCTTAGCGAATCGAACTGGCTTTGAATGGTTGGCAGCGATGCCAGCCTTTTTGGTTTTAACATTTGTTATTATTTTAAACACCAGTCATGCAACGCATGGACAGCTATTAAAACTGGGTGAAAATGTTTGGGATGGTTACTTTCAATTGCGGAGCGACCCAACGCCTCCTACTTGTGAAATCAACGCAGATATCGACTCACAGTTAGCCGTTTTAATGGCCGAGTCTGTAAATGTTGCAGAAGAAGACGAATGGGATTTGTTCGATGATGACCCAGCACCGGTTGACGAGAGTGTAATGAGACAATCATTAGTCAATGCTCAAACCGTGTGCAAAACCAATCATCAAAATTATGCTAATACAGTCGAACGTATAACCCCAGCCGTTAAAATGTTCCGCTCACTTGAGCTGAGTATTTCAGAATTTGGAGAGTTTGGGCTACATGCTCAGCGTATATTATTAGCGATATTAGTATTGTTCTGTGGTTTAACCGCCTTATTCCGTCGCCATCACATTGCGCTGCGCCCAATGGAAACTGTGATGGATTATCGTGTTGCTTCTTTTGCGCAGATGCTCGCTAGTGGCATTCTTTTCTATTCGGTTTATAGCTTTAAAGACGTCGTTTTTAACGCCGGTGTTGCCGTGAGTGCTGAACACGGATTTTTACACTATCTATGGATTTGCGGCTTTGGCGCAGTACTGTTATTAAGCTTGTATCAATATATTGTTATTCCTAAAGAAGCCAAGCCAGGTGGTAGCTTCTTAAAAGCTCAGTTAGCCGTGCCGCTTTATGCCACCATGTGCCTAATTTCGGGGACTTATTTTATATTTAATGGCCACGCTGCCGGTATTGGTATTTACCTAAACCAGATGATGGAGTTGTCGCAGCTGTTCTTAAACGTCGGTTTATACGTGTGGATCGGTATGTTGGTTAAACGTACCAAGTTAGCACAAGCAGTCTTTAACGTATTTCGCCCATGGAAGTTACCCCCAGAAATGCTAGCTGTGGTGGTGGTTGTAATTGCGGCCGTACCAACAGCCTATACTGGCGCGTCGGGTATTTTCATCATCGCCATTGGTGGTTTGATTTATAACGAACTGCGTCGTGCGGGTGCGCGTCGTCAGTTAGCATTAGCGGCTACTGCGATGTCGGGCAGTATGGGTGTTGTATTACGCCCATGTTTGCTGGTTGTCATCATTGCGGCGTTGAACAAAGAAGTAACCACTGACCAACTGTTTGGCTGGGGCTTAAATGTATTCTTGTTAACAGCTGCGTTATTTGCCTTCTTCGCTATGATCACCAAGCAAGGCGAAATTAATTTTGAAAAAGCATCGGTTGCTTGGCCAGAAACCAAAAAAGCATTATGGAAGCTAGTGCCATACGCCATATTAATGGCCATTACTTTGGCTATTTACGCCGTATTGTTAAACGCTTACTTAGATGAGTTTTCTGCACCCTTTATTTTGCCGGTGATGTTATTGGTGGTGTTGATTTACGAGCGCCTTAGCCAAGAAAAAATCGGTCGTGAACAACTGAATATCGACCACATTGAAAATCGCCTAGAAGAATCCTGGGACGACCTGAAAAAAGGCAACGACTCTATTGAAAAAACCATTCGCGAAGCGACCACAGAAACCACCGGCCATATTGGTGCTTTGTTAATGCTTATGGGCTTGTCGGTGAGTATTGGTGGTGTAATTGAACGTGCCCACGTAATGGATATGGTGCCTGCAAGTTTTGAATCGGTTTGGTTGGCGATGGCCTTATTGGTGGCCATATTGGTTGTAATCGGTATGGTGATGGATCCATACGGTGCGGTAATTCTAGTGAGCGCTACCATTGCCTCTATTGCTTACGACAGTGGCATACATCCTGTGCATTTTTGGATGGTGACCTTGGTAGCATTTGAATTGGGTTACTTGAGTCCGCCTGTGGCCTTGAACCATCTACTCTCGCGGCAAGTGGTCGGTGAGAAAGAAGTCGCACTGGCTGCACAAGAAGGGCACAACTTCTGGTATCGCTACGAGAAATTCCTACTGCCATTAACCGTAATGGGAATTGCGTTGCTTATCGTCGCCTTTGTGCCGCTAGCGATTGGCTATAACTAATCGTTTAATAAAGCCCAGGCAATAAAAAAGCCTTCACGACTTATTGCTAAGTTGTGAAGGCTTTTTTCGTTTAGCTTAGTAAGTTATGACTAAACCAACTCAATCGCGATTGCCGTCGCTTCACCGCCACCAATACACAATGCTGCAACACCTTTAGTGCCGCCAGTGTTCTTAAGTGCGTTGATTAGCGTAACGATCAAACGAGAACCCGTAGAACCAACAGGGTGGCCTTGAGCACACGCACCGCCGTAGATGTTTACTTTTTCAATGTCTAGATCAAGATCACGTATCGGCATCATAGCTACCATGGCGAAGGCTTCGTTGATTTCGAACAAATCCACATCGTCTTTATTCCAGCCAGCTTTAGCCAATACTTTCTCAATCGCGCCACAAGGAGCAATAGTAAACTCAGATGGGTGCTGAGAATGCGTGCTGTGAGCAACGATGCGAGCCAAAGGCGTAGCGCCTTTTTCTTCAGCCGTGCTTTCACGCATAAGAACCAATGCCGAAGCACCGTCTGAAATAGAAGATGCGTTAGCCGCAGTGATAGTACCGTCTTTAGCAAAAGCAGGGCGCAAAGAAGGGATCTTCTCAATGTTGGCATTGAACGGTTGTTCGTCGTTATCTACAACGGTTTCGCCTTTACGAGACTTAACCGTAACAGGAACGATTTCTGCCGTATTCAGGCCTTGCTCAATGGCTGCTTTAGCGCGCGTTAAAGACATGATGGCGTAGTCGTCCATATCTTCACGGGTGTAGCCTTTTTTCGTTGCTACATCTTGTGCGAAAGAACCCATTAAACGGCCTGTTTCAGCGTCTTGTAAGCCATCTAAAAACATGTGATCTTCTGGAGCTTTACCTGCGCCCATGCGCAAACCGGTACGCACACCTTCAAGAATATAAGGAGCGTTCGACATAGATTCCATACCACCGGCAACAGAGATATCAACCGTGCCCGCTTTAATAGCATCGTGAGCAAACATAGTGGCTTTCATACCAGAACCACAAAGCTTGTTAATAGTTGTTGCGCCAGTAGCGTCTTCTAAGCCTGCTTTACGCATAGCTTGGCGAGCTGGGCCTTGCTTAAGGCCGGCTGGCAATACACAACCCATAACAACATCTTCAACGTCTGCTGCGTTAATTCCAGCGCGTGCAACCGCTTCTTTGATCGCAATCGCGCCCAAATCTGTCGCACTAATTGAACTTAGGCTGCCATTAAAGCCACCCATTGGAGTACGCGCTGCGCCTACGATTACTACGTTATCTTGTTTAGCCATTTCTATTTCCTCGAAGGAGTTCATTGAAGGTAGATAAAATAAAAGACGCCATTGTATGCGATAACACGACTAGGGTGTAGTCACAGAAAAATTATGAAATTGTTCACACCGGTGAAAAATGATGTTGAATAGTTATTCATGGGGGAGTTAAATCAACTATAGTAAGAAAATAAACCGTAAAGCGATCAATAAACGCACATTAAGTTCAATGGGCGCATTGCCAAGTTACGTAAGGATACATAAACGCTGGGGTTAGGGTTTGTGAATCATACTAAAGAGTGATGGAGTTGATTGGATAGGCGTATATAGTCTTGGTATCTATGTTGGGAGTAGACTTTAAAAGTGTGCAACCGATGGCGAAAAATAATCATAACAAAAATAGCAGGTAGACCTATGCTGAAGAAGACCCTCCTTAGTCTCGCAATAACAGCGAGTACCGCGGGATTAACCGCATGTAATATCAGTAGTATTTCTGATAATAACGAAGTTGAGAATACGCCTGTATTGTCGGGGCAAGAAGGCTTTGAAGTAAGTACAGTATCACCGCAGTTTCAGCCAACAAATAATAATGGCCCTGTAGTTCCTTTAAATATAGATATTTTGTTTGCTGCTGCACCGACAACAGATGGCACCGCAAATACAGCGGATACCACACCGCCCGTGACAACGGCTATTAACAAGTTGGCGGGTTTTTCTACCACAGCCGCTATTTATATGAATTTCACCGGTGCTCTAGACCCAGATTCAGTGGTTGCAGGACAAACAGTTCATTTAGTTAAACTTAAAAATGCCAAAGATGATGCTTCAATTGATGCATTGGATATTGCATCAATTGCAGCTACAGGTGGTTTAGCTGCTGCAGATCAGCCAGTTGGTGGCGTTGATTATGAAGCTAATTATATTACGTTAGATAATGGTGCAACCCACACCATTCAAATCTTACCTAAAACTCCGCTAGAGCCAAAAACAAAATACGTAGTCGCATTTACTAATGGTATTACTAGTGCTTCTGGTGAACCTGCTAGTGCTTCTGGCGATACATTATTAATCAGAAGCGAACAAGCAATTCCTGAAGCACTTCAGCCAATTAGATCTTTGGTAAATGTGTGGGATATAGCGGCTAAGCAAGCTAATGGTGTTGATGATAGCAACTTAATTCTTAGTTATGCGTTCACTACTAACTCTGGCCCCGACATATTAAAGAACTATGCAGCACCTTCTTTGTTTGTTGCTGATCAGCTGCCTTTAGCTAATGCTGAAGGGTTAATCGATAGTTTAAAACAAACTCCTGATGCGTTTGCTAAAGGTATAGCTCAACTTAAAAATTTAGATCCAGGTGATCCAAATGTGATCGCTGCTATTAAAGCAGATCCAACCTATGCCCCTAGTCTTTATAAAACAATAGCAGAATCAGACGTCCAGGCTTTATCACCTGCATTAACTTCACCAACAACAATTGATGGAGTTGTAGATCGCCCATCACCACGTCAGGTTGATTTGATTCCAATAGCTTCAGTTGATGCTTTAATTCCTGGTGGCAAAGGCGCTTCACCAGCTTCGTTTATACCAGGCTCAGCCGATGCTGCTACTCGTTATATCCAAGGCCAAATTCAATTACCGGACTTCTTGGGTTCTGCAAAATTAACGCAGCTTTTTATTGACGCAGGACTTGAACCCAAAAAAGCTGTTTCAGCAGCAATGGCGTCTGATCCAACATGGACAGCTAATACCACATTAGGTGCTATTCTCGATGCTGCTACAAGTCAGGAAGCTGGAACAACGCCTCCAAAAGACGCGGATGGATCGACTAACGTAACCTACCGTTATCCTTTCCCTCAGCCTGTTGGAACTGATTACGCTCCTCTAATGATCACAATGCCTGCAGAAACAAACTATGGATTTGGCGAGTGTGTTGCTCCATTCCCTGTTGTTATGTATGTTCATGGTATTACCGGTGCTCGTACCAATGGTTTAGGTTATTCAGCAGGTCTTGCGGCTAACTGTATTGCCACGGTTGCTATTGATTTGCCATTACACGGTATTGCTCCATTAACATCAGATGCTAATGGAAATGATGTTGCTAATGCATTGTTGCCATTTACGGTTGAGCCAGGTTTAGCAGCGTCGACTAGTTCACCTTATGCCGGTGTTGCTGCACAATCTGGTACTACTTTTGCTAATCTGACCGAGCAGCACGATAGCATTTATCAGACTTCTAACGGAATTCGTAAAGAAATGAACTTCGATAGTGCTGCTGCAGAAGGCAAATCTGGTTCGACAATGATTAACTTATTAAACTTTACTCGCTCGCGTGACAATATGCAGCAAGCAGTGGTTGATCTACTTAACCTAAATGCTTCTTTAGGCAATATTGATACGGCACTTGGTGGTAGTAAGTTAGATCTTGATAAGGTATTTGTAGCGGGTCATTCGTTAGGTGCTATTTTTGCAACTACTTATGCTGCTGTTAATAATGATCCTGCTGTGCTTGCTGGAAATGACAATTTGAATAAAGTTCAAGGGGTAATTCTAGCGAACGGTGGTAGTCATGTTACTAAGCTTCTAGAGAACTCGCCTGGTTTTGCGCCAACGATATTAGGTTCTTTAGCAGGTTCTGGTTTAACTCAGGGATCTAGTAATCTTGAGAAATACTTTGCAGTTTTTCAGGCCGCACTTGATGTTGTCGATCCTGCCATGAGTGGTGCTGCATTAGCGGCTACAAAAACCCCTATTGTGGTGTTTAATATGGTTGGTGGTGATGCGTTACCGACAGATACAGATGCTTTAGCAAAAATATCTGTGCCAACAGGCTTTAAGGCCGGAGGCTCTTATCTTCCAGATCATACCGTACCTAACTTCGACTATTTTGCAGATGGCGCATCAAACCCTTACGCAGCATTTGCTCCAGCATTAGGGTTGTCTGTTGAGGCTGATACTGCTAAGGCACCTATGGCTGGTACAGATGGCCTAGCTAGACTAATGGGGCTAGAAACAGTCAATAAAGATACTGTTGTTGGTGATTTGAAAACTCCTACACAAGTTGTATCGCGTTTTAGTACAGGAACTCACAGCACATTTGCTAATGCAGATGCAGATGCAGCGTTCAAAGAAATGCTAACTCAATCAATAACTTTGATTAAAGGTCAATTCACGACTGTTAATCAGACTGTACTAAAAGCAGCTGAATAAAATTGAATCCAAATCACTGGTTATTTTTTTAAGCTAGCCAGTGATTAAGAAAAGAATTATAAAAATTTTGGAGTCACAGATGAAAACAAAAACAACCAACATGCTAAAGCTGCGTAAGCTGTCTTTAGCGATTGCCCTAGCGGGTGCTGCTAGCACGGCCAGTGCGACCGAATTTAACTTTGGTGATGTTGCTGTTCAGTGGGACAACACCATCAGTTATGGTGTGGCTTGGCGTACAGAAGCCCCCGATGCTAAAAACGTAATGCCGGGTAACGGCGATGTGATGGGTATTGAAGGTAAGGGCGCATCGTATAACTACGATGACGGTACCTTGAACTTTAAAGAAAATAGTATTTATACCAACGTAGTAAAGTACTCCACCGATTTAGAAATTAACTATAAGAACTACGGTGGCTTCTTCCGTGCTAAGGCTTTCTATGACACTGAGTTGATGGACGGTGAGCGTGAGTTCAAAGAATTAAATGATGCAACAAAAGATGCGGCCGGTAGTGGTTATGATCTTTTGGATGCGTTTGTCTGGGCAGATTATGACTTTGGTGATACACCAGCAACGTTCCGTTTGGGTCGTCAGGTGGTTAGCTGGGGTGAAAGTACCTTTATTCAAGGTGGTATCAACAGTATAAACCCTGTGGATGCTGCTGCGTTCCGTCGCCCTGGTGCTGAAGTTAAAGACGGCCTGTTGCCGGTTAATATGTTTTATACCTCGATTGGCCTAACGGCTGATGTGAGTTTAGAAGCTTTCTACCAGTTAGAATGGGAAAAAACCCGTTCTGACCCATGTGGTACTTTTTTCTCGACGGTCGACTTTGTAGCCGACGGTTGTGGCCCAGTAGTTTTGGGTGGCAACATCGATGAAAGACTTCTTTTAGAGATTCGAGATGGTGAAGTAGCTGGTGGCGTTCCTTTATCTCAGCGTAATGCTCCTGTTACTGAGCGTTTGGATGATAAAGAAGCTAAAGACGGCGGCCAGTACGGTTTAGCGGTTCGTTGGTACTCTGAAGCTCTAGGCGATACCGAGTTTGGTGCTTACTACATGAATATTCACAGCCGTTTACCTTACATTAGCGGTACTGTTACCAACCAAGACCGTTTAGGTGTATTGGGGAATGGTGATGATCGTTCAGTAAATGACGATGCTACCTATGATAGCTACCGTCCCTTGTACCAGATCCAATACCCAGAAGATAACCAAATCTTGGGTATCAGTTTTGCAACCTCTACCGAAGGTGGTGCGTCACTTGCTGGTGAAATCAGTTACCGCCCAGATGCGCCGATTCAATGGAATGCTTTTGAGTTAATTCTTGCCGGTAACGGCGCACCTTGGAGCCGTTTGTATCAGGCACGTGCTAAAGAAGTAGGTGGTGATGCCGCTTCTTTATACGGTGAGCTAGCAGATGGCTACGATGAGTTGGATATTTGGCAAGCTCAAATGACCTTCATTAAGTTTTACGACCAAGTTCTTGGTGGCGATCGTTTAGCCGTTGTGGCTGAAGTGGGCGCGACTTATGTTCCAGACTTACCCAGCCTAGACGAAGCGCGTTATGGCCGCTCGGGTAGCTTTGGTATTGGTAACAACGATGGTGTTTATGCACCAGGTGGTGCAACCAACTTCTGTAGTGCTGCAACTATTCCAGGTTCGGGGGCTGCTAATAGTTCAGCCAACGTCAATACAGACTACTGTACCGATGATGGTTATGTAACTGAGCTTTCGGGCGGTATTCGTTTACGTGCTGGCCTCGATTACAACAACGCGTTTTCGGGTGTTAACATGACGCCAAACATCGCGATTTCTTACGACAAAGGTAATGGTCCAGAGCCAGGTGCTCAGTTTGTGGATGAACGTTTAACCACAGCAGTGGGTGTTAAGTTTGTGTATCAGAACCAAACTCAAGTAAGTGTGAACTACACTAACTTCTCTGGTGGTGATTACAACGTAACGAAAGACCGTGATAACATCGCTCTATCAGCAAGTTATTCATTCTAATTTAGATACTTATAATATTTTTAGAGGGCATATGTATGCTAAAACAGTATAAAAAATTGGGAAGTGCAATTGCACTTTCCTTAATGGTAAGCGCAGCGAACGCAGGTGTTTCCCCGGCAGAGGCAGCGAAAATTGGTACGTCTTTGACGCCAGTAGGTGCTGAAAAAGCAGGCAATGGCGGCGATATTCCAGCTTGGGCGGGTGGTGTAACTACTCCTCCAGCGGGTTATGTTGTAGGTTCAAAGCACGTTAATCCATTTGCTGCAGATAAAGTGAAGTTCACGATTACTGCAGCTAACTATAAAGAATACGCTGATAAATTGAGCGATGGTCAAAAGGCCATGTTTGAAAAGTATCCTGATACTTATCGCATGCCTGTTTACCCAACGCGTCGTTCGTCTGCTTATCCACAAGAAATCTACGACGCTTCTAAAAAGAACGCGACAGATACAAGCCTTGTTGAAGGTGGTAACGGTCTTAATAACTACGTAAACGGTGTTCCATTCCCAATCCCAGCAACGGGTGTTGAGGCTATTTGGAACCATATTGTTCGCTATCGTGGTGGCAGTGTTTCTCGTGTTATAGGTCAGGCGACTCCTCAGGCTAACGGTGATTATTCTATCGTTCGCTTTAAGGATGAGTTCACTTTCCGTAATAAATTAACGGATTTTGACCCAACTAAAGATGCCAACGTTTTGTTCTACTTTAAGCAAGATGTTGTATCACCAGCTCGTTTGGCGGGTAACGTATTGTTGGTTCATGAAACGTTAGATCAGGTTAAAGAACCTCGTAAGGCTTGGGTATACAACGCTGGTCAGCGTCGTGTTCGTCGTGCGCCACAGGTTTCTTATGACGGTCCAGGTACAGCGTCAGACGGTATGCGTACTTCTGACAACCTAGATATGTTTAACGGTGCTCCAGATCGTTACGATTGGAAGTTAGTGGGTAAGCAAGAGATGTACATTCCTTACAACTCTTACAACCTAAACTCTGGCGATCTTAAGTATGATGACATCGTAAAAGCAGGTCACATCAACCAAGACCACGCGCGTTATGAATTACACCGTGTTTGGAAAGTTGAAGCGACTTTGAAAGAAGGTAAGCGTCATATTTATGCTAAGCGTACTTTCTATTTTGATGAAGATACTTGGCAGGCAACTCACATCGATCACTACGATGGTCGTGGTCAGCTATGGCGTGTGGCCGAAGCACATAACCTAATGTTCTATGATACGTTAGTGCCTTGGTATGCTCTTGAAACACTGTACGATTTAACGTCTGGTCGTTACTTGGTACTAGGTTTGGATAACGAAGATGATGGTTCATACGTTTATGGTTTCGAACGTACTTCGGGTGATTACACTCCAGCAGCACTTCGTCGTGCAGGTCGTCGCTAAGTTAGGATGAGCTGTTCAAAGAAACCCGCTAAGCAATTAGCGGGTTTTTTTATGCCTGTGATTTATGTAGGTTGGCCTTTAGGCTAACACCCGTTGTGGTGATATCTTTGTCGGGCTAAACCCCGACCCACATAAGATATTTACAGAATCCATTCGTCACCCTAAAGGGCGACCCACATTGTGTCGGTTACCGATGAACTGTAGGTTAGTCTTCAGGCTAACACCCGTAATGCACATATCTTTTTGTCACCCTAAAGGGCGACCCACATTGTGTCGGTTACCGATGAACTGTAGGTTAGT
>OJCK01000014.1_pt1 | contig 153789 bp, 109 predicted proteins | sample 1592141 | NCBI WGS metagenome assembly OJCK01 (sample SAMN05416893, study PRJEB24817) | seawater metagenome | isolation source: Sea water | place: Canada:Atlantic | collected 2013-11 | reverse complement strand
TATCTGACCGATATGCACGACTGCCAGTGAAGCAGTTTTTAAAAGCAATAGCGCTGCTTCACCAATTCGGCGGGGCTTACACAATTGATACACTTTAATATTTGTGGGGATCCCTCAGGGTCAGATACACATTAATTGGTTTTGGTGGTTTTGGTGGTTTTGGTAACTGTAAAGCGGTAAAGTTGAGCTCAAAGTTTGAGCATCTTGCTCGCTTTAGGAAGCATCAGGTAACTATAGATTAATGTGTATCTGACCCTACTTTATTCTAAACGTCATGAATACTCCCTGTTTTTTAAATCATCCTATTGATTTTTATCGATTATTTATGGGGTGGGGCAGGCCTAGCGCTAATATTTAATCTGTTAGGAATTACTTAATATTAATGAAGTTTTAACGCTAAAAAAGTTTTGTTAAATACCATAACAAAACAAAAAAAATAAGAATAATTAGATAGCAAAAACAGTGGTTAATACCTTCTAACAAGCATAAAAAAACCTTGGTACTTTTCAGAACCAAGGTTTAATGTTTACGTTATGTTTTAGTTATTACTCTTGCGATAAGCTATAAACATAAGCGCTGATTACGTGAATTTTTTGCTCACCTAGGATTTTATCCCATGCTGGCATTATGCCGGCGCGGCCATTAGCTATTGAAGCTTGAACAGCACGTTCAGAGCCACCGTATAACCAAATGTTGTCAGTTAAGTTAGGCGCACCAAGGTCAATCCCCATGGCTGCACTACCTTTACCATCACTACCGTGACATGCTGCACACATAGCAAATTTAACTTTACCTGCGGCTGCGGCTGCAGTGTCAACTTCACGACCACTTAAACTTAAAACGAATGCTGCTACTTCTTTAACACCTTGTTCGCCGCCTAAAGCTGCACTCCAAGCCATCATGCCATTAGCTTTTCGGCCGTGCATAAGCGTAGCTTTTATTGCTTCAGGTGAACCACCGTATAACCAATCTTGGTCAGTTAAGTCAGGAAAACCAGTTGCACCACGCGCATCAGAGCCATGACATTGCGAACAGTTTTGTAAGAATAAGCGCTGTCCTACTTTACGTGCAGAAGCGGCTTCTTCGTCGTTAGCTGTAGCTAAATCGGCTATTTCACGCTTGGCGTATGCGTCAAAAATAGGTCCATATTTTTCATCTGCAGCAGCAACTTCACGATCGTATTGTACTAACAAGCCTTTTTCTTTAGCCAAAGCCGATTTTTCTTTAGACTCAGCTAAATTTAAAATACCTTGGTTAGAACTTTCCCAGCCAGAAAAACCTTTCCAACCGCCTAAACCATAAACCGCGATGTAGAAAAAGCCCCAAATAATGGTTAATAAAAAGAAATTACTCCACCATTTTGGTAGTGGGTTGTTTAACTCTTCAATGCCATCAAAAACGTGTCCAGTAGGCTCACCTTCAGCTACGCCTGCAAAGTTCTTTAAACACATGCGTAATAATAAGTAACAACCTATCAATGTGCCAAGGGTTAGAACCGATACCCAAATAGTCCAGAAGCTAGACATTATTAGTCTCCTGCTTGTTATTTTTGTTAGTGTGGCTTATTTCAGTTTCAGTTTTTTCTTCAAAAATTGAATTTGCCGCTTCATCAAACGATGACTTGCGTTTTTTTGAGTATGACCAAACCACAATAACTATAAATAATGCCAATATTAATAGAGCAATAAGCCCTCTAAGCGTGCCGTAATCCATCATATTATTTCAACGCATGACCAAGAGACTGTAAATATGCAATTAATGCATCCATTTCTGTTTTGCCTTTAACTGCTTTTTTTGCACCTGCAATTTCAGCTTCAGAATATAGAGGAATAGCATTACCTTGCTCGTCTTTGTGGCTTCTATTACGGGTTAAAAAGTTAAATGTAGCTAACTTCTTACCCGTTAATTCGCCATCAAGTGTATTTTCAGCTAACCACTTAAAAGAAGGCATGTTCGACTCTGGTACAACTGAGCGTGGGTCAAGTAAATGCGCACGATGCCAATCATCACTATAACGACCACCAACACGCGCTAAATCAGGCCCCGTACGTTTTGAACCCCATAAAAATGGGTGTTCCCATACTTGTTCACCAGCAACAGAGTAATGACCATAACGTTCTGTTTCAGCACGAAATGGACGTATCATTTGGCTATGACAAACATTACAGCTTTCACGAATGTAAATATCACGGCCTTCCATTTCTAATGCCGTATAAGGGCGCAAGTTATCAACAGGAGTTGTGGTTTCTTTTTGAAAAAACAAAGGTGTTATTTCAACTAAACCACCGACACTGATTGCAAGAATGGTGAAAATAGCAAACAAACCAACATTTTTTTCAAACTTTTCATGTTTATTTTTCATCGTCGGCTCCTTAAGCTGCTTTCACTGCTTCAAGACTATTGTCTTTAGCATAAATTGTTTTAAACATGTTGTAAGCCATCAATAAGAAGCCTGATACAACTAATACACCACCAACAAAACGCATAAAGTAGAATGGGTAAGAAGCCGTTAAACTTTCAACAAAACTATAAGTTAAAGTACCGTCGGTATTTACCGCTCTCCACATTAACCCTTGCATTACACCTGAAATCCACATAGCAACAATATATAAAACAATACCAGCAGTATGTAACCAGAAGTGTATGTTAATTAAGCGAATGCTATACATGCGGCCTTGATTAAATAGCACAGGAATTAAGTGGTATACCGCACCAATTGATACCATAGCAACCCAACCTAGTGCGCCAGAATGTACATGGCCAATTGTCCAGTCAGTATAATGTGAAAGGGCATTTACCGATTTAATTGCCATCATTGGGCCTTCAAACGTAGACATGCCGTAGAAAGATAACGAAACAATTAAGAAACGAAGAATAGGGTCATAGCGAAGTTTATGCCATGCACCAGACAGCGTCATAATACCGTTGATCATACCACCCCAAGATGGCAAAAATAGTACGATTGACATAACCATACCCACTGACTGAGCCCAATCCGGCAAAGCAGTGTAATGTAAATGATGTGGACCAGCCCAAATGTATAACGATACTAAAGCCCAAAAATGAACAATAGATAAACGGTAAGAATAAACCGGGCGTTCAGCTTGTTTTGGTACGAAGTAGTACATCATACCTAAGAAACCCGCTGTTAATAAGAAGCCAACGGCGTTATGACCATACCACCACTGCATCATGGCATCTATTGCGCCAGAATAAAGGGAGTAAGATTTCATCATTGAAACGGGAATAACCATACTGTTGCCAATATGTAATACGGCAACGGTAAGAATGAAACCACCGAAGAACCAGTTCGCAACATAAATATGAGAGGTTTTACGCTTGATTAAAGTGCCAAAGAATACGATGGCATAACTTATCCAAACCACGGCAATTAAAATATCAATTGGCCATTCTAATTCAGCGTACTCTTTGCTTGATGTATAACCCATGGGTAACGTTATAACGGCAAGTACAATAACCGCCTGCCAACCCCAAAACGTAAAGGCGGCTAAGTTGCCCCCAAAAAGTGTGGTTTTACAAGTACGTTGCACAACATAATATGAAGTTGCAAACAATGCACTGGTACCAAAAGCAAAAATTACCGCATTGGTATGCAGCGGACGAAGACGAGAGTAGGTTAACCAAGGTGTGTCAAAGTTTAAAGCAGGCCAAATTAATTGTGCCGCAATAAGAACACCTACAAGAGTACCAACGATCCCCCAAATAACTGTCATTACGGTGAATTGACGCACCACATTGTAGTTATATGACGGATGATCTAGCGTTGTTGTCATTTTAATTGTTCCGTTACTAGGTTAGGTTTTGCAGTTTTGTATAAAAAAGAGTCTTTTTCATGAAAAATGCTGAGAAGCCATGATAAATGTCACACTCGAAAAGCGAGTTGTTTCAAATTCTGTGTGATTTTACCTTTCGCCCATGCCATAAATCAACCGTAAAACTTGATTTAAATCAACAAAAAAACTGCATTCTCACTATTACTGCTAGAAATAGTAAAAAACAATATACAAATAATTGCTGTATCTATAAAAGGTTAGCATTAAAACTTGAATAAACTAGCCCTAAAACAGTTAAATTATTGCTGTTATTTTGTCGATTGTTTTTTCAAGGTAAATATTCGAAATTCATGGCAGTTATTGCATTTATTCAAAGTGTCTAAGGTATTTCTGTCAAATTTACTTAAATTGTTATCAATGAATAATTCAGCATAGTATTAGCCTTTAAATATAAATACTGAGATTACAGACTAAAAAGTTCATTAATACGATTACTGATTGTGTATGATAGCGGACAAATTATTTCGTTTTATTTTCATTAATTAAAAATGTTGCTCTCTGTGATTAATTCTCTAATAAACTCAGTTTTTAAAACTGTTATCAAAATCATTTCGCGTATTTCATCGGCAATAATAGCGCTTTTTTTATCTGTACTGCTTTTTGCATGTAGCCCTGACAATCAATCAAACCTAAGTGCTGATGTTGCATCTGCACAAGTTGCTCACTGTATAATTGGACAAAGCAAATGCGAATTTGCACTAACCAATGCTAAAGCTAAAGTATTATTTGATGTTGAAAAAATAATTGCAGAGCAGCCTTTTAACATGATCGTTAAGTACCAAGGCCAAGAAAAACTAAAGAGTATTACTGGTTATCTTGAGGGCGTTGATATGTACATGGGCAAAATTCCATTATTTTTTGATCTTCAAGCAATAACTCATAATGGTAATGAAACTTCAGCTAAAAGCTCGATAGTTTCAGCCGACAAATCATCAAAACTACCTGAGCAATTAACACATCAAGCTGCAAAAAAAGAGAATCAGCTATCTTTACAGGAACCTTCACAGGAGCTATCACAGGTTTTTCAAACTGAAGTGCTTATTGGAAGTTGTTCCTCAGCACAAATGAAATGGCGTATTTGGTTAACTTTTACCACCGAGAAAAACATAAAGCATACTAAAATGTTTACGGTGCCAAGTTATCGCGCTTAAGCGCCTAGGCATGCCTTTAGAGGAGTTAATTTAGTTTTTAAGAATAGAAGTGTAGCCAACTAACTTTTGCAGTTTGAAGCAAGTAACATAGTTACATACGATGCTGAGTAATGTGTATTTTTTAGAATTTATTAAGTTGTTTTAAATAATTTTTATAATGCTTTTCGACTTCTTGTTTAGTTAACAATTTAGCTTCAGATTCCCTTTCAAGTATTGTCTGCATGTAAAAAAGAATATTATCGTGAGTTAACTTTATTTGCTTTGGGAAGAGTTCATTTGGCGCAATTTTATAATCCAGCCAGCTACCATCATCAAACTCAATATGAGAACCCCACTTAGAAATGAGTAATTCGCCATCTCGATCATCAAGCACGATACTTATTTTATAATAATAAGATTCACTATCAAATGATTCTGAATATGGAAACTCCTCACCATTTTCATTCGTTATGACTTTATCGTATGACATTGATTATCCCTTAATCGAGCCTATAAATTTTTATTGAGAAAACTACACTTACTAACTTGCTACTAACCAAATAGCGACTAATACCATTAAACTACCTGATATTTTATTGAGCAATTGAACATTGTTACGTTTGGTTAAAACTTTAGCGATAGATTTACCGCCCGTGGCATAAAGCGTCATGCAAATAAATTCAGATATTAAAATGACTATAACTAAAATACTTAACTGAGGTGTTAATGGTAATGTTTGGTTTATAAAAGGGGGCAATAACGAAATCATAAACGCCCAACCTTTAGGGTTGGCGATAGCGGTTAAAAAGCCTTGCTGAAATAAGCTACGTCTTTTAATTGATTGTTGATGCTGATTTGGGTCTGTACTGAGTTTACCTTTGGCTCGCCACATATTAATACCGACATAAAGTAAATATAGCGCGCCCATGATTTTAAAACCTTGGAATAGTTGCGGCAATGCAGTCATTAATGTTGCTATACCTAATACAGAGGCAACGGCAACGGTTGCTACGCCTAATAGCTCGCCGTACATCATCCAGAATGTTTTCCTCACGCCAATGGTTATACCTAAGCTCATGGCCAAGGTCATACACATGCCTGGCGTTATGCTAACCATAAAAAATGTTGGAATAAAAATACTCAGTAAGGTGAAGTCTATCAAGGTGTTAGTGCCAAAAATGGTGAGTAAAAGAATAATAACGCAATTAAGTGAAGGTTTAATAACATAAAGTTTAAATAAACTATAAAAAAGTAATTTTGATTCGAGTAATTAAATACGGCTAGTAGAGCTTAAATCAAGCAGCTTATAGAGAAGAACTTGTTAGTTTATATTGTGCAGCAAGTGAATATCAAAAATGTATGAAATATTGCTAGCGTTCATTGTTAAGTGAACGCTGCGATAAATTGTTCCGAAAAATGTAAAATTTTAGCGGTAACAGAGGTAATAAAAACTATTATTCACGATAAAAGCCAATATGTTGATGAAAACGAACAATCAACTCTTCTTTATCATTATCGTATTTAAGCTTTTGGGCAATGCTATGTAAAACAGATTCTATTTGATTTAAAAACTTACCATAACCGTGGCTGGTTTTATCTTGCTCACTGGCAACAAATACAAAATGCACGCTATCAACTAACTCTTCAGCAACCCATTTACAGGTATAACCACTATTCATACTTTTAGGGTTATAGCCAATCATCATTAATTCACCCTTAGCCACGGTAGATTCATCTTCACTGCGGCGCACAATAGGCACTAAACCATTAGCTATCAGCGCACCATTATTCAAATTATGTTTTTTAGCTGCACTCATAAATGCATCGGCAATATAGTTATATAGCGGGTTATAATTTTCACCTTCACTATCATCAAGTTTAACTAAATTACGTAATCTACGATTAATCGGCATATCGACAATGGCATAAGTCAGCTCGTCGGTATTTTCCGGAATAGATATCTCATCGGGCGCATAACGGTTAGAGATACTGCGTAATTTATGCACTTGGTTGCCTTGCACACCTTTATCTTTGGCAAATAAGTCATAAGTAAGGTGCTGATGATCACAAATACGCATTTCGTCTTTCGCCATACCACTTTGTTCAGTGAATTTGGTGATAGCTTTAACAACTTTTTGATGAAAAATTGCCGAGTCATGTCTTACTTCATTACCGTTAGATAAAAACACTAAATGAATTTTGCTAGCCTGCTTTTTTCCGTCAAAATAAGCTTTTTGACTAAAATGATAGCGAGAGTTGTATAAAAATAAAATTTGTTGATCGGTTTGTGCGGTAATTTTTTCTGGGCTAAAACGAATGCGGGCGAACTTGTCGTTGGCAACAAACTGGCCACTTTCTATGTCTAGCTCTTCATTAATTTTAAAAAATATTTCTGACAACTTTTTATAAAATGGCAGAAACGGTTGTTCGCTGCTGTGATCAACAGGGCCTGATATTCTCTCGATTAAACTGTCTGTAATAGCAAACTTAGCAAGTAAATATTGGTTTTCACGTGCAGAAGAAGGAATATGCACTTTATGTTGAACACGTCTTGTACGAGAGATTGGCATAACATTTTACCTTTAATTTAAAAATATCATCATAGTAGTATCAATTAAGGTGGTCAAATAAGAAATAAATCACAAGGGAGATCATTAGCTTAACAAGGCTATTAAAGTTTTAATATTAGGGATAAAAACAATGTTACAGCGCTTAGGTTATCTACAAAGGGGTTAAAAGCATCAACTTCGTATAGAAAATGTTTGCTTTAATATTTCTTTGCACCTAACCCTACCTAAATGAACCAAGATTTGTATATAATCTCGTGGTCATTCTTAAATAAAGTATAAAAAAATGAAAAATACCTTAGCTTTCACACTATTAACTTCAGCCGTATTGTTGGGCTGTGGCGCAGAAAATTCTGTCAAAAAAACAAATAGTACTGCCGATGTAACAGCAAGTTATAACAGTATTAATAAAGAACAGCTGACCGAGCATATTAAAACCCTTGCTTCAGATGAATTTGAAGGGCGCGCACCTTCAAGCAAAGGTGAAGAACTTACGCTTGATTACTTAACAAAACAACTTACTGCCGTAGGTTTTAAACCGGGCAATGGTGATAGTTTTTTACAAGCCGTACCTATGGTTTCTATTGAAGCATCACCAGAAATGACTTTATCTATTGGTGATAAAGCATATCAATATGGTCATGATATGGTCATGGGCTCTAGCCGTATTAGTGAATTCGAACAGCTGAAAGATTCTGAGTTAGTTTTTGTTGGTTACGGTGTTAACGCACCTGAATATCAATGGAATGACTACGAAGGTCTAGATGTTGAAGGAAAAACAGTGGTAATTCTGGTAAACGACCCAGGTTTTGCTACTCAAGACCCAGCATTATTTAATGGTAACGCCATGACTTACTACGGTCGTTGGACATATAAATATGAAGAAGCGAGTCGTCAAGGTGCTGAAGGTGCAATAATTATTCATGAAACAGCACCAGCATCATACGGTTGGTCGGTTGTAGAGCATTCATGGACCGGTCCTCAATTTGGCTTTGTTCGTGAAGATCTAAACAAAGGTCGTGTAGCGGTTGAAGGCTGGGTTAATAGCGAGGTTGCCAAAGAGCTTTTTGCTGATGCCGGATTAAACTTTGAGCAAGAAAAAGCAAAAGCAGCAAAGGGCAGTTATCATGTTGCTATGGGCGACTTAACCGCTTCAGTTGAGGTGAAAAATACCGTTAAAAAGTCAAAATCATATAACTTTATTGCCACCTTACCCGGCAGTACCAAGCCTGACGAACACATTATTTACACTGCGCATTGGGATCATCTAGGTAAAGATACAACCAAAGACGGCGACCAAGTTTATAATGGCGCAGTTGACAATGCATCAGGTACAGCAGCTTTAATTGAAGTAGCTGAAGCGTTCTCAAAATTACCTGTATTACCTGAGCGTTCAATTACCGTAATGGCAGTAACCGCTGAAGAGCAAGGCTTACTTGGCTCTAAGTTTTATGCAGCAAACCCAGTTATTCCAGCAGCGAAAACAGTGGCTAACATTAATATGGACGCATTAAATGTAAATGGTCGCAGTAAAGATGTATCTGTTTATGGTTTAGGTCAATCTCAGCTAGACGACTACTTAACCGTTGCCGCTAAAAAACAAGGGCGTGTAATTTCAGGCGACCCTCGTCCAGCAGCTGGTATTTACTACCGTTCTGATCACTTCGCTTTCGCTAATATCGGTATTCCAGCACTTTATGCTAAAAGTGGTAAAGAGCCAGTTGATGCCGCTACAAAAGCACTAAGAGAAATATTAGACCCAATTCTCGCTAAGTGTTACCACAACGCCTGTGATGAATACAGCGAACAATGGGATCTTTCAGGTGCCGTAGAAGATATGCAAGCCTTCTTCGCAGTAGGTTATGAACTTTCACACAAAAACGTGTGGCCACAGTGGAGCAAAACCTCAGAGTTTAAACGCTAAGCACACAGCTAAAACTCCAAAGCAGCAATTATGTAATTGCTGCTTTTTTTTATGCTAAAAATAATAAAGTGAATAAAGTGGGGTCAGATACACATTAATTAAAACCAAAAATAAACTAGGGTCAGATGCTCATTAAAATTTATCTTTTCAATTTTGTTGTTAAGCGTAAATTATACTTTAAAGATTCTTGTTCTATACTGAGAACAATTTAAATAATAAGGATATTATTTATGGCTCGCTTACCAAGAATTCAGCTGATCGACATACCACAACATATTATTCAACGCGGAAATAATCGCAGTTTATGCTTCGCAGATGAACAAGATTTTGCTACTTACGCTCACTGGCTAACTGAGTATTCAATTAAGCATTGCGTTGATATTCACGCGTGGGTTTTTATGACTAATCATGTGCATTTGCTTTGCACACCTCGCATGCCAAACGCAATTAGTTTATTAATGCAAAGTTTAGGTCGCAGATATGTGCAATATTTCAATCATAAATATCGAAGAACTGGCACGCTTTGGGAAGGCAGATATAAATCTTGTTTGATTGGAGATGTTTCATACTTATTGCAAGTGTATAAATATATTGAGTTAAATCCTGTTAGGGCGAAAATGGTTGATGAACCATCGCAATATTTTTGGTCTAGTTATCAAATTAATGCCTTAGGAAAACAATCTGCATTATGTACACCTCATCCCGCATACAAGGATCTAGGCGCTAATTCACTAGAACGCCAAAAAACATACCAGTCTTTGTTTAAATATCAAATAGCACCTTTATTAATTGAAGATATCAGAACGTCATTAAATAAAGGCTTAGCACTGGGAAGTGAATGTTTTAAGTCCAAAATAGAGCAATCGACGGGACGAAGAGTTAGAGAAGCTAAACTAGGCAGGCCTTTAGGCACAAGTACACAAGTGAAGCCGGATACACATAAATACATTAATAAGTAGGGTCAGATACACATTAATTGATTTTAGTGTCTTTGATAATTTTAAAAAAGGGAATATTACCCCTAGAGTTTGACCATGCTTCTAGGTTAGAGGTGATTAAGCATCTAAAATTTAATGTGTATCTGACCCTACTTTATTTCAGGCGAAAAAAAACTGCCAATAAGCAGGTCTCTTTAATGTGGATCTTAACCTGGACTTGAACCAGGGACAAACGCTGAGTTTATAACAGCACAGTTCGTTGCTCTGCCAAGTGAACATAATTAAAGTGTATCTGACCCTACTTTATTTTAGGCGAAAAAAAACCTGCTAGTAAGCAGGTTTCTTTAATGTGGCTCCTCAACCTGGACTTGAACCAGGGACAAACGGATTAACAGTCCGTTGCTCTACCAACTGAGCTATTGAGGAATTGTTTTGAAAGCCGCTATTGGCTAACGGGGCGGAATATTAAAGGCCTCTACTCACACTGTCAATACAAAATTTAGAAAAATTTCATTTTATTGTCTGTTTGCTCAAATAGCAGGCATTGTTTACTCAATTTAGTCTTTTTCTGATGATTAAATAATCAAGAACTGATTTTGTTAATTTTAAATATAGTTATCCACTTAATCTGTGGATAACTATGTGAGTTAAAGTGTAACACAAAGTAATGCTAACGGTAGAATGCGGCTTGTAGTGAAGTGGTGCTTTATTGCTCGGTTTGTTTATCTTATTATATAACAGTCACTTAACTGGTTTGTGTTGGCTTTGTGTGCATGTGCGTGTGTTTTTTGTTCAGGCTAAGTTTTTATACATTTTCTGTGCATTTCTTAGAACAATAGTGTAGTGCAATTTTTTCCTGTGATATTATTTTTTCAACTAATAGCGTTATTATTATTTTAAATTGAATATATACGTAGCGACTCTTTGTTCGATCTTTTACAATGGCAGATGCATTCGATTTATCACATATTCTGAAAAAATTAATGACTGAAACTAAAAATACTCATCAAATTAATCTACTGAAAGATCCCGTAGCCCCGACGTTAAAAAGCATGACCATTCCGATGATTTACGGCATGATTTTATTGATGACTTTTAACTTGGTTGATACCTTTTTTGTCGGCTTGTTAGGTACGCAACCATTAGCTGCTATCAGTTTTACATTCCCAATTACCTTTACCGTGATCAGTTTAACCATAGGTTTGGGCATAGGTACATCGGCCGTTATTGCAAAGGCATTAGGTAAAGGCGATAAAGAAACTGCAAAAAATTTAGCCACCAGTTCATTATATTTATCAGCCATTATAGTGGGCATTCTTGCTGTAGTTGGCTACTTACTTATCGACGAAACCTTTTTATTATTAGGCGCTAACGAATCATTATTACCTTTAATTCATCAATATATGGATTTGTGGTTTTTGGGTTGTATTTTATTAATAGGCCCTATGATAGGCAACGCCATTTTACGAGCCGATGGCGACACAAAAACACCCAGTATTATTATGGGAAGTGCGGGGCTTATTAACGCAGTATTAGACCCCATTCTTATATTTGGTTTTGGTCCTATCCCAGCAATGGGTATTCAAGGGGCGGCAATAGCTACATTAATATCTTGGGTTTTTGGTCTTGGGTTTGTGTTATATATTTTAGCGGTAAAACGTGGCTTAATTCATAGCCACTTAATGTCGATTAAAGCATTTATTTCTGCCTCTCGCGATATTTTACATATTGGTTTACCGGCCGCTGGCGCTAACATGTTAACCCCTGTTGCTTCAGCCGTATTAACTGCCATTGTGGCTGAATATGGCGTATCAGCCGTGGCAGCATTTGGTGTGGGTTCTAGAATTGAGTCTATTGCCTGTTTAGTGGTTTTAGCACTTTCCATGACCTTACCGCCATTTATTAGCCAAAATTTTGGTGCTTGTAACATGAAGCGCGTTGAAGAGGGTTATAAAACTTCAATAAAGTTTGTGCTTATTTGGCAAGTGCTTATTTATGTTGTGCTGGTATTAGCGGCACCATTTATTGCTGATATGTTCTCTACAGAGCAAGCCGTAGCCGATATTATTAAATTGTTTATTTGGATTTTACCCTTAGGTTATGGCTTACAGGGCGTTATTATTTTAACCAACTCTTCATTTAATGCCTTACATAAACCTATGGTTGCCTTAGTATTAAGTATTATTCGGTTATTTGTTTGCTACGTACCTTTGTCCTATCTAGGCAGTTTATGGTTTGGTTTAGAAGGCTTCTTTATCGGCGCATTACTTGGCAATGTCGTAATGGCGGCTATTTCTTATACTTTGTTTAGTAAGCAATGTGCAAAAGACTGCATCAACGTTGAGGCTAAAGTTTAATGAAAGCGTTAAAAATACACTCAGACTATATTCCTAGCGGCGACCAACCAACCGCTATTGCAAAACTGCTCGACGGTATTGACTCAGGGTTAGCACATCAAACGTTATTAGGCGTAACTGGCTCAGGTAAAACTTATACCATCGCTAACGTTATCGAAAAACTTAATCGACCTACCATGATGTTAGCGCCAAATAAAACGTTAGCGGCGCAACTATACGGCGAAATGAAAGAGTTTTTCCCTGACAATGCTGTTGAATATTTTGTTTCATATTACGATTATTATCAGCCTGAAGCCTACGTGCCCACAACCGATACTTTTATTGAAAAAGATGCCTCAGTAAACGAGCATATCGAGCAAATGCGACTGTCGGCGACTAAATCTCTGCTAGAGCGCAAAGACGTTATTATTATTGCCTCGGTATCAGCCATTTATGGTTTGGGCGACCCAGACTCTTATTTGAAAATGATGTTGCACGTAAGTGTTGGCGACATTATTAATCAGCGCGATATTTTAAGACGCTTAGCTGAGCTGCAATACACTCGCAACGACGTAGCATTTCAACGGGCAACTTACCGAGTGCGCGGTGATGTAATTGATGTTTTCCCGGCAGAGTCAGACAAAATGGCATTGCGCATTGAGCTATTCGATGAAGAAATTGAACGCATAAGCATATTCGACCCACTTACCGGCGAAGTTGAGCGCACCGTTGCTCGCGTAACGGTTTATCCAAAAACACACTATGCAACGCCACGCGAAAAAATATTAGCTGCGGTTGAAAACATCAAAATCGAATTAAAAGATAGATCTACCCAATTAAAAGAAAACAATAAGTTAGTAGAAGAGCAACGAATTGTACAACGCACACAATTTGATATTGAGATGATGACCGAGCTTGGCTACTGCTCAGGTATAGAAAACTATTCTCGCTATTTATCAGGCCGCGGAGCAGGCGAAGCGCCACCAACATTATTTGATTACTTACCTCCCGATGGCTTGTTAATTATTGATGAATCGCATGTTACCGTGCCGCAAATTGGCGCTATGTACAAAGGTGATCGCTCGCGTAAAGAAAACCTTGTAGAATATGGTTTTAGGCTACCTTCAGCACTTGATAACCGCCCAATGAAATTTGAAGAGTTTGAGGCCTTATCGCCACAAACCATTTATGTATCAGCAACGCCAAGTAACTATGAATTAGAAAAATCAGCCGGCGAAATAGCAGAACAAGTTGTGCGCCCAACTGGCTTGCTAGATCCACAAATAGAAGTGCGGCCAGTTGACACCCAAGTTGATGATTTACTTTCTGAAATTCGCAAGCGTATAAAAATTAATGAAAGAGTACTAGCCACCACGTTAACCAAACGCATGGCAGAAGATTTAACGGACTATTTAGATGAACATCAAATAAAAGCACGTTACATGCATTCAGATGTAGACACGGTAGAACGTGTTGAAATTATTCGAGATTTTCGTTTAGGTAAGTTCGACGTTTTAGTCGGTATTAACTTACTTCGTGAAGGCTTAGACATGCCAGAAGTATCGCTAGTCGCAATTTTAGACGCCGATAAAGAAGGCTTTTTACGCTCTGAACGCTCACTTATTCAAACCATTGGACGAGCGGCACGTAACATTAACGGTAGAGCCATTTTATATGCTGCCCGCATTACCGGCTCTATGCGCAAAGCCATTGACGAAACTGAACGAAGACGCGCTAAACAGCATCAATTCAATCTCGACAATAACATTACGCCACGTGGTGTTAGACGAAATATTTCAGACGTTATGGATCTCGACGGCGGCAAAACTCGCGCAGCTGCAGTATTAAAAGCAGCAGAGCCAGCGTCAGAATACGAGACGTTAACCACCAAGCAAATTGATGTGAAAGTGCAAGAGCTAGAAGCGCAAATGTTTAATCATGCACAAAACCTAGAGTTTGAATTAGCCGCATCAGTAAGAGATAAAATCAAACAGTTACGTGACTTACAGCTAGAAACTTAAAGCTATAACTTACAAGCAATATAGAGTGATTTATTTATGTTTAAACAGACAAATAAATCACTCTATGTCTGTTAGTTAGATGCATCCACCTGTAGGTTGGACTTCAGTCCAACAGATTATCAGCTTATCAGAACCTCAGTTTTTCTAGGTATTTCGCTATTGTCGGACTAAAGTCCGACCTACAAAAAATTACCCAAGGCTATAGCAATAACTTCAGTCTTGAATAAAGTAGGGTCAGATACACATTAATCTCTTAAAACCACCAAAATCAATTAATGTGTATCTGACCCTACTTTATATTTAGGTGTAACTTCAGTTCAACAGGCTTAAAATGTAAAACCAAAATTCACAAGTTACTTGGTTATCTCAAGCGATTAAAGTATAGCCGCAATATCGCTGTCAATATCGGCTGGCTTAGTTCTTGGGCTATAACGTTTAATCACTTTACCTTGATTGTTTACCAAGAACTTAGTGAAATTCCACTTAATACCTTTACTCCCTAAAATACCAGGCGCTTCGTTTTTTAAGTGCTCAAATAATGGATGAGTATTATCGCCGTTAACGTCTATTTTACTAAAAAGATCGAACGAAATATTAAAGTTAAGATCACAAAACTGCTTAATTTCAGTGTTATCACCTTTTTCTTGTTTACCAAATTGATTACAAGGAAAGGCTAATACTTCTAAACCCTTATCTTTATATTTTTTGTATAAATCTTCTAAACCGGCATATTGTGGAGTAAAGCCACAAGCGCTAGCAGTGTTCACTATTAACAGCGTTTTACCTTTATATTGAGTAAAATCTACGGCTTCATTTTTGTAATTGTTAGCACCAAAGGTGTAAATAGTTTTTGTCATTTTATTTAGCTGGTCGGATCAATGTAAAAATTAGAATAAGGCAAATAGCTATGATTAACAAGATTATCTAAGCCATTATTTTCATGATGAAAAATTGCAACTTGTTAGTGCTTTAGCTAGAGGTTTAATTGAGGTTTCAGATAAGCTTTAATCTAATGTTTAAGTTAAACGGTAATATTGGTAATAATTTATTGTGCGTTTATAAATGGCAGTAATTATGAAGTTAAACTTTTTATAAGAAACGCTGACCATAGCCGCTTTCAAAATAAGCTTAATTTTATTAACATAGAACGCATAAAAACTAGGGCGACTTTCCAAGCATATAAATCCCTTTTTGCATTACAGCTAACAAGAAAATAACAATGGCTGCGACCTTAAACTAGCAACTTATAACCAAGTGTCTAGCAAGTTGCTTAGCCAGTTAAGGCAAAATAATCGCAACGTTTTAAATCAACTTTTAGTATTCAACCCGAACAAAACTTTAAAAAGGCGTGTAACTTCCATGAGTAACATTGAAAACATCAGCTTAAACGCTCTGCTTACGAACATTAAACAGGCACAACATCCAATAGAATTTACCCAAGTCATGCAAGTTATTGCCGATAATTATCAGTACCAACCCACAGCGTTTAGTAATGGTGAGCTAGTGAATGAAAGCGGCACTAACGAAGGCTCTTGTAAAATATTTTACTTTGCACAATTAAATAACTTAACGCCTTCACAAACGCTAGCTTGTTTCGGCAGTTATTACCGAGAAGATGTTTTAGAAAACCCTAAAGGTAATGATCACCAAAATATTAGAAACTTCATGCAAACAGGCTGGCAAGGTATTAAATTCAAAGCAGCGGCTTTATCACCGATAAAATAAACAACTAGTAGGCGAGCCGGTTAACAACAGCACAATTAAGCTGAAAAGTTTAACTAACTTTAATTAACGTTAACTAGCTAAGTACAACTAACTTCAAATTAGTTTCAAATATTACAAAAGGATCCGTTCGATGAAAGTAGCATTTATTGGTTTAGGTGTAATGGGATATCCCATGGCAGGGCATTTACAAAAAGCCGGACACGAGGTTTGTGTATTTAATCGAAGCCAAGAAAAAGCCGAAAAATGGCAGGCTGAATACTCAGGTACTACCGCTAAAACACCCGCACTTGCTGCTAAAAACTGTGACATAGTGTTTTGTTGCGTAGGTAACGATGACGACCTTCGCCAAGTAGTATTAGGTGAGAACGGCATATTAGCAGGCATGCCCAAAGGCAGCATTTTAGTTGACCATACCACGGCATCGGCCGAAGTCGCAGTAGAGCTTGCAAACATTGCAACAAGCCAAGAACAATACTTTTTAGACGCCCCCGTTTCAGGCGGCCAAGCAGGCGCAGAAAACGGTGTACTAACCGTAATGGTGGGCGGTGACGAAACTGTTTTTAATAAAGCAGAGCCTGTTATGGCAGCATTCGCTAGATTTAGTCAATTAATGGGGCCAGTTGGCTCAGGGCAATTAGCTAAAATGGTCAACCAAATTTGTTTCGTTAATACCGTACAAGGCTTAGCTGAAGGCTTAAACTTCGCACAAAAAGCGGGCTTAAATGTTGATAAATTACTCGCAACTATTGGCAAAGGCGCTGCAGGCTCTTGGCAAATGGATAACCGCGGAAAAACAATGTGCGATCGAGAGTTTGACTTCGGTTTCGCGGTTGACTGGGTAAGAAAAGACCTTGCCATCGCATTTGAAGAAGCTGAAAAACTTGGCGCAGATTTAACTGTTACCAAGCAAATAGATGGTTACTATAAAGAAGTTCAAGAAAGTGGTGGTAACCGTTGGGACACTTCAAGCTTAATTAGTCGCTTTAAAAAGTAAAACGTATTAAGAAGTTTTTTGTAGCTGAATCGCTATATTCTACACACAAAAAACTAGCCGATTTACTTAGTTAATTTAATTAATTCCAGTTAAGTAAGTCGGCATAAATAGGCAGTATTTTGTTAACTTTGCACGTACTCGTATAACGCTTTCAGCACGGCCATTTTTGCTTGGTTTTGTTCATGCAGATGCGCTAAATCTTCAATTTTTATCATAAACTCATCAATGCTTAACAAACCTTTTTTACCGTGCTGAAGTCTATTTTGACAATGCGCTTGCCATTTTTGTTGCTCGCCATCGTCCAAGGTATAAGGAAAATTACGCGCACGATAACTAAACAACAAAGTATTTAAACGCTCATCTTGGAACTGAAAAGGATGCGTACCTAATTGCTCTGGCGCTAATTGATGCAAAATATCCATTTGCGCTTTATCGCTATGCGAGAAAAACTTACCACCATAAAGTGCAAACTCAGCTTCTACCGGTTCGTCACCAAAATCACTTTCAGCAAAAACATCGGTTAACTTATCTCTAAGCTCAGTATATTGCTTTAGCATTTTTAAGTTTTCTAAACAAAGCTCACGAGGAATAGCCAAACGCTCGGCGTTCTCAGGCAACAAGGTTTTTGCTGGCGCAATAATAGGGCACTTATTTAAGTGAATTAACTTAACTGGGATAGGCAACTCGTCTTCAGCCAAATCGTCATAACGGGTATATAAACGCGCTTTTATTTCTTCACTTGAAAGCTCAAATAACGGCGTTGGATCTTGCGCTAAATCTATCGCAATAACGGCATTTTTATTAATCGGATGATAACAAACTGGCGCAAACCAACTCGTGCAACCATGTACAGAAGACACCTTGCTAGAGGTATGTACAACCGGTGTCATGTTATAAACGTCAATTAACTCAGCCACTTGTTTTTTATTTTTCAAATTAAAAATAAACTCATACAACTTAGGCTGTTTTTCTTTAATTAACTTCGCCATAGCAATAGTGGCATAAACATCACTCATCGCATCATGTGCGGCTTCATGACTAATACCGTTTGCCTGTGTCAGCAATTCTAAACGAAAGCTAACCACTTGCTCGCCATCTCGCTCAACCGTAGGCCATTCAATACCTTCAGGGCGAAGGGCATAACAAGCACGCACCATATCAATAATATCCCAACGACTATTACCATTTTGCCATTCACGCGCATAAGGGTCGTAAAAGTTACGATAGAGCAGGTAGCGAGTTACCTCATCATCAAAACGAATACTGTTATAACCAGCAACACAAGTATTAGGTTGGGTAAATAAGCCATGAATACGATCCGCAAATTCAGCTTCAGTTAACCCATCACGCAAAGCTTTTTGCGGCGTAATACCGGTAACTAAACAAGCCTCAGGCTGTGGTAGATAATCTTGCGGCGGCTGACAATAAAACATCTCAGGCTCACCAATAATGTTTAAATCAAGATCGGTACGAATACCCGCAAACTGCGAAGGCTTGTCAAATTTTGGTGATATTCCCCAGGTCTCATAATCGTGCCAAAGAATAGTCGCTTGGTCAGTAGAAGGTTGAACAGAAGAGTTTTGATTCATTTTATCCATGTAAAACAACTTGTTGAGTTTTATTAGTTAGGTAATCTTACGTTTTGGTTTTTATTTTAGTTTTAAATATAAAGTTATTTGTAAGTACTTAACATTAGGTCGATTTATGGGTATGACTTTAGCACAGCGTTAATAGAATATCCCATAAATACCTTGTCTTGGTTGATATTTTGAAAATGTTATTTCTATTTAATCTTACGACTATGCTCATAACATTGCACAACTAAAGTGCTCAATAATAGTAATGATAATTAATACTACCACCTGTGTTTATAAAAGCTAAAAGAAGTATTCAATAGTAATGTTTTTGCGAATTTGGCGTTATTTACTATTCTAATTAAAGCACTTCAAATCACTGGTTGTCTTTATTAGGAATATTTCTACATGCAGTTTGTTAGCAAGTTACTTAAATTAAGTGTTTATCTGATTTTAATGTTTGTTATGTCGGGCTGCGCTATTAGTTATATTGATAGTGAAGGCAACCATAATATGGTCGGTTTTATGAATATAACTATGCAAGGCGTTGAAAACGATAAACTTAAAGCAGGAGATAAAATTGAAGTTACGAATGTTGGCATTTTGCTTAGTAACGGACCGCTGTACTCAGGAGTAAGTGTCGGCTACAACAAAGAATCAACTACCTCCATCAAGAATGATGCCCTTGTACTAATTAATGAACAAGGTAAAGGAAAGGAAGATGATAAAAATAAAAGCGAGTAGAAAATCAGCTATTGTTTTAATACTAAGTTGTTTAACTGCTGCCTGTACAACAACAGACAAAGTCGTTTTCGTCACCAAATCTTCACTAAGTATTGCCGATGTTGAAACGACGCCGTCTGAAATTACCGTGGGATATGACCGAGTAGAAGGATATTTTGCACCTGTATATAGCAATGGTGCCTTGCCTCCTGTGGTGTCATCAATAAAAACCGATGGTGGTTTATTTGCGCCGAAAGTGCAGCAGCTTTATGCAACGGGCGAAGCCGCAAATTTAGTCGTAGATGAAGCAAGCACTTATAGTGAAAATACTGATGATGAGAAGGAGTTAACTGGCAGTAAATTAGGGATGTTTTTTGGTACAAGTACTAACCTAGGTTTCAAAGTTGGCGTTACTCAAAGTCAGCCCTCGGTTAATATCGGTTATAAGCGAATAGAAGCCTCGTATATCCCACTTGGCAATGTAAACGATGTTGATGTTTACCCTTCGGTAATTGCCAGCATCGATACCACCATGAAAGTGCCTGATGCTGATGATCTTAACCCCGATGGTTTGCAAGTAGGGCAATATTTTGCAACGGGCACTGCTGCTAAACATTTAGCAACAAAAGGATTTGTTAGACAAGCGTTTAACACTAAAGCTCGAGATGCCGTTAAAGAATACAAAGATGAACTAAACAAACAGCAAAAATCAGCATTGCATACACTTAAATGTGCAGCCTCTTTGAAAGATGAACAATGGCCACAGGTAATAGATTCAGCAAACGCGGCAAACCTCGTTGGGGGCATTGGAAACCAAATTAAACAAAGGTGGCAGCAATATCTTAACGATAAAACAATTGACAAAAGACAATCGTCTACCAAACTATATTTTTCTGCAATTTCTAAACTAGATGGTGCTTCACCCACATATGCTGCAGTGATAGAGGCACACAGAAACTTGGTTTGTAAACTAGCAAAGGAGGCCAATAATGTCTGAGCATCGTGAAATACCCTGTGAACATTGTGAAGCCAATAAACGTGAAATAGAAGAAGATGGCCTATGGGAATTTTTAGGGTGTAAGCCCATAGAAGACCAACCAGGTTGGTGTCGATTAGAATACCAATTAAAAGAATAAACCTTAATAAACAATAGCGGTTCTACAATAGACACTAACTAATAACATTTCAAATAGCCTATTTTTAGCTATACCGCTAGCAAAGCCTCTTAAAATAAAGGTATAGCAACTCTTTTAGTGCTATACCTTTTTATTTGTTCAAAATACCTCTTTATAAAAAATCATATTGTTGTACAAATAGTTACAGACAATAAAAAATAAATAGAGCATTATGGAAATTACATAAACTGATTGAAAACATGATTTTACATTCAGTTACCTAAGTTAAACCCTGCATTGTTAGCACTTACTATAAGCTAACAAACGCAGCATGGATGAAGTTACATGCGCTGCATGTATATAGGATGTTGTAATCGATGCCACAGTTTTATAACAACAATGCTGATGAACTAGCTAAACAGTATCTCTCAAAATCTTTTGATGAGGTTCACCAAAGTTGGTCACAGTTTCTCCCTGCTGTAATAGAAAATCCTAATGCACGTATTCTAGATTTAGGTGCTGGAGCTGGTCGTGATGTAAAGCATATTGCTGAATTAGCTGCTTCAACCCATGATGATAAAAACAATATTCAAATATTTGCCGTAGAACCTGCAAAAACACTGGCAGAAATTGGAGCACTTCAAACTTCAGGTTTAAACGTAAAGTGGCTAGTAGATTCACTACCGTCATTAAGCCACTTAACTAAACAAGAAATCAGCTTTGATCTAATACTTTTAAGCGCTGTTTGGATGCATGTTCCACCAAGTGAACGTGCGCGTGCTATTCGTAAACTTTCCAACTTGCTTAAGCCGGGCGGTAAGCTAGTTATTTCTCTGCGCCATGGGCAAACCGATGAAGAGAAAAAACAACGTAAAATGCACAATGTATGTGCTGATGAATTAATACGTTTAGCTGCTGATGCTGGGCTGTTTACCAAGCTAGAAACCCCAAAAGAAGAAGACCAATTAGGCCGAAATCACGTTTCATGGCAAACGGTTGTATTGCAAATGCCAGACGATGGCACAGGCGCATTTCCTTTTATCCGACATGTGGCACTTAATGACGGAAAATCAGCCACTCATAAATTAGCTTTATTAAGAGTGTTACTACGCATTGCTGATGGCCACCCCGGTGCAGTCCTTAGAAGAGAAACTTCACCATTTGGCGATCGCGTTATTTTACCTGTTGGCTTAGTCGCGCTTTATTGGTGTCATCAATACAAAGATTTAATTGATAAACATAGTATATTCCAAAGACCAGGTGCTGATCCTAACATGGGTTTTATGAAAGATAATGGCTGGCATAAGTTAACGCACAGAGCCGCTTCAGATTACCGTATTGGCAACTTGTTTACCGGTGAAGACGCTACAGCACTACATAAAACTATTTCAGCAGCAGTGAGCAATATTAAAACCATGCCTTGTCGCTACATTACCTTCCCAAACCAAGCAGCCAATAGTACTCAAACGGTATTTGAAGTTGCCAGTAAAACCGTAAAAGCAAAAGACAGTATCTTCCTTGATTTACAAACACTTGAGCAATGGGGCGAGTTCTCTCTTCCTGAATCTACTTGGCTAGCATTCAATCGTTATGCTTGCTGGATTGAACCTGTATTGGTCAGCGAATGGGTTAAAACCATGGCAAGTTATTCAGGTAATGCTAAGTATTCAGCCCCAGAACAACAGTATCACTTATACCAAGCCCTAAATTGGGAAGAGCCAAAACGCACTACAACCGAAGTGCGTAAACGTTTTGAAGAGCTTAAAACAAGTTTACCTAAGTCTGAGCAAATACGTTGTGTATGGTCAGAAAAATCATTAATGCAAAGTTACGATATTGACCACAGCATGCCATTCGCTCGTTGGCCTAATAATGACTTATGGAATTTACTGCCAACCGATAGCCAAATTAACAACCAAAAAAGCGACCGCTTGCCGACGGAGCAGAAGTTAAAACAATCGAAAGAAAGAATTCAGCACTGGTGGCAAGTAGCTTGGTTAGACAACAACACCAACGCAGCTGTTTTAAACCAAAGTTTAACGGCATCAGATCAAACTAATCAAGCAAATACAAATGAACAATACAGCAAAAATGAAGTAAGAGAAGCTTCAGTGGGTTACGCAATAAGTATAAATGGCCTCATGCCAACGCCAGAAATTCCAACACTAAATAATGACGCGCAGATACAACAAATGAAAAGATTTTTCGCCGAAGCGAATATCGCCTTACCGGGATTAAATTCAGCTAATACATCAATCGATGATCTGTTTGAAGCATTAATGATGCAACGTGGGCGATTGAAAGAAATGCAGCAGTTGCGAGAATGGTAGTTAAGTATCTCATCTTTGGGGCTACAAAAAAGCGTTTGTTAATTGAAGTTTATATGGATTTAGTCTTTAGCTAATATAGATTAACCATGAATTTTAGAAGCACTTACTGCTTTTCCTAGCTCTTTTATAATAAGCTAACACTTTAATCACTATCCTTAACTGATTTACTTTAAACATTGAGTCAAAGTACTTACCGAATTAGTATGGTCCGATACTAGTTCCGAATACGTCAAAGCTTATAGAATTTAGGGTTTATGTTAATGTTATCTCTCTATCCAGCCATTGAGCCTTTTCAGCATTACTATCTCAGCGTTGCTAATGCAGCAATAATCAATGAAACCACAGCACAAACACATCAACTTTATGTTGAGCAATGCGGTAACCCTGATGGCATTCCAGTGATTTTTTTGCACGGAGGACCAGGATCTGGTTGTCGGCCATCACATCGATGCTTTTTCGATCCTGCTTTGTACCATATTATTTTGTTTGATCAACGTGGCTGTGGTCGTTCTCGTCCTAAAGGGCTGTTAAAACATAATACTACCGGCCATCTTGTAGAAGATATTGAGTTAATACGTCAACATTTAGGTATTGAAAAATGGTTGGTTTTTGGTGGCTCTTGGGGCACTACGTTAGCGCTAACTTATGCACAGCGATTTGCTGATAAAGTTGCGGGCTTGATATTACGCGGAATATTTCTGGCTCGCCAACAAGATATTGATTGGTTTTATAGCGAAAATGGTGCGGCTAAAACTTACCCTGAGGCTTGGCGTTACTTAGTTGAACACTTGCCTATTTCACAGCAAGCGGAGCCAATATCGGCAATATATCAACAGCTTTCTAGTGATAATAGCCAACCGTCAAACGGTATGCTTAAGCGAATACAATTTTGGGAAGCTAGCCTGGTTTATTGGCAAAAATTGCTTACGCTTGACGATATTTCAATTACAGAAGATGAAAAAACATCGGCCATTATTCAGTTGTATTATTCAATGAACCAATGCTTTATTGAGCAAGCACCGATACTTGAACATATTGATAAAATTCGACATATTCCAACAACAATAATTCATGGTCGCCAGGATATGGTGTGCCCCGTTGAGCAAGCGTGGTTATTAAAGCAATGTTGGCCGGAAGCTGAACTTTCAATTATTGAAATGGCTGGGCATGTTGCTAGCGAGCCTAAAATAATTTCGGCGCTAGTAAAAGCTACGAATGATTTTGCAAAGCTTAGCTGATGGATAAGGTTAAGGGTTAAAGGGATAAGCGTTAACGGATACTCTAATAGTAACAATTTTTAGTATTATTAAACGTTTGAGGTAGGCGACTTAACCAAAACATTAGTATCTTTTAACTGCTTTTATATCGGTGCAATATCCTTTTCCTTACATGCACCTATACTTTTCCATCTAAAGTATGATTTTTTATTAAATAGAAATTAAATACAGTAACTAGGTAAGCAATATTACGTTACGTTTTACTAACCAAAGAGGAATAAATTATGTGGATTAAGCCTAATTTTGAAGAAATGCGTTTAGGATTTGAGGTTACTCTTTACATCAACAATCGCTAATAATTACACCATTAATAATTACTTCAGTTAGCGTTAATTTTTAAAAAACTGAGGTAATTAATTTTCACTGTTTAATTTCTCCTTTCCCACTTGTTTTAACTCGAGGCACATATGAAAATTTTAGTGCTAGGCTCAGCTGCAGGTGGCGGATTTCCACAATGGAATTGTCATTGCGCTAACTGTAAAGGTTTACGCGACGGAACAATTAAAGCCACTGCGCGCACACAATCGTCAATCGCTGTTAGCCCTAATGGCAAAGACTGGGTGTTAATCAATGCCTCTCCAGATATTCGTCAACAAATTAATCAATCGCCCCAACTTTGGCCAGAGCAAGGTAGCCGAGGTACAAATATTAGAGCGGCTATATTAACTGATAGCCAAATAGATCACACCACTGGCCTATTAACGTTGCGAGAAGGTTTGCCGCTTGACGTTTATTGCAGTGATGTAGTTTATGAAGATCTATCAACCGTATTTCCCTTGTTTAACATGTTAGAACACTGGCACGGCGGCTTGAATTTTAATCTTATTGATACTGAAAAACGCGCACCATTTAGCGTCAAAGGTGTTGCTGATATCGCTTTTGAGCCGGTTATTATAGAGTCGAATGCGCCGCCATATTCTCGCTATCGCGATAAAGTGGTTGATGGTAATAACATTGGCTTAAAAATTATTGATAAAACCAGCGGTAAATATTTATTTTATCTCCCCGGTATTGTTGAAAGTAATGCTCAAGTTGAGCAAATTTTATCAGCAGCAAGTTGTGTACTTATCGACGGCACATTGTGGCTAGACGATGAAATGATCGCGCAAGGCGTTGGTAAAAAGTTAGGTTCAGAAATGGGCCACATGCCGGTTAATGGTGAGTTTGGCACGGTTGCGTTATTAAATAAATTCCCAATTGAGCGAAAAATTCTTATTCATATAAACAACACAAACCCCATTTTAAATGAAGAGTCTCCTCAGCATCAGTATGTTTTAGACAAGGGTGTTGAAATTGCCACCGACGGCATGGAAATAACGATTTAATCTCATTTTATAGGATCCATTTTTATGCAGGCTTGGACCAAAGAACAGTTTGAAAAAAAGCTAAAAGATAAAGGTCAGCTTTATCATATTCATCATCCGTTTCATATTGCTATGCATAACGGCGAATGTAGTAAAGAAGAAATACGAGGCTGGGTTGCTAATCGCTTTTATTATCAAGCGAATATATCGATAAAAGACGCCGCTATTATGGCCAATTGTCGTGATATAGAAACTAGGCGTTTATGGATTCAGCGCATTCTTGATCATGACGGCAGCGTGGGTGATGACACGTTAGGTGGCATTGAAGCTTGGTTGCGTTTAGGTGAGGCAGTAGGGTTAAATCGACAAGATTTACTCGATGAAAAATTTGTGCTGCCAGGCGTGCGTTTTGCGGTTGACGCTTATGTTAACTTTGCCCGTAGAGCAAACTGGCAAGAAGCGGCTTGTTCATCGTTAACTGAAATGTTTGCCCCTGAAATACACCAAAGTCGTCTTGATTCATGGCCAACAAATTACCCGTGGATAAAGCCTGAAGGCTTAAGTTATTTTCAAATGCGTTTATCGCAGGCGCGCCGCGATGTTAATCATGGTTTACAAATAACCTTAGACCATTTTATTAGCCGCACCCAGCAAGAAGATGCCTTGAATATTTTACAATTTAAGCTAGATATTCTGTGGAGCATGTTAGATTCTATTTCATTAGCATATCAACAAGGCAAGGCGCCTTATCAAGCTATATTAGGTGATGAAGCCATTGCCAATCCTATTTGCCACAAGGGGATATTTAAGTGAGTACAGCAGCAGTAGCATCTAATAAAGTACCGGTACTAAATGCCATGTTTCGTTTTCAGTGGGAAAAAGCACAAAACTGTTTTGTGTTGTTGTTTCCTGAGGGCATGGTAAAACTTAACGGTGGTGCTGGCGAAATTATGCAACTTGTTGATGGCAAAAAAAACCTGCAAGAAATTACTGATACTCTGAATGAAAAATTCCCTGACGCCGGTGATTTATCTGCAGATGTGAACGATTTTATCAGCACTGCAATTGAAAAAAAGTGGCTATATTATGAATGATCAAACCGCTACATCTAATTCAGTAGGGGAAACCCCTGACGTAAGTTCAAACGAAATGCTAACTGAAAGCGTTTCAACGGTCGTCGGTCCACCATTATGGTTGCTTGCCGAGTTAACTTACGACTGCCCATTACACTGTCCTTATTGCTCGAACCCAACACAGTTAACTGAAACCAAAGATGAGCTAACCACCGAGCAATGGTGCCAAGTATTTACCGAGGCCCGAGATATGGGCGCGGTGCAACTGGGCTTTTCAGGTGGCGAACCGCTATTACGGAAAGATTTAGAAGTACTGGTAAAGCATTCAAGAGATTTAGGTTTTTATACTAACTTAATTACCTCGGGCATTGGCTTAACTGAAAAACGCATTGCTAAGTTAAAAGTAGCTGGGTTAGATCATATTCAAATAAGTTTTCAGGGAGCTGATCCCGAAGTAAACGATGCTATTGCCGGAAAAGGCAACGCTTACAAACAAAAATTTAAAATGGCTAAATCGGTTAAAGCACAAGGTTACCCTATGGTGCTTAACTTTGTTATTTCTAAACAAAATATCAGTCAAATTGCTGAAGTTATGCGTTTAAGTTGTGAGTTAGAGGCTGATTATGTTGAGTTAGCCACTGCGCAATATTACGGTTGGGCGTATCAAAACCGTGATCATTTGCTGCCCACTCAAGCAGAATTGGTTGAAGCTGAGCGAATAGTTAATGAGTTTAGAGAACAACAGCAAGGCAAAGGGCCACATTTTATTTTTGTAACCCCTGACTATTATGAAACACGCCCTAAGGCTTGTATGAATGGCTGGGGCACCACATTTTTAACCGTTACGCCTGATGGCTCAGCCTTGCCTTGTCATAGCGCAAAAATGTTACCGCTGACTTTTCCAAATGTTAAAGAAAAGTCGATTGCCGACATTTGGCAGCAAGACTTTTCATTTGAATACTTTCGTGGTGACGATTGGATGCCACAACCTTGTAAGGGTTGTGATGAAAAAGAGAAAGACTTTGGCGGTTGTCGTTGTCAGGCCTTTATGATGACAGGCGACATGCACAAAACTGATCCTGTTTGTAGTAAGTCTGAAGATCATCATCTTATTCAACAAGCTATCGAGAGCGCAATAAAACCTTCTAAAGCTATTGTTGATCGCATTAACCAAAGTACGGCGATGAAACATGCTAAAAATGCTGAGTTAAATATTGTTACCGTAAAAGTATGAGCGTAGATGCAGCCTTGATTGATAAATTGTATCGCCATGAAAATGGTTTAAAGCAGGTCAATATCATTAATAATGAGGGCTATAGCGCCTTATTTGTGGTTAACACGCCAATATTTGATAATAGCGGCGTAGCACATGGTGTTGAACATGGTATTTTTCGTCGCAGTTTAGCTTTTGAAAATCCTGAAACTTTATTTCAACTCACTGCGCTTACTGATGCAAAAATTAATGCTTCTACGTTTGCTGATACCACTTATTTCCATTGCCAAAGCCAATGTAAAAGTACCTTTAACTTAGTTGTAGAGTATTTATTAAATGGCTTATTTTCACCGGTGTTCAATGAAGAGTACTTAAACGGTGAAGTTTATGATGGCAAAGATAAAGGCGTTATTTATCGTGAACTTATTGGTATAGAGCACACCAAGAGCAACAACGAAATAAAAGAAAAAAAAGAAATAAGCGAAACAAGCGAGATAGAAGGTGAGTTTAATTATGGTGGTGTCAGCAGTACTATTGGCGACTTAACACTTAAAGAAATTAGGGCTTTTCATCAAGGTTTTTATCAAGCCAGCAATATTACGTTAGTTACCGCTAATGCCGATATTGAAAACATATCAACGCTAATTTCGCGCTTATCTGTGCAAGCTAGCCAAGCACAAGCTAGCCAAGCACAAAATAACCAAAACCATTCGTTAAAAAATAAAGCTAACGCCGAGATAAAAAAAACCAGTAAAAATCGTGGTGATAATAACGAAACTGAGCGTTACCAAGCAAAATATTCCCCAGCAATTAACACGCTTATAAATGCTTATTATTTAACGTTGAACACGCCAAATGACTTACGTTTTGAACAATATAAAAGTGTTGAAAATGAAACGTTGACCGTTGATATTAAAGGGCAGGTGAAAGCCGAATCCAAACTCAATCTCAAACTAAAGCCCAAGTCTAAAATAATTCAAATAGAAAAAGCAGCTCAAACAGCTAAAGCAGGGGTAATTGCACCACTTGTATCTTTGGCTGATAAAATTAGTGATGCGGTTAATGCTGAGCAAACATTTGATACTAGTGCTGAGATTAGTGTTGGCAGTAGTGCTGTTACTAGCCCAGTTAAAAGAAGTAAAGCCGAGTCAGCAAGTCAGCCATTACCTAAACTATTCACTTCGCTTTGCCTAAAAGCAAAACAACAGTTTGTATTAAATCACTCAGCTAATAAAAACTTAACTAGCAAAGAGTTAAGTCAGAACGAACACCAAAAGAATCACACTAAAGCGGTAAGTGTTTACGATCAGCATAACGCCTTATGGTTGATAAAAATTAGCAAAAAAGAACAAGCTATTGCCAATATCACCAGTTATATATTGAGTGCTTATCCCGCATTTATAGCACGAAGGTGTGAAGGCTTTTGTTATGCCATACAAGCATTAACCATTGAAGACTCAGCTTATCTTGCTATTTATAGCGCTTTTGACGTAGCCCCAGTCGAGCAAATAAATACAATTTCACCATGCTTGTTGACCTTAAGTGAAGATATGGCTTTTATTAGCCAGAGCCTAGCACTGGCTAAAATAAAGTACGGCAGGGTTCATCAAGTAACAAACCGTAATGTTGCTGATTTAAGCCCTGAAAATATTGTTGGCTATTTACAAAGAATAGCTAAGGATTAGGAGCTCAATTTAAGCGAAGCTTTTTAGATAGTAGATAGTAGATAGTAGAGGTTAAAGAGTTGACCAATGTTGATCAACTCGATGTGAAAGCATATTTTTACACTAGTTTTTCTGCAAAAAACGCTAATGTACGCTCCCATGCAAGGTCTGCATTTTCTTTATCATATCGCCCTGTAGAATCGTTATGAAAACCATGATTAGCATTTTTATACATGTGCATTTTATAAGGGACACCCGCCTGTTTTAAGTCGCTTTCATATTCAGGCCAAGATTTATTCACTCGTTCATCAAGCTCACCTAGTTGAACAAGTAACGATGCTTTAATATTTTTTCTTAACTCTTTCGATGCAGGTGTGCCGTAAAAGGGGACGCCGGCGATAATAAGATCAGAGTCAATAGCTGCTAAATAATTAACCATATAACCGCCAAAACAAAAGCCTACAGCACCTAGCTTGCCGTTACTTCTTGGGTGTTGCTTAATAAAGTTTGCCGCCGCCACAAAGTCATGTTGAATCTTAGCGCGATCCATTGTTTTTTGCATTGCTCTACCTTCATCGTCATTACCAGGGTAGCCGCCTAAAGGAAATAAAGCATCGGGCGCAAAGGCAAGGTAGCCAGCTTTAGCCAAACGGCGAGCTACATCTTTAACATAAGGGTTTAAACCTCTGTTTTCATGAATAACAAGTACAACGGGCAGGGTGCCTGTTTTATTGGTTGGTGTAACTAAATAGCCTGCTCCGGTGCCGTAACCGTTCGGCGAGTCAAAAGATTCATACGTTGCTTTTATGTCAGCATCATTAAAAGAAACTTGTTCAGCTAAGGCGTAATTAGGTAAAAGTGCCGATGTGAGTACGGTCATTGAGTACCCCACAGCCACTAAAGTACCAAGCTTTGCCATAAATGTTCTACGATCCATGCCGCCATGTGCATAAGAGTCGTACCAGTCAAATGCTTCTTGAGGGATATCATTGTTTAGTTTTTTTGACATTTTAATCTCACTTATGAATGTTGATTTTTGACAAAAGATGAACGCTTGACCTAGGGGTAAAGTAGGATAATTTCTCGAGTAGCACAACTTAAAAGTCAATATTTAACGTTAAGGTTTAAGCAGGCTAGCTGTTTCAATGTATCCGGTTGAGGCACAAACTATTTTCAAACAGGCTACTTATATCAAGTTGCTTAAAAAAGGCTAGTTAGAACGGATAAGTTACTTGCTTTAGTCAGCTATTATTTCAACAAGTACAGCATTGAGGTTTTTAATTTCATCGGTTTTACTGGCTTGTTAAGTAATAGAATATCGTTAGCTTTAACCTCGTTCTTTAACTCTTTACTGTAATTAGCGGTGATCATAATTACCGGCAGTTCATTATCGCGTAAGCTGTTTATCTCGGTTGAAACGTCTAAACCATTAACGCCGTCGTCAAGATGGTAATCCACAATGAGTATGTCTGCATGGTCATCTGCCACATTCACTTGTTCTTGCAAATGTTTCAAGCTAGTTGCGGTGGTTACAATAAAATCCCAGCCGCCTAATAACTCAGCCATACCGGCACAAACGGTCGTATCATTATCAATAATCCATATTTTACGCTTAGCTAAAGCCGTATTATCAAGGACGTAATTTTGAGGGTTTATGGTTTGAGGTAAGTCACTTAATTTACCTAAGGGCACTTTTACCGAAAAAACTGAGCCTTTACCTAAGGTAGAATTAACCATAATAGGTTGCTCTAATACGGTTGAAATTTTATCGACAATGGCAAGCCCTAAGCCTAGGCCGTTACGAAACGCTGATTGAGACGATTTAAGACGTTTAAACTCCTTAAATATCTCTTGAAGCTGGTCTTGGGCAATACCCATTCCGTTGTCCCATACTTGGATTGAAACATGATCTCCTTGGCGTCTACACCCAAGCAATACTTTGCCATTATTTGCATACCTAAAGGCATTAGAAAGAAAGTTACGTAAAATACGCGCTAATAATACGCTGTCAGAATTAACCACAAGATCGCTACTAACATAGTGTAACTTTACTTTAAATTGTTCACTGGTTTGTTGGTATTCACTGGCTAGATTGTTCAGTAATTCTGATAATTTAAATGAGCTTTTATCAGCTTTTACCACACCAGCATCTAGTTTTGAAATATCCACCAAGGTACAAATTAAATTCTCTAAATCGTCTAATGAATTAGACACAGAGCCGAGCAACTTTTTGGTATGAGTTTCTAACGTTTTTTCCATTAAAGAACTGGTAAATAACTGCGCCGCATTTAAGGGTTGTAATAGGTCATGGCTAACAGCAGCTAAAAATTTTGTTTTGGTGCTGTTGGCAAACTCAGCTTCACTTTTGGCTTTATGTAAATTCGCTTGTGCCTGGCTGCGCTCAGCTACTTCAACAATTAACTTATCGTTTAACCCTTGCAGTTGAACCGTTCTTTCTTGCACTCTAATTTCAAGTTGATCATGAGCTTTTTGCAGCGCAAGGGCATCTTTTCTACGTGCGGTAATGTCGCGAATAAGCACGAAAAACCCAAGAACATGGCCTTTATTGTCGCGATTAGGCACATAAGATTTTAAAAGGTAGCAAGGCTCACCTTTTTTGTTTTTCTCTTCCATGGCAAAGCTGACACTTTCACCTTTTAAAGCGCGATCAACATAAGATTTTAATTCAGTGAAATTAGTATGCACACGACTTTGTTCAAGCTCCAAACCATTAAGTCCGCCTTGCGGCAAACCATACCAGTCAACATACACTTGGTTAGTAAACTGATATTTTAGATCTTCGCCTATGTAGGCGATCATCGCGGGCACATTATCAGTAATTAATCGCAGCCAACTTTCACTTTTTCTTAACGATTCTGCATAGCGATGACGTTCGGTAATATCGCTGTAGGTTTTGATGATTTTGCCATTATTTAAACGATGATCTCGTATTTCTAAAACCGTTCCATTCATTAGCGTTTGGGTATAATAATAGTTATCTGTACTAGATTTTGGTGCGAGATCAAGCTCGGTTAAGTTTTGCACATTATTGGTGTTGGGCATTGCCCGTAAAAGGTTTGGCGATAATTGACTAATTTGTGCAAACCGCATATTCCATACTTCAATTTTGTTTTGGCTGCTAATCAAAACCACACCTTGTGAAAGGTTATCAATTAAGTTTTGCAGTAACAAAGACTTTTGCGCCATGCCACGCTCGTATCGGGCGCTTTCTGCATTTTTAATGGCAGTAATATCGGTATAAAGCATTACCCAACCACCTTCGCTGGTGCGATGTTCGTTGAGTTGGAACCAACGGTCGTCTGATAGCTGATATACGGGGCTGGCAAAACTATCCCCCGGTGATGCTCGACGAATAATGCCACGTGTTTTAGCTAACTCTTTTAAGTCATTAAGGTTTGCACCTTCAACAATAGGTAAGCCAGAATCACTCCAAAAGCTGGCAAAGTTACTGTTTTGAAGAATAATTCTGCCATCGTTATCGAGTAAAACAAAGGCTTCTGTAATGCTTTCAATCGCATCTATAAAGCGTTGTTTAAATAAGTTGGCAGTATCATTTGCTTGTTTTAATGCTCGGTTACTCGACTCTAATTTTGCGAGTGTTTCATTCAGTGTTTGCGTTTTTTCTCTTACTTGTTCAGCTAAGTGCACAGAATGTTCAAAAGCGGTGTAGGGGGCATATTGATTTTCGCCACTGTCTTCAACACGTTGCATTAAAGCATTGTTAATTTTAATAAGTTTAGCATTTTGATGTTTTAGCAAAGCCAACTCATCTTTTAAAGCTTGCTCACTCATTGTCGCCTCCAGCGATGAAAACGCCGGTAAAAGTTTGGTTTAAGTGAATACCATTCGTATGTTCGCCGTAGGTATTAAAACCAACAATGTTGTATTGGGCATTTAAACGTCTTACTCGCGATTCTAAGCCTTTTTGTTCAATTTCAAGCCGCCTTAAAAAGCAATCACAGGTGAGGACTAATTCAGGGGCACCATAGCGTTGTGAAATTTCACCAAGTTTGTCTGTTACAGGGGAAAATATATCGCCCATTTCTACGGCTGTTAGCACAATACCAACATCTACTGCGCAGTAAAATGTTAAGCTTAAATCTGCTTCATTCACTTTTTGAATAGAACGAATATAGTAGTCACCGCCGACTTTAACCGCTAATGGATTAAGCGAAAATACTTCTGGGCTTAAATCTTTCAGGTCAATATTGAGTAATTTTGCATACTCTAATGCTGCAGGCTCGGCGTTTAATTCGTACACCGTTCTGTTGGCTGCGTCAGCATCGGTAACCACGAGTTTTTCTATTGGTCGCTTGATGTGGTGACAGGTAAAAACTTCAAATGGCAAAATGGTGTTAACCATAATAACAATTGCAGCGTTTCGATAAAATTTTCCGTGATAATAAACATGAGTCTTAGTTAAATTTATGTCGTCGCCCGCCGAACCACCAAAATGCGGAATAGCTCTAGCAGCAGAGTTTAAGGTAACTAAAAACTGTTCTTCGCTTGAAGAAAGGCCATCGAGTAAGGTGAGTAAGAAACTGTTATTTTTTATCTCTGTTAACTCTTTCGACTGGCAGCTTTCAACTAACTCATTAATGGTTGACTGAGCATTGATGGTGTCGAATTTTTCCATCGACTCTATTAATGTAGCGCAAATAGCAAAGTATTGGCTGGAAAATCCGATAGCAACTATGGAATGCTGCTCGTAACCTTGGTTTGTGACTTCGCCAGCGGTAGTACATCCGACAATATCAACATCGGTAAAGGCGCTTTCCATACTTTGTGCTAGTGTGTCTAGCGCATAAGTAGAGGAGCAATAGAAAAGCACGAAGCTGATGTTCGCTTTATTTAATTGTTGATATAGTTCAAGGCTTGCAATGGCAGGGTCTATTGCTTTACTAACTGCCGTAACTGTTTTTATTTCATGCATACATTCGGCTCATCATTATGTAGATAACCATCATATAGTTTACTGGTTACAGTTCAACACCTTTATCGGTGAAGGCTTTGTTTTATTTGCATATTTATTAACTACGCAGAGCTTAGGGCTTTCAATAACCACAACACATTCTAAGCATTGAATACATTCACTGTAGTCAATTGCACCTGTGGGTTTAATGGCGTCTATACCACATTTTTTATTACGACAAAGCTGACATGGTGAGCCACATTCATCACGACGTCTTAACCATTTAAGTATGGGGTATCGACCAATAATTGCTAATCCTGCGCCTAACGGACACAAATAACGACAATAAAATTTATGAATTTTCAAGCTCAAAAGTAGCAGTAAAACAGCATACAAAACAAACGGCCAATAGCGCACAAAATTAAGTGTTATGCTGGTTTTAAAAGGCTCTATTTCAGCCAGTTGCTCTGCTAGTGTTAGTGAGTAAAAAGAACAAGCGACTAATAATACCAGCAATACATATTTTACTTTTTGCCCCGCTTTATGGTGTTGAGGCTTAATTTTAATTTGTTTTATTTTCAGTTTAGTCGCTATCAAAGTCATTATTTCTTGTAGCGCACCAAAAGGGCATAACCAACCACAGAACAAACCTCGGCCCCACAAGAAAAGGCTAATAAAGACAAAAATCCATAAAATAAATATTATTGGATCAAGTAGAAATACTTCAATGTTAAAGCCTTGTTTGATTGACAATAACAAGGTGTAAATGTTGACAACAGACAACTGCCCTTGGGAATAAAAGCCGATAAAGCCGATAACAAATATCAAGGAGATAAAGCGTACTTGGTGAGTTAACTTTTCATTTTTCGCCAACGTTTCTTGCTTAATAAAAATTAGTGTTAAGGCGATAAGATATATGCAAAGTATGATTATTTCATTACTTCGTTGTAGCCAAAGCTTTAGCCATAATGGTTGCGCTTTTTCAGGTTGAACTAAAGGCGTTTTATCAAGAAACAAAGTTTCAGGTAATGTACTCGCAAAGTTAAAGTTGTGTTGTTTTTTAGATAAAAATGATTGGTTATAGTTAACAGCTAACGACAGGGTTAACTCTTTGTTTAGCTCAAAACCAGATTGAGACTTAATACGGAACACTTTAATTTCATTATAGTCGGGTATTTCAAGTGCAAACCTAGGATTGAAATAGCTATAAAAGTCGACATCGCGCATATCAACCGGCAGTGCGGTTTGCGTTGCGCTTAAACGACTAGGAACGGTTTGTGGAATAAACGCTTCACTAACAAAAGCATAGTTACCGCGATTTAATACCATTAAGGCATGTTCACCGGGGATTAAACTTTCGAGTAAGCGTTGGTATTCTGTTTGACCTAATAAGTTTTTACCCACAATAGGGATGTTAGCAAATCCGAAATATAAATCGATAAAGTCGTTGCTATCTTCACTTAGTTTTTCAATTGTATTTGTCAGTGTACTTGACTCGCTTTGGGTTAAGGCGAGTGCTTGGTCACGTGTTAATTGCCAGTGCTGTATATATTTTTTCTCAAGCAGTTGTTCAAAGCTTAATTTTTCAAAAAAGTCGGGATCAACCACGAAATTTGAAGGCGCAACGAAGCCAGATAACTTTTCGCGTGCCACTTTGAGTGCAGAAGCAATTATGGTGTCGTTAACGACTAATACTGAAATGGTAGCGCGGGTAATACCATCGAAATAGGTGGCATCTTTTGACGATTTATCGCGGGCATTAATAATAAAGCGTTCTTTAATTGAATGGTTTTGATACTGGTTAATAAAATTAAATAATGGTTGCTCGCCTAGGCCGTGCAGGAATATTGGTTCATGATGATTTAATATTTTTAAGCCGGTAATTATGCCTTGAGTGTCAATACCAATAAGAATATTGACAGTTTGCCCTGAAAAACCAATGAAGTTGGTAAAATCGTCTGACTCAAAGACATAACCGAGTAAATCGCCTAACTGATAAACCGGCGTTACGGCAATTTTTTTATCAACAGGGCCTAAACGTGTTGCACTAGGAAATATTTCGGCAATATCGGCAGAAATAGAGGTGGTATTTTGAGGCTCAACAGGAGAAAAAGAAAAAGAATAAAAAGAAGGTGCAAGCATAAAAACAAGCATGAAAATCACTCTTGTCATTAGGAAGTTGAGTATTTTTAAATGCATGCTAACACCCCTAAAAATCGTTACAAACTGATCAGTATTTGCGGAATAAAAAAGTGCCAGTCTCGTTAAAGAAAGGCACCCTAATACACATCGAGGGCTAGGTTAAAAGAAACCTAAAGGACTCGTGCTATAGCTTACTAATAAGTTTTTAGTTTGCTGATAATGATCAAGCATCATTTTATGGTTTTCACGACCGATACCTGATTTTTTATAACCACCAAATGCTGCGTGAGCTGGGTATAAATGGTAACAGTTAGTCCATACTCGACCCGCTTCAATACCACGTCCAACTCGGTGTGCAAGGTTGGCGTCACGTGTCCATAAACCCGCGCCTAAACCGTAAACTGAATCGTTAGCTATGGCTAATGCTTCGGCTTCATCTTTAAAGGTAGTTACTGCAACAACCGGTCCAAAAATTTCTTCTTGGAAGATGCGCATTTTGTTATTACCTTTTAAAATAGTAGGTTGGATGTAGTAACCCGTATCAAGTGAATCGCCTAAGCTTTCTTTATTGCCGCCAGTTAAAAGCTCAGCACCTTCATCTTTACCAATAGTTAGGTAGCTCATGATTTTCTCAAATTGCTCTTGAGATGCTTGAGCACCCACCATAGTTTCAGTATCGAGTGGGTTGCCGCGAATAATTTTGTTCGCTTTTTCGATGACTTTTTCCATAAATTCGTCGAAAATATCTTCTTGGATTAAGGCTCGAGACGGACAAGTACAAACCTCACCTTGGTTAAAGAAGCCTAAAACAAAACCTTCAGCACACTTTTCTAAGTAGTCATCTTCAAATTGTGTTATGTCTTTAAAGAAAATATTCGGTGATTTACCACCAAGTTCTACCGTTGATGGAATAAGATTTTCAGCGGCACATTTAAGAATGTGTCCACCAATTGCGGTAGAGCCTGTGAAGGCGATTTTACCAATGCGTGTGCTTGTAGCTAGTGCTTCACCGGCTTCTTTACCAAAACCATTGACTATGTTTAAAACGCCTGGCGGAAGTAAGTCAGCAATAATGTCCATTAAGACTAAAATACTGACCGGTGTTTGCTCAGCAGGTTTTAAAATTACACAGTTACCAGCAGCAAGTGCAGGCGCAAGCTTCCATGCCGCCATTAATATTGGGAAATTCCAAGGAATTATTTGACCAACAACACCAATTGGCTCATGAAAATGATAAGCAACAGTCTCGTTATCTATTTGCGAAAGAGAACCTTCTTGTGAACGAATACAGCCGGCAAAGTAGCGAAAGTGATCAGCACATAATGGAATATCAGCCGCAAGCGTTTCGCGCACTGGCTTACCGTTATCCCATGTTTCAGCAACGGCAATTTTCTCAAGGTTTTCTTCAATACGGTCAGCAATTTTCAGGAGCACTCTAGAGCGGTCTTGAACTGATGTTTTGCCCCAAGCTTCTTTAGCGCCATGAGCTGCATCAAGGGCTAATTCAATATCTTCGCTGCTTGAACGAGGAATTTCACAAATAACTTCACCAGTAACAGGGGTAGTGTTGGTAAAATAATTTCCCTTAACAGGAGCTACCCACTGACCATTGATAAAGTTTTCATATTTAGGTTTAAAAGAAACAACAGAACCTTCACTGCCTGGGTTTGAATAGATCATATATCACCTCGTGTCGAGACCAGCCAGAGTAATACTCTTTCCATGGCCCTATTTATGTTTGCTCTAGTTATTACTAAAACGTTTTTTTCGTGTATCTATAGTAATGCGGTGCAAGCAAATGGAACTATTACCCATAGGCTTTAAAAACATCATACTTTGGGACGAGTTGCTTGGTTTTTATGGGGCTATCACTAATTTTTAAGGTAAAAAAAAGCTTTTGAAAAATATCAAAAGCTTTTTAAATGCAGGGAGAGTAGGGCTGGTGTTACATTACTATGGGAGTCGCTTTGTATTCAGCCCTTCTATTATTGCTTGCGGTAATTGCTTGCGATAATTACTTAGGTAATTTAAAGGTCCAAACACTACCACCTTGGTTAAAGTGCTTAATACGTTCTGCAACGTCGCCGCCCCATAAAGGAACTGCGCCACCCCAACCAGAAAGTACTGACAAGTATTGTTCGCCATCCATTTCCCAGGTAATAGGTGAGCCTACAATGCCTGAGCCTGTATTAAATTTATATTTTACTTCACCTGTTTTAGCGTCAAGGCCTAATAAATAGCCTTCTGGTGTACCGGTAAATACTAAGTTACCTGCAGTTACTAAAACACCACCCCATAAAGGTGCGTAGTTATTGTAGCGCCAAATAACTTTACCCGTTTTAGGGTCGATTGCTTTTAGCACACCAATGTAGTCTTCATTAATGGCTTTTATGGTAAAACCAGCACCTAAGTATGCTGCACCTTTTTTATAGGCAGTAGGCTCATTCCAAATATCCATTTGCCATTCGTTTGCAGGCACATAAAATAATTCTGTATCTTGGCTGTAAGCCATTGGCATCCAGTTTTTGGCACCTAAGAAGGCTGGCGCTGAAACAACAGTACTACCTTTATTACCGTCTTTTGATTTACTAGGATCACCAGGTCTGTTGCTATCAACATAGATTGGACGACCCTCATCAGTTAGTCCTGAAGCCCAAGTAATTTTATCTGCAAATGGGAAACCACGTATAAAGTCACCATTTTCACGATTAAGTACGTAAAAGAATCCGTTTCTGTCGGCTGTAGCCGCAGCTTTTATGGTTTTACCTTTTTCTTTATAATCGAAAGAGATAAGTTCGTTTACGCCATCAAAATCCCAACCATCATGCGGCGTTGTTTGAAAGTGCCATACAATTTTACCGGTATCTGGGTCGATAGCTAAACGTGAAGATGAGAAAAGGTTATCGCCTGGTCGTAAATGAGAGTTCCAAGGTGCTGGGTTACCTGTGCCAAAGAAAAGCAAATCAACGTCAGCATCATAAGTACCACCTAACCAAGGCGCAGCACCACCTGATTTCCAAAGCTCTGCTGGCCAAGTTTGTCCTGGCTTACCGCCAGAAATGCCATTGTCCATTTTTTTGCCGTTTTTCCAAATGTAGCCCATGTGGCCTTCAACAGTTGGACGTTCCCAAACTAATTTACCATTTTTAGCATCGTAAGCTCTTACTTTACCTACAACACCAAATTCACCACCGGCAACACCTGTAATGACCTTACCTTTAACTATAATAGGCGCGGCGGTAATTGAATAACCGGCTTTGTAGTCTTCTACTTTCTTTTTCCAAACGACTTTACCTGTGTCTTTATGCAATGCGACAAGTTTCGCATCAAGCGTACCAAAAATAACTAGATCATCGAATAATGCCACGCCACGGTTAATAACATCACAACATGGCATAATGCCATCGGGTAGTCTTGCATCGTATTGCCAAAGTTCGTCACCCGTATTTACATCAATTGCATACACACGTGAGTATGAACCAGTGATATACATAACGCCGTCTTTCACCATAGGTTGAGATTCTTGACCACGTTGTTTTTCGCCGCCTAATGAAAAAGACCAAACCGGATGCATTTGCTTAACTGTTTCGGTATTTATTTTATCAAGTGGACTGTAACGCTGACCTTTTAGGCCAAGTCCGTAGGTTACTACGTCATTAGTTGTCATTTGATCATTGGCAATGTCTTTATCGGTTACACCTGCGTTTGCTAGGCCTGTAAACGTTAAAGACATAGCAATAGATAATGACAATATTTTATTTTTACCTGCTGTTATCATTGTTATTTCCTCTTGGGTTATAAATATACGTAACGATATTTTGTCTTTTTATCTTCCTGTAGCCTTGGTTAGATCCGGCGTGTTTTCTTGTTTGAATCCATACATTTTTACAGTCTACAGCCATGTTATATTTTGGTGTTTTTAACGGCTATCACTCAGCGGTCGAATTTTTTTCATCATTTAGTATGAATAAGGGGATGAGTAAACCGTTGCTATTGAGGTTGCTCCATAGCAACTGAGTACAATGCAGGCAGTTGATATATTGCGTAATGATCTTCGAATATTTTTTTAATTTCTCCCGATGCAATCATAGCTTCTACAATATCGGCAACCGCATAACCTAGTTGGCGATAGTCACTTTTAACCGCCATGCCAATATCCCATTGTTGTTTACCAATATTAGGAAAGGCATTTGACGCTAATTGATAATTTGGCGAGGAGAGTTGGTGCTGGTAATAACTTATTTGGCTTCTTAACCCCATTACCGCATCAATTTTTTGCTCATGCATAGCAGTAAAAGCCGATTCCACAGTGTTAAATTGTTTGGCTCTTTTACTCATTCGCCCATTAAAAACTGACATTAAGTAAAACTGAGGAATAGAATCTACTTCTACACCAATGTCGTGATATTGAAATACTGCCATGGTGCTAACATCTTCAATTTTCTGATTATTGAAGGCTATTTTCCAAGATTCAGTATGGTAGGGCGCGAACATGTGTACTTGTTCATGCACCAGCTCGCCAATATCATCACGCAGAAGAGAATATGCTTTGTCGTATGGCACGCGTAGCATTAAGTCGGCGACTGTGCGTTTTAGAAAGTGGCCTTTCCAGAGGTTATTGCGTAAATCGCCTTCGACGTTTTCATCGGCAGTTACCCACCTAAAACGAAGCTTTACCCCTAATTTTTTGGCAATATGTTTAGCTATAACAACGTCAATACCTTTAGCTTCGCCATTTTCCTGATACGAAAATGGGATATAGTCTCGATATACCGCTACTACAATTTCATTACTTTCAATAATGTCATCATAGGATCGAGCAAAAGCTGTTGAGCAAAAAATGCTACAACAACTTAGCCAAAAAATTAACGCGTTAAAGTTACTTTTTTTCACTGACAGACTCTAACCATGTACGAATAGACCAAAGTGCTTCTTGGTTTAAATGCTCTGTCATTTTCGGCATATAAACTGCGCCATTACGAACTGCACCATTTTGCACTCGATACACATACCATTCATCACCGTCATAATCGCTGGCAAGCTCCCGTAAATCGGGAGCAATACCACCTGAAATTCCTTCTAAGCCATGGCAGCGCGCACAATTTTGGTTATACGCTGAAGCGCCAACACGTAAAATCTCTTTGCGGGTATCACCTTCAGATTCGCGATACGGGTTAGTATCACTCCACTCTTCACCTAACGTTGGTAATGTTGAGGTATCAATTGATTGCGGTGTAACTGGGCCATGAGCCGCAATACCGAATGAGCAAATTGCTATCAATGCAATTAAATAGCAGCGGCCTTTATTAAGTTTTATCATTGTGAGTACCTCATTTTCTACGTAAGTTATTCGTGGAGTTTAATTTTGATAGCCTCATCATAAGGATGTGAGCTATGTTCAAGAATTATACTTTAGCGCGTTAGGCCTCCTCCTTTAGTATGAGTTTATCGTGTTTATAGCGTGTGTTTTTTGTTTATAGTTTTAATTATCAATGGTTTGCGGTGGTTGTTGGTAGGTGTTGATGATTTTAAATTTAAGCAATTATTCTATATGCTTAAGGTTGATAGCTCGATTCGAGCTCTATTCGACTTTATAGTCTTGGGACTTTGCTAATGTTTGAGTTCACCATGTTTTTAATTGTTATTTTTACCGTGTTCATATTTACCCAGTCACTGTCTGCGATAGTAAATATAAGTGCTAAGAAGCAATTTTTTGCTATTGGTTTGTCGCTAATTTGCTTAACAACTCTAGCGCAACCCCAGCCCATTACGTTACAAATTAGCTATGTTAAGTTTGATCAACAACAAGCTAGCAATGTGCTGAATATTTTCAAAATACCAGAAGATAGTGGCTATATGGGGGCTGAACTTGCGATAAATGATTCGAATACTACTGGTAAGTTTTTAAAGCAGCATTTTACATTAAGCAATTTTAGTACGGCGAAAAGCGATGATTTTTTACGTTATTTAGATGCGAAATATCTACAAGGGCAACAAATTTTTATTCTTGACGCCCCCCTAACTGAGTTAGTTAAAGTTGATAAGTGGGCGAAAAACAAATCACTGCTACTTTTTAATGTGAGCGAGTCGTCAGATGAATTACGCTCTACTCAGTGTTTAGCTAAGGTGTTTCATACCAGTGTTAGTAACGCGATGAAGTCTGACGCGCTTGCTCAGTGGCTATTACATCGTCGTATGAATAAGGTGTTATTAGTACAAGGCAATAAAGCAGAAGATATTCAATTGGCGCATTCCTTTATACGCTCAGCAAAACGATTTGGCATAAAAATTATTGACAAAAAACAATGGGATTTTAATACCGACCTTAGGCGCAGCACTCAGCAAGAAATTCCATTATTTACCCAAACAGTGCAAGATTATGATGCCGTTTATGTTGCAGATAAAAGCAAAGAATTTGCTGAGTTTATCCCTTTCAATACCTATTTACCGCGACCTGTTATTGGCTCAGCTGGCTTAGAAGCGTTAGCTTGGCATGGTGCAATTGAACAGTGGGGCGCAACGCAGTTACAAAATCGCTTTACGGATTTAGCTAGTCGTGCAATGAATGAAACCGACTTTTCGGCATATTTAGCTGTCCGTAGTATTGCCCAATCAGTACATAAACTGCACTCTAAAGATAGTGAAAAGCTTAAAGAATATATTAGCTCAGATAAGTTTGAACTCGCGGCATACAAAGGCCGTAAGTTAAGCTTTAGGTCTTGGAACCGACAATTAAGAATGCCACTTTCTTTGGTGCATCCTCATGCTTTGGTGTCGCAATCACCTCAGCCGGGTATGTTACATCCCGTCACTGAACTTGATACGCTTGGCTTTGATGCTCAAGAATCTCACTGTAAATAAGGCTCACCATTACTTATGAAAAATTTAACCCTTGCTAGCTTATTTTTCTTCGCCGCTGCTTTGCATATCAATACGAGTTATGCCACTGAATTTGCTTATGTTACGAATGAGAAAGACGATAATATTTCAGTTATTGATTTAAGCCAAAATAAAGTCATTAAAACCATACCAGTTGGCGAGCGACCGCGCGGTATTATTTTTAATAAGCAACATTCCTTGGCCTACATTTGTGCCAGCGAGTCAGACCGAATTCAAATTTTAGATCTTAATACCGAGCAAATTGTTGGTGAGTTACCTTCAGGTGAAGACCCTGAAACCATCGCATTACACCCAAATGGTAAAATAATTTATACCTCCAATGAAGACGATGCACTGCTTACCGTGATTGATATAGAAACCGCAACGGTTATTGCTCAAATTGATGTTGGTGTTGAGCCTGAGGGGTTAGCGGTGAGTCCTGATGGAAAAATTGTTGTGGTTACCTCAGAAACCACCAATATGGTGCATTGGATACACACTGAAAATAATACCAACTTTGCCAACACGTTAGTGGGTGCTAGACCTCGCTCGGCTAAATTTACTGACGACGGAAAGTTTTTATGGGTTAGCTCTGAGATTGGTGGGGCAGTGGTGGTGCTTGATGTAAACACACAAGAGATTGTTAAAGAGTTTACCTTTGCTATTCGGGGTATACACCGTGATCGAGTTCAACCGGTGGGGGTAGAGTTATCAAGCGATGGTCGCTTTGCTTTTGTGGCGCTTGGCCCGGCAAATCATGTAGCGGTTATTGACCGTAAAACCATGGAAGTTGATAAATATTTGTTAGTTGGTCGCCGTGTTTGGCAATTGGCGTTTAACGATGATCAAAGCCAATTGTTAACTACTAATGGCATCAGTGGTGATGTTTCGGTGATTGATGTTAAAGCAATGAAGGTGACTAAATCTATTAAAGTAGGGCGTTACCCGTGGGGCGTAGTAATACGAAACGTGCCATGAGCATAGTGACTAATCAGCTGAGTTTTCATTACGGTAAAAAAACGGCAATTGATAATTTAAGCTTGAATATTAACCGTGGTTTTAACGTGTTGCTTGGGCCAAATGGCGCAGGAAAAAGCACCTTGTTTTTAATGTTAACAGGCCTTTCTCAAGCAACTTCAGGTAGCGTTAATATTAATGGTTTTGACCTTAAAGAAAATCGTCCTAAAATCATGCGTTCAATGGGCGTGGTTTTTCAGCAAAGTACACTTGATTTAGATTTATCTGTAAAACAAAATTTAGTTTATTATGCCGCGCTGCATGGTATTTCAGCATCGCAAGCACTGAATAATATCAGCGATATATTAGCGCAATTGCAATTAACGCAACGGCTTAATGACAAAGTGCGTTCGCTAAATGGCGGGCATAGACGTCGAGTTGAAATTGCCCGTGCATTAATTCATCAACCCAAAGTATTACTGCTTGATGAAGCTACCGTAGGTTTAGATATTGATAGTAGAAAAATGATCACCGAATATGTGGGTAAACTCTGCAAAGATTTAAATATTTGCGTGTTATGGGCAACTCATTTAATTGACGAAATAGCAGAGAATGATCAACTTATATTAATTAACGAAGGAAAAATTACCGCACAGGGCGTAAGTAGTGAACTATGTAAGGAAAATAACGTTGACGACATATATCAACTGTATCGTCGACTAACCACTAGTTCGGAGCTTATCTAATGGGCAGCCAATATCTGTATTGTTTTAATGGCATTGTTAAACGTGAAGTTTTACGTTTTTTTCAACAACGTTCCCGTTTACTTAGCGCACTGGTTAGGCCTCTATTATGGTTAGTAGTATTTGCAGCAGGGTTTAGGGCGGCTTTAGGGGTGTCGATAATGGAACCTTATGGCACCTATATTACTTATCAGCAATATATCACTCCTGGTCTTTGCTGCATGATCATTTTATTTAACGGCATGCAAAGTTCGCTTTCAATGGTTTATGACCGCGAAATGGGCAGTATGAAAGTGCTATTAATGAGCCCATTACCTCGGCCTTATTTATTGTGCTGCAAATTAATTGCCAGTGCTTTGTTATCACTTTTACAAGTCGTTATTTTTTTGCTTTTTGCCCAGTTAGTCGATGTAGATATTCCACTTTTAGGTTATTTAAGTGCAATACCCGCTATTTTCTTAATTGCATTTTTTCTAGGCGCACTCGGGTTAATGTTATCTAATTTGATAAAACAATTAGAGAACTTTGCTGGCGTGATGAACTTTGTTATTTTCCCGATGTTTTTTCTGTCCAGTGCATTGTATCCACTGTGGAAGATGAAAGAAGCGAGCATTTGGTTATATTGGATTTGCGAGTTTAACCCATTCACTGCGTGTGTTGAGTTGTTACGATTCGCACTTTATGGGCAATTAAATTTTTCCGCATTGTTAACGGTGTTAATTGCTACAAGTATCGCATCATTTTTTGCACTGATGAGTTTTAAGCCAAAGCTTGGGCGTAAGTAAGAGTTAACTCATATTATTATTTTAAGCAGGTGCGTAGCGTTTTTCGGTTAAATAAATAGCCGCTAAAATAAAGTAGGGTCAGATACACATTAAACTTTAATTGCTTGATATTCTCTAAAACAAGTACCGTGGCCAAGCTCTATGCTCAACATTCTTTCTTTAAATTATCAAAGCCACCAAAATCAATTAATGTGTATCTGACCCTACTTTATATATTTGATGGGTAATCGAACAGTTTGTTGGGGGATAAAAATTGAGTGTTATTTAGTGATTGTTACGAATGCCAATAATTGGCAGTGCTAATAGCTAATGCAAGTGTGTGATGAAGCTGATGCAATTATTCATGATAGGGCTTTTGTATTCAAACAGGTTCAAAAGTATCTTATAAATCATACTAACGAGGCATGTTGTTCAATAGTTCATGCACATACTCTGTTAATGTCGTAAGGGTTAGAAGGTTTATACGGTAATTAAAAAACATATTCTAATCAAACGAAATAAAATACGACTTAATGGCTAAAGGACGAATTAACACGCAACTTTTTAGCCTGTTATTGTGTCGATAATATTTAAAAAGTGATTAAAAAAGTGATTGAATAACTGATTTTAAACTTAATTCATATTGAATTGAAACTAAACATTAAGGATCAAAATAATGATAAAAGTTAGTGTAATGTATCCAAATTCGGCGAGTGCAAAGTTTGATATTGATTATTACTGTAATACTCATATTCCTATGGTAGTAGAGTTGTTGGGCGATGCTTTAAAGGTTGGTGCTGTAGATTCTGGACTGGCTGGTGGTGCACCTGGTGACACACCCGCATTTATTGCTATGGGTCATATGACTTTTAATTCGGTAGAGGATTTTCAAGCAGCATTTGGTCCTAATGCTGAAGTGATCATGGCTGATCTTGCTAATTTTACCAATGTAGAGCCGACCATTCAGATAAGTGAAATTAGAATTTAGTGGTATGAAGTTGAATAGAAAGCATAAGTTGACGTATTTATTCGTGATATGAGTATAAACACAGGGAAGTAAATTAGTCATACTTTAGCAGGATAAAACCTGAATGAAATAGTTTTAAGTTACTGATTATATATGTTTTATTTGTATTTATTAGATTCTGCTTTTCTAAGCGGGGGATTGATTAATTTAGTCATCAGGTTACATTGACAGCTCTTCATTTTACTTTGAGAGTTGCTATGAAACGGACGTTAACTTTTTTATTTATTTGTACTGCACTCCCTGCTTTAGGGAACGAAATGAACGGTGTTGAAAATATTAGTATATATGGACAAACACCGCTTTCCACCAATGACTTAGCTGAAGAAAGCACCTTTGGCAGTGTACAAACAATTAACGAACAGTCGTTAGCACAATCTCAAGCTATTTCGTTAGCTGAACACATGAAAAACAAGCTAACAAGCTTGCATATTAATGACATACAAAACAATCCTTTTCAGCCTGATGTCCAATACCGTGGCTTCACTGCTTCGCCATTATTAGGCTTACCTCAGGGGATTTCTGTTTATCTTAATGGGGTGCGATTCAATGAACCCTTTGGCGACACGGTAAACTGGGATTTAATTCCGCTTGCTGCGCTTGATAAGGTGGCGTTATTCTCTGGTTCAAATCCTGCTTTTGGGCAAAATACTTTAGGTGGGGCGCTAGCACTAACGACTAAAAATGGCTTTAGTTATACCAAGCATGAGCTTGAAGCGCGCTTTGGTAGTTTTGGGCAACAACAATTTACCGTGCAATCAGGTGGCAATAATGGCAACTGGGGCTATTACATCATTGCTAACCAATACCAAGAAGATGGCTGGCGAGACTATTCTGAAAGTGAATTAAAGCAATTTTTAGCAACACTGAGTTATGTTGATGAAGACCGTTCTATTGATTTTACTTACTCTGCGAATAATAACCAATTACTGGGAAATGGCGCTGTGCCTGAAGTACTAGCCGAATTAGCAGGAAGAAGTGCCATTTACACTCAACCTGATAAAACTCATACCAGATTTCAGCAATTCAGTATTAAATCTGACAGTGTTATTAACGAGCAAATGTCGTGGCAGGGTAATGTTTATTATCGTAAAAATAAAATTAACAGTATAAATGGTGACGACAGCGATTATGAAGAGTGTGAGTCTGGTGCGCTTTATAGTTTGTGTGAAGAAGATGAAAACGATGAGTTAGAGCGCGTGCAGTTTGTTGGCTTTGATGAAGACACTTGGTTAAGTGAGCTAAGCGATATTGATGCTGATGACGTTGATGGTACTTATAATACTGGCTTTACTGATAACGAAAGTTACGGTGTGGCTTTGCAATGGGTACGAGCCAGTCATTTTGATGCAACCGATGTGCATGCAGCATTAGATAACGAATTTATTTTTGGGCTTGGCATTGATAAAGCAGATATCAGCTTTAGAAGTGATACCGAATTCGCTGTGCTGCATAACGATACTATTACTGATGATCGTTCAGTAACGGGCATTGGCTTATTCGATATGGAGTCTCGTGTTCAGTTAGAGGTGAGTAATAAACAGCATTATTTTTACTTCTTAAATACTTTAGTCATTGGAGACGATTTAATCGTTAACCTTGCTGGTCGATATAATCGTACTCACATAAGTATGCAAGACCAGATTGAAACCGGGCCAGGTTCACTGAATGGCGAACACTATTTTAACCGTTTTAACCCCGCAGTTTCAGTTAACTACCGCTTAACGCCTGAATATACCTTTAAGCTAAGTTATAGCGAATCATCACGTGCTCCTAGCCCAGCTGAGCTAAGTTGTGCAGATGAAGAAGATCCCTGTAAATTGCCGAATGCGTTTGTTGCCGATCCGCCACTTGAGCAAGTGGTGGCGAAAACAGTTGAAGCAGCTTTACAGTTTGAAAACGATAACTTTTCTGCTTTAGCAACGGTGTTTTCAACCATGAGTTATGAAGACATAATATTTCAACAAGCGGGTAATAAATCAAACCAAGGTTATTTTATCAACCTTGATAAAACGCAACGACAAGGTGTTGAATTGGCTGCCTCTACCCAAGTAAACTCGATTGATTTAGGCGCAAGTTATAACTATTTAAAAGCCACTTTTGAATCGCCTTTTGTCTCTTTTAGCCCCGTAAATCCTTTAGGCGCAAACAGACAAGTTGAAGTGGGTGACAATATTCCTGGCCAACCACAGCATCAAGTAAAGTTTCATGCTAATTGGCAACTTAATGATGCACTAAATATAGGTACTGAGATGTTGTATGCATCTTCATCATATTATCGTGGCGATGAAGCGAATGAGAATAAAAAAATTCCATCATACGCAGTGACTAATATTTATGTTAATTATCAGATAACCCAACAACTGCGCTTGTCAGCGAAAGTTGATAACCTTTTTGATCGTAAGTTTGAAACTTTTGGCACTTACGGTGAGGCAGATGAAGTGTTAGAGGAAATTTATCCTGACACGGAATTTGATGAATACTTTGTTGGTCCATCTAGACCGCGATCAGCAAGTATTAGCATTAACTATCAATTTTAACTATCAATTTAAACTATCAATTTTAACTATCAATTTTAGTTATTAATTTTAACCATTAACATTAGGCATGAATTTCAGCTTTAGTTATGAATGAGTAATCTCAACAGTACGGTGCTAATTTGACCGTACTGTTTGATGATTTATGCGAAGCTAATGGTTATGCAGCAACGATATTTTGATTTGCTGTTTGAGCGAATTTTTTACATTTCTGGAGAAACTCAGTGCACTCTAATTTATCAACAACAAACGCTAACGCGGTGAATTATGAGCGAGCTAATATTGTTGTTTCTCCATTGCGACAGCAAATATCGCAAGAGCTTCACAATAGACCATCTCCTCAGGTTTATGTGCCCACTTCAATTACACATCTAGCTGTACGCATAACTGAGCAAGAACGTGATTTAGAATATCAGCAAATATATACCTTATGTCAGCGTTACAACGTCAATCCTCCCATACGTGAGGCAAGTTGTTATTATCAAGATTTTGGTGGTTTTGAACTTCGTTGGGAGCGCCATTTGGAGTTTTCAAGTTATAGTTTTATTCGCAAAGGGCTAGGTAAATCACTTTTTGATGGTTATGCCACTGAGTTCTTACCGCAAGAATGGTTTGATAATATTGTCGGTGAGCTAGCAAGTGCAGTGAATTTAGTGATTCACGAAGAAGATCTATCTGAACAAGCCCTCTATCATGCCTTTGAAGGTCACCAAGTGCTTGGCAGTAATGTTGCAGATGATCGCGCCAATGTTTATACCTCATTTAAATTACACAGTGATGGCTTTAGCCGAATTCTCATTCAAAGTAAGTTACTTAATAGTTATCAAGCTGGGCGTTTAATACAGCGCATGTTAGAAATTGAAACCTATCAAATGATGGCGTTGCTGAGTTTACCTATTGCCCGATCGTTATCGCCTAAAGTGGCAAAAATGGAAAACGATTTAGTCGCTATTAATCAGCAAATGGCTGATAGCCAAAAAGTTAATGACGGCGAAATGCTCGACAAACTTTCAGAGTTAGCGGGTAAAACCGAACAACTTATTGCTGATATTAGTTACCGTTTTAGTGCGACCAATGCGTATTATGAATTAGTGTGTTCTCGGCTAAAGCAATTAAAAGAAAGTGATATTGCAGGAACTGAACGAATTAATGAATTTGTTACTCGCAGGCTTAGCCCAGGTATTCGAACGTGTCAGGCATTGTCTGTGCGCTTAGAAGATCTAACCCGACGTATTGCTCGTGCAAGTAGTTTATTAAGAACCCGAGTTGACCTAGCTATAGAACAACAAAATCAACAACTGCTGTCAGCGATTAATCAGCGTGGTGTAGTGCAATTACGTTTGCAGCAAATGGTCGAGGGAGTTTCTGTCGCTGCTATGGCTTATTATTTAATGGGCTTACTCGATTATGTTTTGAATGCGATAAAGTCTTCAGGTTTCTCGGTTAATAAGGTAATGGTCAAAGGATTTGCAGTGCCTATTATTTTGATTTCTACTTGGTTGTTGGTTCGGATTGCTATTCGTTACATTAATAAAGGGAAAGATTAAAAAGTTAAATAAAATAATGTCGTTTAATCAATTTCACAGGTATACCTTCAACTTTTATGTGATATCGTCAAGATTTTAAGTGAGCGGTAGAACAGTGTGCTAAAGACATTATATTCATTTTATCCTCCTTATATCATCCTAAAGCATTACACCTTTATCGTACGACTAAAGGGCAGTTTATTTGGTTAAGTTGGCTCATTTTATTTACGGCTGAATTTTTTATTATAAATACACATTTATAATAAAAACCGGAAGCATAAAATGACTAAACTATTTAAAGTAAGCGTGATCTCTGCAACATTAGCTATGGCCGCATTTAACAGTAATGCCGCTGTTGAAATTTACGAAAATGACGGTATGACTTTTAGTGCCGATGGCTTAGTAAATATATTCTATGTAAACAGCTCAATTGAAACTACCGACGCTAGCGGCAATGCCAGCGACAGAGATCAATCTCGTGTTCGTATGGGCTTTTTACCGAACAATATTGGCTTCAACTTCACTAATCAATTGTCAGATTTAAAAATAGGTATGCGATCTTCATTTTGGGTTTCTGTTAACGACACAGATCAAAGCAGAGACGCAACCCCCGATGATTTAGGTACAGGTTCGTTAATTGACGTTAGACAGTTTTACGGCACAGTCAGTGGTGATTGGGGGGAAGTTTTACTCGGTAAAGATTTTGGTCTTTTCAATAGAGCTAATATTTTAGGCGATGAATTATTATTGGGTTATGGTCAAACGTCAGACTTTTTTGGTTTGGTTGATGGCGGTAATGTTTCATTCGGTAATATTAGTACTGGTTATACTTACCCTTTTCCAAAAGCACAAATTACTTATCGTTCGCCAGAAATGAATGGTTTCAATTTAGCGGTTGGCATAATGGACCCCAATAAAACCGGCGCTGATTCATCTGAAGACTTACCACGGTTTGAAGCTGAGTTGATGTACACAACAAGTATTGATGATACAACAATAAAAGCTTGGGTGAGTGGTGTTACTCAGTCAAGTGAAGCGAATGGTGTTGAACAAGATCAGTCAGGTATTGGTTACGGCGCTAATGTTAAGTTTGGAGGTTTATCAATAACGGCATCAGGCTATAGTTCAGAAGGCTTAGGTCATGTTGCTGGTTTAGACAGTATTGTTGGTGACGATGCTATTGAATCTGACGGTTACTTAGTACAGGCATCTTACACCATGGAAGATAACCGTTTTGTAGTTACTTACGGTGAAACTGAAGTGAAAAATACCGGCAGCACTTTAGATGCAACGCATACCAATACAGGTGTTGCTTATTTTAGAACATTGCGCCCAGGTCTAACACTTGTATTTGAATATAATAACACTGAAGCAGATGTTACTGACTCGATGGTAGGTGAAGATAATAATACCTTTGCTATTGGTTCTGTGATTACATTTTAATAGTGATTCATAATACTTTAAGTACATTTCAATAAAATATATAAATACTTGGAAAACGCAATACTGGAGCTAGACAAAGAACAATTATTGCGTTTTTCAACGGTAGGCACACCAAAAGATGAGTTTTCTACAACTTTAGGAGGGTTAAATTATTAACGGTAACCTGTTATGGTTAGGCCGCTTATTCATTTTACGGTAGTGCTTTTATGTATAAAATTTTGGTTGCAGATGATCATCCGCTTTTTAGAGATGCAATCGTTAATATTATAGGCATAAAGTTTCCTGGTTCAACGACCTATGAAACGGAAGATGTTGAGTCAACATTAGCATTTGTGAAAGAAAACGATGATATAGATTTAATACTTTTAGACTTGAATATGCCTGGCATGTCGAGCCTTAATGGTTTGCTAGATATTCGTAACGAATGCCCTACAGCGCCTGTTGTAATCGTATCAGCAGAGCAAGAAAAGCAGAAAATATTACAAACTATTTCTTATGGCGCAGTGGGCTTTATTTCCAAATCTTCTTCTAAAGATATTATTGGGGAAGCAATAGACAGTGTATTTCAAGGTAATGTCTATTTGCCTTCAGATATTATGCGCTCGCAAGTTAACGACACTAGTACAAAAAAAGAATTTCAAGTTGCCCCAGAAAACATCTCATTACTTACTCGTCGTGAATTAATTGTGTTAAAACATTTAACTAAAGGCGAAGCAAACAAACAAATTGGTTTTAATTTACATATTTCTGAGACTACAGTTAAGTCACATGTTTCTTCAATTTTGAAGAAGTTAGGTGCGTCTAATCGCGTTAAAGTCGTGTTAGGGTGTAGCGATGTTGACTTTAATCAGTACTTAAAACGTTAGTTGAAAGCAGGGGGCTATTTTAGCGTCCCCCACTTATCTATTCGGTGTATTAGTGCATCATTAGTGTTTTACCCAACCCGAAAGCGGTTCGCAAGATTTTGCATTGTGGTGGCTAGGCAAGCTTGTTCTTTTGCTGTTGCTGCTATTTGGGCAGCACCCGTTGCGGTTGCTGTCGATTTTTGTTCTATATCTATAATGTTTTTTGCAACGTTTTGAGTCACTGTTGATTGTTCTTCAATTACGGTGGCAACTTGCTCTGTCATAGAGAAGATAGTACTTATGGAATTGGTTAGATCTTGTAGGCTATGCTCGACATTCTTTGAGCTATCTACCGCTATTATGGCTTTTTGTTGGCTTTGTTCAATTACTTGATGGGCCGCTATTGCATCTGTTTGTAAAGAACCGATGAAAGATTCAATTTCTAAGGTAGACTGTTGAGTTCTCTGCGCTAAGGTTCTTACTTCATCTGCTACAACCGCAAAACCACGGCCTTGCTCGCCCGCCCGGGCAGCTTCAATAGCAGCATTAAGTGCTAATAAATTTGTTTGCTCTGCAACAGATTTAATTACATCAACAACTTTGGTTATGTTACCGCTACTGGTGTGCAAGTTATTAATTTTTTCGGCTAAGCTTTCAATTTCATGAGATAAAGCTTCAATTGAGTTATACGATGCTTTTACCACGTCAAGACCATTCTTTGCTTGTATGTCGGCTTCTTGAGCTGAATTTGCTGTTGCTTGAGTACTAGAAGCAACTTCTTTTACCGTGGCTGATAGTTGCTCAACTGCGGTCGCAATAGCGCCTATTCCTACTTGCTGATCTTCTAGTGTGCTGGCGTTATACTCACAGGTTACTGAGGTCTCTTCTGCTGCGGCAGATAAGGTATGGCTAGTGTTTGAAATTTCATTAATGGTATTTGTAAATTGTTCAAGGGTAAGGTTTAAAGCAAGAGAAATTTGGCCGAATTCACTTTTACCTTGAAGTTTAGTTCGAACAGAAAGATCATTTTTATCTCTTACTTTGCTTAAAACAGAAGTCAGTTCATTGACTCTTGAGGTTAAATCTTTAATTGATATTGTGGTTACTATTGTCACTAAAACCAGCACAAACACGCTGGTAAATATATTTATAAGTAAGGTTGTATTTGCTTTGTTATAGTTGGTTTTAGCTAATAAAAGCAAGTTGTTGGCAACGTGATCTTCAACCTTTTTAAGCAGTCCAATTCTTTTTGTTGCCTGTTCAAACCAATAAAGGGCGTCAATTGAAAAATTAGCATTAACGCTTTTGGCTATATTGCGCATTCTGATAATTTCTTCTACGGCAGGGTTAGCTGTTTGCTCTTGATAATATTGTGCATTTTCGGTGCTTGTAGTCGCTAAAAAATTGTCGATATAGGTATTTTGCTCTGTTACTAAAGTTATAAATTTAACAAAAACACCAGCTTTAAATTCATCGAGGATGAAAGTACTGCTCATTACTGCTCGCTCAATTCCGGCGCGCTCTTTACCTTGTAAGAAATTATAGTAGGCAAAAGTTTGCTCAGTTAAATGGGCGTCAGTACTGAGCTCTGCAATGATAGCTGATACAGAAAGTAGTTTACTATTGAGGTTAGTATAAAAGCCGATTGCCGATGCACTATCAATATTTAAATTAGTTACTCTAGTGCGTATTGAGTCAAGCTTGTTCAGCTCTAACGTTATAGTATTATTCAACTCAACGATTGATTTATCTTCAAAACTGTTTTGTTCTAAAAACGACGTACGACCTGCATTCTTTTCGTCACTTATTTTTCGTTGTTTACTCAGTGTATTATTGAACTTTTTTCCTGCAGAGCTTAAAAAACCAGCGGTAGCTCCTCGTTCTTTCTGTAGCTCGTGTACTAATTCGCTGTAGGTAATAGAAAGCTGAGTTAACTGAGCAAGTGTTTCCATTTCATTATTAATCGAGTAATTATGTTTTATGGTTAATGCACTTAGCCAGATAAAGCCAAAAAGGGGTAGCGCTAGTATAATAAATATTTTATTTTTGAAAGAGATATCAGAAAATGTCACAACTTATCCTTTGAGTAAGAGTATTCAGACTTAACAGTTAGTCGACGTTAGTTATACAAAATATAAAGGACAAAATAGGGAGCAAATTAAGTGAATAAATTTGAGCTTGTCCCTTTGATGTTTATTTTTGTATAAAGTGTCTACATCCCTAAATCTAAGCGTATTTTCAGTATAGAAAAAATATTAAATCTAGCCATTAATTTTTAAATTATAGTTGATGTTACAGTGAGATAGCACAGCCGTAAAAAGCTTAAGGTTGCAAAAAAATAAATAGCACTGCTAGGTTTTATGGTTAAATAAAACTTAGTTTGTTGCTGTTTTACGATTCTATTTTATTTTTACTTATCACTAAATTCAAATAATCAGTTGCTTCATCAGTAAAGAGTAACGATGTTTTAATTTCGTCTATGTAGTCGTCTGCAAGCGTTTCTTTTGTCATTCTTAGCTGTAATTCACTGATCAGTTTTGCTTCGTAAACGTAGCAAGCAATAGGGAGCTTTTGATGTAATGCGGGTAATAATGCTGCACGCTTTACTTTGGTTTGTAACGCTAGAACTTCCAGGATAGAAGATGGGAAGTTCCAATGCTTAGCGATAAAATAAGTGAGTTTTTTTGAATTTTTTGCCATAACACTTTTAAATAATGTTGAGTTAGGTTGGCAGTCAGGGTGCACCACGTCAAACGCATCAATCATAAGTTGGTAAATAATAACGTCGCCTAAATTAGAAATTAGTCCAATAAAGTAGGCTTGGGCAGCATCGTTTTTAATATTCGACTTCGATACTAGTGTTTTAGCGTTAACGCCTGTAGACAAGCTATGTTGCCAAATTTTTTGCCCGTACTGACGAAAGTAAATACTTGATTGTGGTACAAGTTTATTCACAAAACCGTTGATAACACCTTCTGAAAGACCTTGTGCACCTAACACCATAAACGCTGACTTAAGATCAATAACTTCTTTGCCATTGCGATTATAGTAAGTTGAATTGGCAAGCTCTAATACTTTTGCCGCGATGGCGGGTTCTTGCTGAATTAATGAAATAAGTTCGTCAGCGTCAAAGTCGTCATTATTTAATTGCTCAATTATTTTTGTTAACGACATGGGAAGTATCGGCAGGGCGTCGAGGATCAACTTTGGATTTTGTAATAAGCTTTCAACCTTATCAGAAATAAATTCAGATAATTCGTCGTTATGTGATGATGTGAAGCTGTTAGGCATGCCAAACAAATAATCATAAAAAGCTTGGTGGTATTCTTCTTCAAACGAGAAGTACCTTAACGGTTGATTATTGGTATGGTTATCAGCGCTATTGCTTTGCTGAATGTTGTGCTGAATGTTGTGCTGAATGTCAGGCGATACCTTTTCTTTTGGGGCTTCGCTTTTTTTAAGATCTTCAAAATAATATAAATTAGTGCTGTTAGCGGCTTTCTTTTTAAATATTTTACTAATAAGTTTTTTAAACATAAATGTGTAAGATCACTGTATGCAATAAATAAGAGGTAAAATAAATTGAGCAACATTTACTAAGCTAGCAGTAAAATGGCAATTAATTTATTGGTTTGAATATTTATTATAATATTTGTTTTCTATCTTGTATTGAGTTTTTTGTTGATTAAAGATGAATTATTAAAAATAATTTGAGGTAAGGGGTACCACAATTTATTCGTTGTAGAATAAATTGTGGTTTATTTTTGCTTAGCCGCTTTTATGGTTAAACTCGTAAGTTAATGAAACGAAAACTGAACGTGGCTCGCCAACAAAATATCGATAACTGCCAAAGCCAAAGTCGGCGCGTTCTGCGTAATCTTCATTAGCTATATTTAAAACGCGTGCGCTTATCGTTAAACGATTATTAATTTTAGTGCTAGCACGTAAGTTTAATAGGTTATGCCCCTTATATTGTGCTGTGTTTTCGGGGTTAAGGTAGTAGTTTCCTAAGTGCGCCCATTCAAGTTCAACTTTGCTTTCTTGTGCACCTTGCCAGCCCAATTGTACACTACCCATGTGTTGTGGTGCGGTATCAATTTCATTGCCATTGATGTTTTCGCGACTCAGCGTTAATGAGCTTTCGTAGCTATGATTAGCTAAGGTACCGTTGGCTTTAAGATAAAAGCCTTTTGGTAATTGATAACCTAAGGCGAATTCAATACCGTTATGGCTAGTTTCACCATTGCTGATGATTTGTCGGTTGGTATCTTGAAAGATAAAGTGCTTTTTATTCATAGTAAATGCACTAACATCGTAGAAAAAACGCTGTGTTTGGCCGCGAACGCCTAGTTCTATAGAGTCAACTTGTTCAGGTTTTAGGTCTGTAACACTTTGCCCAGCTTGCAGGCGAAATAGCTCGGTTGCTTGTGGAGCACGGTAGCCGGTTGAGTATTGGGCATAAGTTGTATGTTGTTCACTCAGAAAATAGTGACCGCCAAATTGATATGACACTTCGTCAAATTTTGTATTTTGATCACTAGGGCGGGTAAATCGGCAATTACTTATACCAGCCTCGCATGCACTACCGTTACTGAGTTTATTATCGTAATCGTATTTCGTGTGCTCGTAGCGTAAACCTGCACTTAAAAATAGTTGGTCTGAAACCGTCCAATTTACTTTAGCAAATGGTGAGTAAACTTGTGCATTAACATCGTAATTATAATGCTCGCCTTGCGGTATTGTGGGTGAAAAGTCATCGGCTTGTGATTCAATTAATTCGCCTTGCGTTAGGTCAACGTCAAGCCCAATTAACCAAGTTAAGCTTTGGTATTCTTTTTCATATTGCGATTTAATGCCTAGCCCTTTTTGGCTGTTCTCTTCTAGTGATTTCCACGGTAAAAAGTGTTGAAGAAACGCCATATCGGTATAGCGCAGGTAAGGGGTAATACTGACGTTACTTGTATCGTCGATGTTATAAGAAATTTCACTGTAGGCTTTAACACTTTTATTATCTCTAAATGCTTCAGGATTCGGATTGTTGCGTTTAACACTTTTGTTTTGATAAGCGTTTTCACCATTAATAAACCCAGCGGTTTCTTGGTTTAAATTAGTCACGCTGAACACACTTTTAATATTGAATTGAGCATCTTGAAATTGATGGATAACATTTAATTTTTGTTGTTCAAAACCGCTGTCGTCTTTATAACCGCCATCATGACTTAAATTACCATAAACCATAAAAGCATGTTGTTGGCCTGTTTTTCCTGCTGAAAATTGACCACTAAGGTAGTCGTTTGGCCCTAAAGTTGCGCCGACATAAGCGTTTGATTGTTCAAATGGGTTTGGGGTAATAACATTGATAACTCCATGTACGGCATTTGAGCCATAAAGCGTGCTTGAAGGACCTCGTAATACTTCAATACGAGCCGCTTGTTCAGTGTTAGCGTCAAATAATTGGTTGGCATTACAAAACCCTGGCGCTCGTAAAGAAATGCCATCTTGTGCGATGTAAAACGCGCCACAACCGCCTGCACCGGTTAATACAGGTGAGCGAATAGCCGTTAAATGTTCTTGCCCGTTGCCTCTGCTTATCCAGCCGCCAGGTACGCGTACAATAGCTTGGTTTATATGTTGCTGATTGATAAAAGCTATATCGTCAGCTGTTACCACTGACAGGTTGCTATCAAGCGTATTCAAGCTGTTTTTACTGCGAGTTGCGGTTACGGTAATTTGTTCTATTGGCTGTAGCGCTTTATTATTTTCAACCCTTGGCGTGTTTACATCGACTGATGTTACTGGGATTTGTGCAAGTGTTGGCATACTGGTAAGTAGAAGGGAGAAAGTAATGGCATTTATTTTCAAAGTAACATCCTAACGCCTAAGGCGTAATATCTTTTTATTATTGGTCCGATAAATGAGAAGGTTCGGACCTAGTATTTGGCTTTCAGTACAATTTTTTGGAGTTATTTATTTTCAAGTAAAAAATTACGTATATATTTCAAGTGTTGTTATACAAAATCAAAATATAATGTATGGCTTCGCCTACCTTGTAAGTTCACTTTCTTTGCTGAATACAACAATTATTACATGTTGTAACAGGTTAAACTAACTGAAATTAATCTTTAGTGTGAGTTAGTTTACCCTGATGTTTTTTAGCACGCTTTTTTTATATTTTAATATTTATAATAAATTTACAGGTATAAGGTGATGAACAATAAGCAGAGCTATACATGTTTATTTTGAAAAAGCATATAGCTTAGGTGAGTAACTGTGGAGGGGGAGGGTATTCTGTAACTTTTATCAATAACATCTATGCTTTATGAAAAATAATTTTACTAATCAAAACTTATTAAAAGCTTAGGCGCATAAAATGAACAGCAGGCCAATTATTGAAATAACGCTAGCTTTAGTCAATTAACCCCGTTTATTAGTAGTAACAAACGGGTTTAACTTTATGCATTTTTTTGATTTTTACTTTGTTATCACTTAAAGCTAAAGTGCTTAAAACAGTGCTGGCTGTTAACTAGTTATGACTATTTTCTAACTGGTAAAAAGTAGCTTGAACGTAGTCGTTAGCTTCACCGGTATTATTTTGATTATAAACCCCAGCTTTAAAGTACATATATTGGTCGCTTTTATCATAACCGCTATTACTCATATTTACTTCTTGTACTATGTTGGCTTTTCCTTGGCGAATAATGGTAACGGTTAATTTGTCACCCTCAACATTAATGCGATAGCTAAACACTTCGTTTAGGGCAATGCCATCTTCAGGATTTCCTGCATTGCTAGCGCGAGAACCAATAAGGTTGTACCACTGCTCTTTGCCTTGGCCCTTTAATGGTTCGTGTGCCATGTAAATTACGCCTTTGTCGTTATGAGGTAATTTGCGATAATATAAACGAACGGGTTCGTCTTTTGTGGCATGAATTTGGCCTATTATTACTCTACCCACTTGTTTGTCGTCGCCGGTCGTGGTGACATGATTAACCGCTAAAGTGGCGTCTAAAGTGCCATCTACTCCGCCTGATTTTTTTCTTACATTGCGCTTTGCGGTGCTAAATACCCAATTATTTTCGGTGATGCCTTTGGTTTTTATTCTCATATCACCTTTGCGCAGCATTTCTCTTAATTCGCTACGAGTATATTTGGTGTTTTTAGAGGTTTTAGGCCCTTGAATTGGCGCGGTGAACACCATGCCACCGTCTTCTGCGGTATAAAATAAGGGTTTTATTGATAAGCCTTTAACTAGGTAAGTTTCGGGCACGTTGTCAGCTATACCATCTTTATTGGTATCAACAGGTAAGCTGATACTCCAGTCAGATAAGTCGAAGTTATCAGCGGGTCTTGCTGTTGAATCAAGTGTAATAACTTCGTTTCGGCTATTTTTTAGCTCTGCGGCTTGCAGGTAACTTTGTCCGCTTAACGCTAGAAATAAAGTAATGCTTAATAAACTTTTAATAGGGGATAGCATTGTGTATACCTTTTATATTGAGTGATAATACCCGATTAACAATATCAAAACCGATAAATTGTTCATTTTATTGACTAAAACTTTTACAAAAAAATAGCGCTAACATGAGCGCCATTTTATTAGTTTTGAATATTGCTATTTCAACTTGTTAATTGCTTATAATCTATCAGCTACAATAGCTTCATTTGTTGAGCTGTTGTAAGGCGAAGCAGGGTTGTCGGTATCAAGAGAGCCACCTACCGCATAACTTGTACTTTCAAAATCATCTGAAAATACTTCTGTTGTGCCTTCTAAATCAGAGTATAGTTTAATATCGTCTATGTAGAATGCAGTTGCTACGGTGGCATCATTGTCGCCAATTCTGAATACTAAGTACTGAACACCGTCCATAATTGTTTCAAAATGAGTACCTAAAGTTCCATCTGATTTACCGCTATCATAAGTCGGGAAAGCCTCAGTTGAAACAGGCGTACCATTTATTGATAAGGTTATTAGTGGCGCTTGGGTGGCACTTGCACTACTTGCATCCCAGGTAATATCAATATCAACCCATTCTGTACCGGTAAATGTTGCATCAGTATCAACCGTGCCTTCTTGGCCACGAATTACATAGTTACCTTCTTTAACTCTTAATTCTACAAGCTCATAGCCGGTGCTAACTTTGCTACCAAACACGCCAATATAGGCATCTTTAAAGTCAGTATCGGTGTCGTTAGGGTTATTATTTACAGCGTTGGCTTCTTTTCTAAATGATACGCTTAGTTTACCAACGTCTAAAGATGCAATACTTTCATCGCTAAGTTTAAATCTTAGCTCACCCGTATCGGTAGAACCATCGCCAATACCTACGCCCATGGTATCGGTAATTTTAGCGACTTGTAAGTTACCTTCAGATGGATCCGCTGGTGGATTGGCAGGAGGATCACTCGGGTCGCTGCCAATTTCACCTTCTCTGGTGACTTCAGCAACAACAGCTTCGTTGGTTGAGCTGTTATAAGGCGATGCACTGTTGTCAGTATCAAGAGAGTCATCAACTGCAAAGTCTTCAAAGTTATCGGCAAACACTTCAACTGTACCGGCTACATCAGAAAACAGCTTAATGTCGTCTAGGTAAAATGCGGTAGCAACCGTGGCGTCGTTATCACCAATTCTGAAGGTCATGTGTTGCACACCATTCATAATAGTTTCAAAGTGCGTACCTAAACTGCCATCTGTTTTGCCACTATCGTAAGTTGGAAAGGCTTCGGCTGAAACAGGTGTGCCGTTAATTGCTAAAGTAATTAATGGCGCTTGTGAAGCACTGGCATTTGTTGCATCCCAGGTGATATCTATATCAACCCATTCTTCGCCAGTAAAAGTAGCGTCTGTATCAACCGTGCCTTCTTGGCCACGTATTACATAGTTGCCTTCTTTTACTCTTAACTCTACAAGTTCATAGCCAGTACTTACTTTACTGCCGAATATACCAATATAGGCATCTTTAAAGTCGGTATCAGTATCGTTTGGATTGTTGTTTACCGCATTAGCTTCTTTTCTAAATGCCAGACTTAATTTGCCAGTTACTAGCGGGTCAATACTTTCATCGCTCAGTTTAAATCTAAGCTCACCCGTATCGGTAGAGCCATCGCCAATGCCAACACCCATAGTGTCAGTAATTTTAGCTACTTGGCTGGTTACAACATCTGCGGGTTTTACAATAACTGGGTCAGTTGGATCAGAAAGTGTATCTTCTGGGAAATCATCATTATCAATATAGGTAGCTGAAACCGTTATCGTTTTAGTGAGTTCAGCTTCAGTTAATATGTATGTTGCACTGGTAGCATCAGCAATTGCTACGCCATCAGCCATCCATACATAGGTAATTGGCGTGTCACCAGAGCCATTTTCGTCGGTAATAACGGCTGTTAGTTCAAAATCTACATAAGCATCACCTGTAATAGCAACGCTACCGGCACTTGGTACTGCTGGAACTTCAATAACGTCAGTTTCGGCTGATATGGCTTTTTCAACATTACCATCGTTGTCTGTGAAGTTAACTACGAGTGAAATCATAGAGCCTACATCGGCATCTGTAAGAAGGTATGTACTAGAGGTAGAGCCAGAGAGCACTTTGTTATCAGCAACCCAAGTGTAAGTTACATTGGCTGGGTCAAAACCATTACCATCGCTTATTGTCGATGTTAATGTTTCTCCTGTTGTAGGATCTCCTGATATTTCGACATAGCTGATAGCATTTCCTTCTGAGCCTGTTACGCTGCCATCATCACAAGCCATTAACGCTAATGCGCTTGTTATTGCTATTACCAATTTCGTTTTCATTTAGTCTCTCCCCGACAAATTTTATTATATTTTTAATCGCTGCTTTGAGAAATAACATTGTTTCGGTCATTTTATCTACAAGAACTGCTGATACCGATACTTACAATAACTTACCAATCTGTCAACCAATTATTGTATTTAAAGTGATAAAACTTCCTGTTGTTGGTGGCTATATTCAAGTGTTTTTAGGCGAGTAATATGTTTTTTAAACAGTTAAGTAATTGTATTTATGTTAATAAACTTAATGTTATTACCAATTTGTATTGTTACGATTACTGAGATTTTAAATTCATGATTACAGTAACTAAAACAGCCAAATAAATAAGGCTGTTCGTCATTAAGTTATAATTTCTGTAGTGCGTTTAGTAACGCTAATAGCGTTATTGTTCTTGATATCCGGTATGGCTATTGGAGATTTTGTAAAAGGTTGTTTGCACATAATCTTTGGCATTTCCGGTATTATTTTGATTATAAGCGCCGGCTTTAAAGTACATGTATTGCCCACCTTGATCGTAGCCACTTTCAGTCATATCAACGATTTGAGTAACATCGGCTTTGCCGGCTCTTGTGATTGTTAAGGTTAACAAGTTAGCCACTACTTTTATTTGATAGCCAAAACGTTCATTGAGGGCTATGCCGTTTTCAGGGGTAGTCGCACTTTGTGAGCGATTGCCAATTAACTCGTAATAAATATCATCTCCGCCTTCAACTTCATGGGCTAAGTAAATTGAGCCTTTATTGTTGCCAGGCAGTTTTCGGTAATACACACGAATAGGTTCGTCATTATTTGCATGTATTTGACCGATAATGACACGGCCAACCTGCGATTTGTCGCCTGTTTCAGTAACATGGTTCACGGCCAGTTCCGCGATTAATTCACCATCTACTCCACCTGCGGCATCTAGGTCGTTTTCAGGTGCACTTGAAAATACCCAATTGTTTTTATTTACCCCTTTAACGTTAATATTGGTATCGCCACGTCTTAACATTTCTCGAAGCTCTGTGCGGGTATATTTGGTGTTGGTCGAGGTTTTAGCTCCTTCAATCGGGCTTCTAAAAACTAAGCCGCCTTCGTTATTCATAAAGAAAAACTCAGCGTTAAAATAGTCATTATTTAAGCGAGACTCATAAATGCTTTCTGCTTTACTGCTAGAAGCTTCATCAACAGGAATACTTAAGTACCAGTCGGTTAATTCAATGTTAGAGCTTACATCTGCTAAGCAGCCAAAAGCTTCAACTTCAATAATATTATTGGTGCTATCAATATTGCTGCCTTTAGGGATTATTTTGATATATTGTGCAGAATGCTCTGCTATTTCAATAAACTGGCTACGGGTAGTTAATGCATCGGTTATTTGATCAGCCACCACACTGGTCCATGTTTGCTTATCTTTTGATACTCCAACATCGTAGCTATAGCTTCGCTGATCGGTGTTAAGCCACGTTATTGACAAGCCTTTGACTAATGACAAATTTTCTAAGGTTAAAGTTAGCTGGGCAGAGTTTTCAATTGATGACCAACGAGATTCAGGCAAAAACTTAGCATCAATAACTTGGTTAGCAGTATAGCTATTTAAGCTATTAGTGGCGTTAGCTTCAACAATATTGAGCTTTGCTAAACCTGTGCAGGTAATATCTGAATTTATCGGGGCAACTGGTGGTTCTGTAGGCGCTTCAACAGGTGGGACTGAAGGTGGTACAGCAATAACTTCTTCGGGTGCTTTATCAGCGGAACCAGAAGAAGACTTGCAACCAATAAATAGTATAAAAATGCATAGGTAGAGTGGAGTTTTGTAGATAGACAATTTTTTCACCTCAATAATAAAACCGAAACTCGTCGTTAATTTGACTTACCAATTTAACTTACCAAAGTTTGTTTTGATAAGTGAGGTAACTATAAAATGTAATACCAAAGAGGAGGTCTGTAAAGCGTTGGTTTTTCGAACGGTGTAATAATTTGACTTTATAATTGATGCTGAGAGTATCTGGCTTTTATTTTTCAATTATGAAAATAACTATAATATCAGTTGTTTAATGGCTTAAGTCGCCTTTAAGCTATTTGAATAGAATGTTGAAAGTGTTTTATGCATTAGCTTTGACGTTTATTTAGAATCTAAAGGCTAGTAATGCGCATACAAGAGCAGGCTAACAAGATAAATGTTAGCCCTTTATTTGTTGGTAACTCAATACAAGTTGTTGTTAAATAAAAATATTAACTTTGTGGCAACCTAGTTCTTATGAGATTTTTTATGTTTAAACCAGTTGTAGGCTTTATAAACCACAATCGCGAAGATGGTCCAAAACACACTATGGTAAAAAGTATGAAAAGAGCCTTCGCCTAATGCGTGATCTGTATGGGCAAAAGCTTGGCTAGTAAAGAGTATTAGGTAGCTAATAAGTAATGTTAAAAACTTCATATTTGATCCTTTTTCTTGTTAATTTGTTTATTGTTCTTTTAAAAATATGTTCAATTTTTTAGTGAGGTAGCGGTTAAAATATTAAATTTTCAACATACCTTCTGTTTCGATAAATGAGATTATTTCTGCCAAGCCTTGCTGTGTTTTCATGTTAGAAAAAATGAATTTTTTATCGCCTCGCATTTTTCTGGTGTCTCTGTCCATCACATCAAGTGAAGCACCGACTAACTCAGCAACATCTATTTTATTAATGATTAATAAATCTGACTTGGTAATACCTGGCCCACCTTTACGTGGAATTTTATCGCCGGCTGAAACGTCAATAACGTATATGGTTAAATCAGACAGTTCGGGGCTAAAGGTGGCGCTTAAGTTGTCTCCGCCACTTTCTACTAATACAAAATCTAAATCAGGGTGTAGTGCTTGTAATTCGTCAATGGCGGCTAAGTTCATTGAGGCATCTTCACGGATAGCAGTATGCGGACAGCCACCTGTTTCCACGCCCATAATTCTGTCGGCAGCGAGCGCGTCATTTTTTGTTAAAAATTCGGCGTCTTCTCGGGTGTATATATCGTTAGTGACCACCGCCATATTATATTTGTCACGTAGTGCTAAACATAACTCGCGTAGTAAGGCTGTTTTTCCTGAGCCAACTGGGCCGCCGACACCTATGCGTAATACTTGTTTCTTCATTTTATCTATCTCTTAAATGTTTAAATTTGTTTTATTACGAACGAAAAAGTCGTGAATACTGCGTTTCATGCCAAGCGCTTGCCATGGCTAAATGCGGTAAACTGGTACCGATATCTTCATCGTTAATCTGGTTTGATTTCTCGATAATTAACTGTGTATTTTCAGTTAATTCAAAGAGTAAATTTTGTGCTTGTGTTTGCCCAAGCGGTACTAATTTCGTTGCCGCTGCTACTTGGTTGTCGATATAAGTCCAGCAATAACCGCTTTGGGCAGACACTAGATCTAATTGAAATAAATAAGCCGTTAATGCAAAGGCGCTAACAAAGCTGATTTCAGTTAGCGTTATAATGCTTTGATATGCGCTAACATCTATATTATTAAGTTGCTTTAATAGTCTAATTAAGGCTTTACCCATCGCTAAATCAGCGAGTAATAACTCATGGCTTTCACGACATGCAATTAAGTGTATATTCCAGTAGTTGAACTGGTCTAAGTCATTATTATGTAAAGCAATGAATAGCCTTTTTAGAATGGCTAAGTCGGTTTTTGCTATAGACTCTTCTAGATTAATAGTGACCCAACTTGCGGTTGTTTCAGGTGATATTAACCAACCCATTTCAACTGCATATTCCAACCCCTGTGAAAATGAAAAGCCGCCAACAGGTAAATTAGCACTGCACAGTTGAAGTAACCGGTTTAATTGAATCGGTTGGCTTTGATGAGTTGACTTGCTAATCACTTGTTTAATATTTACCGTATTAGTGGGCATGTTCATGACTATGTTTATCATGACTATGCTTTTCATGATTAATGCTGTCTGTATTTGCATGCGAATGCGAATGACCACTTTTACTACCGTAGGCACCGCTTTCTGGTTCAAAGACCGCTGGTGTTTTATCTATGGTTAAGCCATATTTTTCAGCTAAGGCTTCTAAAACATGGTCGGGTTTAAAGCGCAGCCAAAGCTCACCTATTTGCAATGACGTATGGCGATTACCTAAGTGATAGCAAACTTTAGAAAAAGTTAACCAGTCGGTCGCAATAGCAGTAGAAACAGGCTCTGCTGCACCTTTAATTTCTATTAATAAGCCACATTCTGTTTTTAATATTTCGCCAACCAATAACGGGTGGCCGCGTTCCATAAAAATACCAATGTCGGCGCCATTATCGGTTACTCCTTTAATACGGGCTTTTTTTCGGGTGTCTTGATCTAAAGTGATCGAGTCAACAATTTCACCGTGGGTATGATCTAAACGTTGATAAGCTTGTAACATGTAATTTCCTAAAATAAACAATAAAGTTGAGCTAACGGCAGGGTAGATGCTGGCTCACAGGTTAGTAGTTCGCCATTTGCTCGCACTTCATAGGTTTGGGCATCAACTTCAATTTTGGGTTGCCAGTTGTTATGGATCATATCGTTTTTACTAATGTTTCTAGTGTTTTTACAAACGCCGACCATACGTGTCATACCTATGCTTTGCGGTACATTGGCATCAATTGAGGCTTGCGACATAAAGGTCATTGATGTTTTTGCAGCAGCGCTACCAAAAGCGCCAAACATTGGTCGGTAATAAACCGGTTGTGGCGTTGGAATAGAGGCATTGGCATCGCCCATTGGCGCGGCGGCAATAAAGCCAGACTTTAAAATCAGTGCGGGTTTAATACCAAAAAATGCCGGTTTCCATAAGACTAAATCAGCGAGTTTGCCAACTTCAATAGAGCCTACTTCATGACTAATACCATGACTTATTGCAGGGTTTATGGTGTATTTTGCAATATAGCGCTTAATGCGAAAGTTGTCGTTTCGTTCGGTATCAGGTGCTAATGGACCACGTTGTTGCTTCATTTTATGCGCGGTTTGCCAAGTGCGGGTGATCATTTCGCCTACTCGCCCCATGGCTTGAGAGTCTGATGCGATCATACTAATCGCGCCTAAATCGTGCATAATATCTTCAGCGGCGATACTTTCTTTACGAATACGTGAATCAGCAAAAGCAATATCTTCTGGGATAGAAGGGTCTAAGTGGTGACAAACCATCAGCATATCTAGATGTTCGTCAATCGTGTTAACCGTGTATGGTCGAGTAGGGTTCGTTGAAGAAGGTAGAACATTAGCTTCGCCACAAGCTTTAATAATATCAGGCGAATGTCCACCGCCAGCACCTTCAGTATGATAAGTGTGAATAGTTCGGCCTTTAAAAGCACCTATAGTATCTTCAACAAAGCCCGACTCGTTTAAGGTGTCAGTATGAATAGCAATTTGTACGTCGTAACGCTCAGCAACCGATAAGCAGTTATCAATGGCTGCTGGGGTTGTTCCCCAATCTTCGTGAAGTTTTAAACCACAAACACCTGCTTCAATTTGCTCTTCTAGGGCGATAGGCAAACTAGCATTACCTTTACCTAAAAAGCCAAAATTCATCGGAAAGTCGTTAGTGGCTTGCAGCATTTTATAAATATTCCACGGACCTGGCGTACAAGTGGTTGCTTTAGTGCCTGTTGCAGGACCTGTGCCGCCACCGATCATGGTGGTTACACCTGACATCAACGCTTCTTCTATTTGTTGCGGACAAATAAAATGAATGTGCGCGTCAATACCACCAGCCGTTAGAATTTGTCCTTCACCTGCAATAACTTCTGTGCCGGGTCCTACTTCAATATCAACATTGTCTTGAATATCAGGGTTACCGGCTTTACCAATAATGGCAATACGCCCGTTTTTAATACCAACATCGGCTTTAATAATGCCCCAGTGATCAACAATTAGCGCATTTGTGATCACTAAGTCTACGGTTTCAAAGCATGAGGCTTGGCTTTGACCCATACCATCTCGAATAACTTTACCGCCACCAAATTTAACTTCTTCACCGTATTCGGTAAAATCTTTCTCAACTTCTAACCATAAGTCGGTATCGGCTAAACGAACACGATCGCCCACCGTTGGGCCAAACATATGAGCGTAAGCGTTTTTGTCAATGCTAGCCATGGTTATAGGTCTCCTTGAATTTCAGCACGAAAGCCAAATACGCGACGTTTACCACGAAAGGCAACTAAAGTTACTTCGCGCTCTTGTCCGGGTTCAAAACGTACGGCAGTGCCAGATGTAATATCTAAACGAAAACCTTTTGCCAAAGCTCTATCGAAGTGCAGAGCAGGGTTTACTTCATAAAAATGATAGTGCGAGCCAACTTGTATGGGGCGATCGCCTGAATTTGCCACCGTAATTTTTACTTGCTTGCAACCTAGGTTTAGCTCACGGTTACCATGGTCAGTTTTTATTTCACCTGGGATCATATTTGCTTCTCTTATGTGCAAGTTATAATTAAATAATAGGGTTGTGAACGGTGACAAGTTTGGTGCCGTCTGGAAATGTCGCCTCAACTTGTACGTCTGGAATTAATTCTGAAACACCGTCCATAACCTGCTCACGAGTGAGAAGTGTTCGACCATAGTCCATCATTTGTGCAACGGTTTTACCGTCACGCGCACCTTCAATTATTTCCATGGAAATATAGGCTACCGCTTCAGGATAATTTAATTTTAAACCACGGTTTAATCGTCGCTCTGCTAGCAAGGCTGCGGTAAATATCAGTAGTTTGTCTTTCTCTCTTGGTAATAAATCCATAGTTTTCTCTATTTTTTATTTTTACGGTTTTATCTGCTTTCAAAACCATCAATATAAGGTGCTTAGTGTTTAATTAGGTATGCCAAATACGTGGGATATTGGCTGTCTTATTAATGTATAAGGGCCTCATTATTTGCCATAATTTAATGAAAAGTGCTTTGCATTCTTCTGCGTGCTGGCCTAAATAACGGATCACTAATAATTGTCGAATTTGGCTAATACTGACTTTTTCATCGGCTTGCGAGTCACTCATACAATTGCGCAATTTAGCGATAAGTGCTTTATTTTCGGTATCGCTAAGTAGGCCTTTTTCTGCGTAAGCCATAAAAGTTGCAAAGACACTTTTATTATTTAATCCCGCGACATGCTGCTGTATTTGGTTGTCAGGTTTAATCGCAATTCTGTCGTGATAAAGTAGGGTATTGTCACAATAAACACGGTTTAATTGGCTGTAACGACCTTGTTCAAAAAGTTGCCCTGATCTTGGTAACCCTAAACAGGTGATATCCCAACCTAAATAAACACTGTTGCTTGTTAGGTGCACATCAACAGTATTAACGCCATCAGCGCCTTCATAAACAATGGTTTCTAATGGAAAGTTTTCACACTTTGCATGTTCGGCCAAAAATAGCTCGCAGTGCTGAACTTGTTTAGAGTCGCCAATAGAAAGATCTTCACGGGCACGATAAAAACGATTAGCACCCGGTGTGGTAACTAAACTGTGTGCCTGCTGATTTACCTTAATATTTATCCGTAGTTCATCACCCGAGACAATGCCTGCTGGCGGATGTAACAAATAAATATGCGCACAATCACGTCCTTCAGGATAAAATGCTTTTTGCACACTTAGCGGTCCATTTCGCTCGGTACGACTGAGCTGAGTACCTATTGAGGTAACACTAAACTCTAGCAATAAACTAGCTAGCCAAGCACTTTTATGCGTAGGTATCGTGGTTAAGTTTGTGGTTAGCGTTTCAGCTGTCATTATTTTCTATCATAAGTTTATAAAACTATAAGCTATATCAAGGTTATTAACGTAAGTTGCACAAATTGCGCCAACGAATATCAGTGGATATTTTATTCAGTAGTTTCAAGCTTAAATGAGCTGAAATTTATAGTGTTATATATTGCTGAAACTAACTTATTACGGCAGTTTCAGGCATTTTATTTACCAACTAGAACTCTTTATTTATTAGTCAGATAAGGGGGAGTTTTATGACTAAAAATGACATTTAATTGCACCAAAATGGTGCGATCGCATCAATATTAAGCGTGAGGATGATTTTTAACCGCTATGTTTTTTATAAAATGATTTTAATTTATTGAATATAAAGTAATTTTTATGTTTTTTATTTGTTTAGCTTTACTGTTTTAGTGGTCTGTAATGTGCATGTAAATAAACAAGGTTATTTTTAATTACTGATGTCAATATCAGGCTGTTTTTAAGGAATAAAATGGACTCTATACTTGTTATTATTGCACTGTCATTAGCGCTTGCTAGCGTGATTAATATTGTATTAACTAAATTTTCAATTTCACACATTATTGGTTATATCATTACCGGCACAATTGTCAGTAATTTCTTCGACTTTAATGGCAGTACTACACCTCATTCACTCGAGTTAATTGGCGAGTTTGGTATAGTTTTTCTTATGTTTACTATAGGGTTAGAAATGTCGTTTTCTAAACTAGGTAAAATGAAAGAGCTGATTTTTTTTAATGGTTTTGTGCAAGTAGCTTTTAGCTCAGTAGTTATTTTTGCCATGGCCTTTTATCTGTTTAATGTCGAGCTTATTCCTTCAGTCGTTATTGCCCTTGCTTTTAGCTTATCTTCAACCGCAATTGTTTTACCTTACTTAAAAAAATCAAAAGATATCGTTACGCCTTACGGCAAAAAGGCGGTTGCTATATTAGTTTTTCAAGACTTAGCTGTGATCCCTATTTTATTGCTAATGGGTTTTTTATCTAATAATGAATTATCGATGTCAGATATATTATTGAAAACATTTTTATATGCCGGCGTTATTATTATTTTCATGTTTACTATTGGTAAAAAGCTGATTGCTTGGCTATTACATTTTTCGGCCAATGCCCGCATGGAAGAGCTCTTTTTAAGTTCAGTGTTTACTATCGTTTTAGGTGCATCATTACTAGCGCATGAAATGGGCTTTACCTATTCTTTAGGCGCCTTTATTGCTGGCATGATCATCGCCGAAACTAAATTTCATATAAAAGTTGAGTCAGATATAGCGTCGTATAAAGATTTATTATTAGGGGCATTTTTCTTTGCTATTGGCACCAAAATTGATGTTTTATATTTTGTCAGTAATCTGCATTGGGTGTTGGGGGTTTTAGCGCTGGTTATGTTGATAAAGGCATTGATTATTTATCTATTGATCAGAATGAAATCTAATAAAAGTGAGTCGATAAAATCTGCGGTAGCGTTATGCCAAGTAGGGGAGTTTTCGTTCGCTATTTTTGCTATGGCAATGAATCATAACCTGCTATCGGAAAGTATTGGCAGTTTTTTGATATTGATCACTGTGTTATCAATGATATTAACGCCCTTTATGGTCAGTAATATCTATAAAATTGCCGCTATATTTGTTGTTGAGTTTTTTGAATCCGACAAAATAACACCTGTTCAAGCCTCTAATCATACCATTGTGTGTGGTTTTGCTATTTTAGGTAGAATTGTTGCAAAAGAACTCAGCAATAAAGACGTAAGTTTCTTAATTATTTCTGATAACTTACAGCATGTATTGCTGGCAAGAAAGCGTGGCTATAACGCATATTTTGGCCATTTAGACAAAGCGCCAGTATTGGAAGCGTTACGAGTAGAACAAACTAAGAGTATTATTGTTACGGTTAACTCTGTAGCGAATAAACAAGTTATTTGTGAAGCTGTGTTGGATTATTATCCTGAAGCAAATCTAATTGTTAAAGTGAGTACCTTAGAGGAAAAAGCGGCACTAGCCGATATAAAAATAAGCTCTTTTGTTCATGCGCAGCACGAAACAGCAGTGCTTTTAGTTAAACAAAGCATGCTTTGATTTAAAGTGTAGAATATTCTTACATCTGTTATTTAGTTCTAATATCAAGTTTGTTGAGCTTATTTTAAGTAACAAAATTAGTTAACTAATTTAGTCTACTAATTTTTATTTAATCAGTGTTTTTGTTGCATTAGGAAGTGAAATTACGGATATAAACTAATGTTTTGATTATTTCTACATTGATAATAAAAATGCCTTGAATTGTACAGAATCAATTCAAGGCATTTTTTATGAGGTATGACTAATTAATGGGTTATAAAGATGCAAAACGTTTGGTATGAATATCAGTACTACCAAACAAAAATTGTATGGTTGTTAATCGTTTAAATATATGACCTACATCAAGCTCATCAGTCATACCTATAGCACCATGCAGTTGTACCGCTTCACGGCCCACTAAGTTTGCTGCTTTACCAATTCGACTTTTCGCTGCCGATAATGCTTTGGCATCTTGACCATTATTACTGTCCATTTTTAATACAGCCATTAACAACATCGACTTAGCTTGTTGGTGCTCGATAAACATATTTACTAGTCGATGTTGCAGTGCTTGGAAAGTGCCAATAGTACGACCAAACTGTTTACGTGTTTTTGCATACTCTACTGTGCGTTCATTGGCTATTTGCATGGCACCAATAGCTTCGGCGCAAACAGCGAGTGTGGCTTTGTCGATAATATTGTTAATGGCTGGCAAGGCATTGTCTTGCTCACCTAACAACCCAAGGGTCGGGGTATTATCAAACCAAATGTCAGCGGCTTGGTGTCCGTCAACATTGGCATAACCTTCACGTTTAACACTTGGGTGATTAGCATCAACAAGAAATAAACTGATGCCATTGTTGTCATTTGTTGCCCCTGAAGTTCGCGCGGCAACGATTAAAGTATCAGCATGATTACCGTTTAACACGACAGACTTATGACCTGTAATAACAAATTCACCATTGTTTTCACTAGCGCTACATTTTACATTATTTAAATGATAACGGCTTTGTGGTTCAGCATAGGCAAAGGCCATTTGTAGTTCACCTGCCATGATCCTAGGTAGGTAATCGTCTTTTTGCGCTTGATTACCCGCCAAGGCAATTAAGCCACCTGACATAACTGCAGTTGCTAGAAATGGTTCAACGACCATGCCTTTACCAAACTCTTCCATGACCAGCGTAAGGTCGACCATAGATCCACCTAAACCACCGTCTTCTTCGGTAAATGGCAGCATTAACCAGCCAAGTTCAGCAAATAAGCGCCAATTTTCTTGACTAAAACCTGTGTTAGTTTCGAGTATTTTTCTGCGTGTTTCAAAATCGTAATCGTTGAGAATAAACTTCGATACACTATCTTGAATCATTTGTTGTTCGCTATTTAACGAAAAGTCCATTGTAAACTCCTAATACTAATTTAAAGGCCTAAAACGGCTTTGCTGATGATGTTAGTTTGAATTTCGTTACTGCCACCGTAAATGGATGCTTTTCGGTTATTAAAGTAACGTAATGAACTATTCGTTGCCATATCAGGACCAATGCTTTGCCCGTCAAAGTCATCATTGAATTGCTCAGGAACATATGGCATTGAGTAGTACCCAGCGGCTTCAACATACAACTCGTCTATCGCTTGAATAACTTGGGTGCCAACAATTTTTAATATTGAAGATTCTGGTCCCGGTGCTTGGCCTGTACTGATCGCTGAAAGGGTGCGTAATTCAGTATATTCCAAAGCTAATAAGTCTATTTCTACTTGTGCGACTTTTTGCGCAAAAATAGTGTCATCAATCAGTTTGTTATCTCCATCCGGAGATGTTTGAGCCAAGGTTTTTAGTTGCACTAGGCGATCTTTGGAAATAGCAACCCGAGCAATACCTGTTCGCTCATGTGTTAATAGGACTTTAGCGTATGTCCAACCTTTGCCCTCCACTCCGATAAGATTTTCAGTAGGTACTCGCGCATTATCAAAATGAACTTCATTAACTTCATGTCTACCATCAATAGTAATGATGGGTGATACAGTAATTTTAGGGTCGTTCATGTTGATTAACAGGAAACTGATCGCTTCTTGATTTTTCGCGCTAGGCTCTCCTGTTCTAACTAAGCAGAATATCCAATCAGCATGTTGCCCGAGTGTTGTCCATGTTTTGGTGCCGTTAACAACATATTCATCGCCTTCTTTTACCGCTGTTGTTCTAACCGACGCAAGATCAGAACCTGCACCAGGTTCTGAATAACCCTGACACCACCAAACATTACTGGCTAATATATCAGGTAGAAAACGTTGTTTTTGTTCTTCATTACCAAAGGTATAAATGACAGGTGCAACCATTTTCAATCCAAAAGGGATCACATCTGGGCCACCGGCTTTAGCGCATTCATTGGCAAAAATATATTTTTGAGTTTGTGTCCAACCGGTTCCACCGTGCTCAACTGGCCAATTAAGTGCTGACCAACCTTGTTTATGCAGTATTTTTTGCCACTCAATACATTCATCTTTTGATAAATGTATCGAATTTTTGGTTTTTTGAGCGATGTTTTTTGGCAATTTATCTTGCAAAAATTGCTGCACTTCTTGTTGAAAGTTTTTTTCTTGGGCGGTAAAATTTAAATTCATTGTGCAAATCCTTCGTTGGTCTTAATTTATTGAATATCTCTGATCATATTTTTGGCAATAATCATTTGTTGAATTTGTGTCGTACCTTCGTATAACCTGAATAACCTAACGTCACGATAAAGTCTTTCTACTGCGTATTCTGAAATATAACCTGCACCACCATGAATTTGAACAGCTTTGTCAGCGACTCGGCCAACCATTTCTGTGGCAAACAATTTACAACAAGATGCTTCAGTACTTATCTTTTTGCCTAAATCTTTTTGTCTTGCAGCATCAAGTACCATGCATTTTGCGGCGTAAGCTTCAGCTTTACTGTCTGCTAACATGACTTGAATCATTTGGTGCTCGGCAATGGGTTTTCCAAATTGCTTTCTGTCTATTGCATACCTTAATGCATCGTCAATTAAACGTTCAGCAATGCCGACACTTAAGGCTGAAATATGTAATCTGCCTCTATCTAATACTTTCATTGACGTTATAAAGCCTTTTCCTTCTACCCCTCCAATAATATTTTTGGCCGGGACATGACAATTTTCAAAAATAACGTCACAGGTATGTGATCCTTGCTGACCCATCTTTTTATCTTTAGCACCCAATGTAATGCCTGGCGCAGAGGCATCTACAATAAAGGCAGATATACCTTTAGCGCCTTTAATCGATAAATCTGTTCGAGCCATTACGGTAAAAGTGCCAGCTCTTGGGGCATTAGTAATAAAACGCTTAGTACCATTAATAATATACTCATCACCCTGTTTTATTGCCGTAGTTTTTACTGCTGAGGCGTCAGAGCCAACGTCTGGCTCTGTTAAACAGAAAGATCCAATTAGCTCACCTGTGGCATATTTAGGTAAGTAGGTTTGCTTTTGTTCGTCTGTTCCGTCGAATACAATGGCTGCAGAGCCAATTCCATTGTTAGTCCCAATGAGTGAGCGAAAAGCCGGTGATGTTCTACCTAACTCAATGGCGACAAGCGCTTCCTCCTCCATAGTCAGGCCTAAACCATCATACTCTTCAGGAATGGTCATACCAAACAAGCCCATAGCTTTCATTTCTTGCACAATATCATCTGGAATAGCATCGTTTTCTGCTACTTCATTTTCCGCAGGGACTAAACGTTCTCTAACGAATTTTGAAATACTGCTGAGAAATTGATCCAACATTTCTTTATCTCGAATCATTAATAACCCCTGGATAAAATCTTTATATTCCGCACAGTGGAACACATGATTAATATAATATCAAGATGTAATTATAACTAATAGCTCGATAGTCACTGAGTAAACAATAAATTTAGATTTAATTTTAACTCTAAATAAATTTTATTAATGTTAAGTCAAATTTAAATTAGTGGAATGGTTGGTTAAATAAAGTACTTGCATATTCCGCTAGGCAGAACTAGTATCAGTGCAAATTATTTATTAGTGTGAAGATTTATTATTATATTTTTAATTTGAACAGCGTAGGAATTAACCTTATTGCGGTCGGATTAATAAGTGATTCTTTAACGCAGAGTATGCTCTAGATACAAGACTGCATGTGCAGTTTTCTGAGCCTTTATAAATATTTGATGTGCGAATTTATTATTACTTTGCAACTAAGACGCTGGCGGAGATTTATCGTAGTTAACAAAATAATTAACGGCTATTGGCAGTTACCAAATAGCCGTTAATTGAAAATATTAAAACCATAATAAAACAAAGTGAATAACGGGGAAGCAGATGAAAAATACCAGATTAAAACAAAACGCTATAACAATCGCCATCAGTGCGGTGCTTGGGTTAATGGGCAGCAGTGCTATATATGCCGAAGAAGTAAAAGAAACTGATGCAAAAGATATTGAGAAAATTCAAATTATTGGTTCTCATTTAAAAGGTTCAGCACTTGAAACCTCAGCGCCAGTACAAACGATTAGCCGAGCCGATTTAGAAAAAATTGGCTCTCCATCTATCGTTGAAATGACACAAAAATTGTCAATTAGCTCTGGTATTCAAGGTAATTCCAACCAATACGGCTCTAATGGCACCGAAGGTACTTCCAACATTAATTTAAGAGGACTCGGGGCAGGTCGTACATTAGTGCTAATTAATGGTAAAAGACACACCTTCAATCCTTACGCTATTGTTGACCAACAAATGCTTTATGTTAACACTCAAGACATACCTTCAATGGCGGTTAAGCGCGTTGACATGTTAAAAGAAGGTGCAGCGGCGATATATGGTTCTGATGCAATAGCAGGTGTCGTTAACTTTACAACCCGAGGTGATTTTGAAGGTTTAGAAGTAAAAGCGGACTATAAAAACTTACAAGATAGTGATGGCGATTACGGCTTAGGTTTAATCTTTGGGCTAGGTAATGATGATACCCACTGGGTAACTTCTGTGAGCTATGATAAAACCAATACCATAAGCACAGCTGATAAAGATTGGGCGGTACAAGATTATGCGACTAACCCGCAAGGTGGCTGGTCATCAATAGGAAATCCGCCATCGATATTTAATGCAGCTTGGCTGGGTGATGATTCACAACCTAAATATTTATTAGATCCTGGCTGTGAACTACTAGGGGGCACAAGTGCCGGCTTATGTCGGCTTCAATATACACCATTCTCAGCATTAAATGATGGTGATACACATTTAAAAGTTTTTAGTGAATTAAATCATGATTTTAAAAATGATGTTAATTTACATGTTGAAGTGTTGTATTCAGAAACTGAGGTACCCACTACTTATGGCTCGCCGTCTTATCCTCCACAAAAGTTGGTCGATTTTTCAGATCGTTATGTACCGACTTATCATCCGGCATGGCAAGACTTAGTGGCTAGCAATCCAGAATTTGCCAGTGCTCCTCATCCTTCGTTAAATCGTGTCGCTTATATTGGCCGCACCGTAGGTGTTACGGGGCCGTCAAGTGAAGGTGGTTTAGATTATAAAACTTATAGAATTGCAGCTGACCTTGAAGGTAAATTTGATAATGGCTATAACTGGGAAACAGGTTTTGCTTATTCAAATTCAAAACTTGATTATAGAAGCAATCCCGACACCTTAATCGTGCCATTGAAGAATGCCTTGTTAGGCTATGGTGGCGATAACTGTGATATGGATGCAGGTGTACCAGGTGCAAATGGCTGTTTATTCTTTAATCCGTTTTCTAATGGCATTGAAACATCGGCTTCTAATGGCGCGACTAATCCAAACTATAAAGCTGAACTAGCTAACACTCAAGAGGTGTTAGATTATGTTTCGGGTACAAGAACTTCACAAAAAGAAACTGAATTACTTGTGCTTGATGGCTTACTTTCAGGTGACTTAGATATTGAATTAGATGGTGGTATTGTTGAGTTTGCTGTTGGCGCTCAGTATCGTTATGAAACTTTTTCAAATGAAGTTAATGACCTCGGAAATTTAGCGATAAATCCATGTCCAGTAATGGGTGAAACAGATTGTGCAAACCCAACGGGGGTTTTTCATTTTCGTAGTGGTGAGTTAAATCAAGATTCATCGCAAAGTATTTATGCTTTATTCAGTGAATTAGCGTTACCAGTCTCAGATGATTTAAAAATGCAAATAGCCTTACGCTATGAAGATTATGGCGGAGATGTTGGTGATACATTAGATCCAAAAGTATCAGCACAATACATCATTAATGATAACTTTTCATTACGAGGCTCTGCCAGTACAACCTTTAGAGGACCAACACTTAATCAACTAGAAGGTAGTAATACAACGCTTTCTTATGTTGGAGCTCCTGCCGCCTTTAAAGCTGTTGATACTCAAGGAAATGGTGCCTTAGCACCGGAATCTGCTGTTGCACTAAACTTTGGTGTTATTGGTGAGTTTTGGGATGATCGCTTATTCGCAACCGTTGATTTTTGGTCCTTTGACCTAAGTGATCCAATCATTGTTGAAAACTATAATGCAGTATTAGCTGCTGCAGTTGCCGGTAAACAACCTTATGTTGATCAAGTGCAATGGACAGAGCCTGGTAACGCAAACACAGTTGAACGTATTGAAACTAAAATTATCAATGGCGCTGATGTTAAAACAAGTGGTATTGACGTTCAATTACGCTTAAATGTTACCGATTATTGGACCTTGGACATGAATGGAACGTATACCGCGGAATATAAAGTGGCTGGTGATGATTTATCAGAAGCTTTTGACGCAGCTGGTTTCCTAAATAATACTAACTCTAATCGTCCAATACCTAAGTATAAAGCTACCATGATCAATAGCTTCGATTTCGAGAATCATAATATTAGTTTATCTGCTTATTATGTAAGTGATTATAAAGATGAACGAGATTCGTTATTTACCACTAACACTAGAGGTCAAGTCATTGATAGCCAAGTACAGCTTGATTTAAGTTATAACTATATCTTTAATGATGATCTAACCAAGGTTAACTTAACGGTAAGTAATTTAACGGATGAAGAGCCTCCTTTTGCTCGTTTAGATTTAAACTATGACCCATTTACACATAACCCTTTAGGTCGTACATTTAAAATCAGCGTTGTGCATAAATTTGGTGAATAATCACTAAAATGAGACAAAAAAGTTAAGTCATTTACTCATGAAGATAAGGTGCTAATCCTGGCTTTGTTGACTGATGAGATAAAAATCCGATGGTTAAAATCATCGGATTTTTTATGTACAGAAATTACGGTATGTTGCGGACACAGGAATGTATCAGAGCGAAGAGCGCCTTTAAATCGCGCTTTTGATCAAATAATATAAAAATAAATAAGGGTCATTATGCTTATTAAACTTAAACTACTTTTAGTTTTATCACTCAGCGTATCTGTATCGGTTTTTTCAGCACCGCTAACATTAACAAGTCAGGATATTATACAAGGTGAATTTATGTCTAAAATACATGAATTCAATGGCTATAATTGTTCAGGAGGAGACTTGTCACCACACCTTAAATGGTCTGACGCACCTAAAGGCACCAAAAGTTTTGCTATTACAGCTTATGACCCAGATACATCTTCAGGCAGTGGTTGGTGGCATTGGCAGATAATAAACATACCAATGACAGTAATGGAAATGCCAACCGGCGCGGGTAGTAAAAAAAATTCTAGTACACCAATCGGGAGTACTCAAATAGAAAATGACTTCAGTATTCCAGCTTTTAGTGGCGCTTGCCCACCTAAAGGCGATGGTTTGCATCATTATCGTTTTACAATTCATGCACTGGCTGTCGAAAAAATCGAATTGCCAGAAAACGCCTCTGGTGCATTAGCAGGTTACATGATAAATCTACACTCTATAGAATCAAGCACGATTGAGTCTTTGTACCAACGCGATTAGCCTGAATATATGAAGTATGATTGAATTAATCTTATTTGGCTTACTATATGTTTAGTCGGTGAACTGAACTTCAACGGCATTGCATACCTAGTATATTTACAGTCAAATGTAAGTAAAATTAAATGGAAAATAAATGATTTTTGATGTTGCTAAATTAGAAAGCCAAGAAAAGTATCGTCTCTTAAATGGTGGTATAACTCCCAGACCAATCGCTTGGATCAGTACCCGTTCACGCGATAATATTGATAATTTAGCGCCTTATTCATTTTTTACAGTCGCAAGCTGTAATCCTCCTGTGCTGCTTTATACCCAAGTAACACAACGAAGTGGCATTGATAAAGACACCTTGCAAAATTTAATTGAAACGGGTGAATGTGTTGTCAATATCGTTAATTCCGCTTTATTAGAAAAAATGAATCTGACCAGTGCAAGTCTGAAAATTGATGAGAGTGAATTCGATTTCGCTGACGTTGAAAGTTGTGCAAGTTATAAAGTACAGCCTAGCTCAGTTAAAGATGCGCCAATTCGATACGAGTGTACTTTAAGAGAAGTTATTCCGGTAAGTGATTTACCCACAGGCGGTACGGTAATCCTTCTCGATGTAAAGTATGTTTATGTTCGAGATGACCTGTATAACGATGGCAATATAAATCAAAAATCAATTGATTCAGTGGGTAAAATGGGCGGAGATTACTTCAGTTTTACAACTGAAAATGTAGAACTTAAGCGGCCATAAAAGCAAATTTTTACCATTAAATATCACAGATTACTTTCACTCTTATCCACCTTTTTTTAACCCATGATGAAATATAGCCTAAGCGAAATTTAGGGGAATTGTTAGTTGATCATTTTTCGGTAATTATCATTGTTGCTATCGCAATGCTCAGTAGGGTTACTTTTACTTCCTCAAACGTGAGTGAGCTGTCTAATTTATTAAGTTAACAACGTTAATTGATCTAAAACACACTTTCAATCGTTAAATATTGTTGACAATGTTATGCCGCTATTAAGCGTGTAACACGTTATTTTAAGGTGATTCAATGTTAGGGTAGCTGAGTAGATATTATCTTAAAAACATTTTTGCAGAACTGATAAAGGACAAATTATGACTGAGAAAAACATGGTAAAAGCATCTGATTTATTTGTACAAGCATTAGAAGCGGAAGGTGTAGATCATATTTTTGCTGTACCAGGAGAAGAAAATCTGGATATGGTGGAGTCTTTACGTAAGTCATCAATTAAGCTCGTTTTAACTCGCCATGAGCAAGGTGCTGGGTTTATGGCTGCAACTTATGGGCGCCTTACCGGTAAAGCCGGTGTTTGCATGGCAACACTTGGGCCAGGAGCAACTAACTTAGCAACACCTGCAGCTTATGCTCATTTAGGTGGCATGCCCTTAATTATGATTACGGGCCAAAAACCAATTAAAACCTCGAAGCAAGGACAGTTTCAAATTATTGATGTGGTTGGCTTGTTTGATCCTATCTGCAAAATGTCTAAACAAATTGTTCACGGTAATACTATTCCTTCATTAGTGCGTGAAGCTTTTCGCCTTAGTGAAGAAGAACGTCCCGGCGCCGTGCTTTTAGAGCTACCTGAAGACATTGCAGAAGAAGACTGTAATGCAGACATCATAATGCCTCATAAGCGCCATTATGCTAGTCCTAACGATGTTGCTATTGACGAAGCGGTGGCACTGATAAAAACAGCTAAAATGCCGTTAATCTTGATTGGCGCTGGCGCAAACCGTAAAAACGTTCGAACGGCACTGTCTGATTTTATTGATGCTACCCGTATTCCGTTTTTTGTTACGCAAATGGGTAAAGGCGTTGTTGATGAACGCTCAAGTTTATTTTTAGGTACTGCAGCTTTATCATCGGGTGACTACCTACATTGTGCTATTGAACGTGCCGATGTCATTATTAATATTGGTCATGATGTTATTGAAAAACCGCCTTTTTTTATGGAATCAGGAGGTAAGAAAGTTATTCATGTCAATTATAAATCAGCGCAAGTTGACCAAGTTTATTTTCCACAATCAGAAATTGTTGGCGATTTAGTGACTTCAGTGAACGCATTAAAAGATAAATTAGCGGGAGAGGTTAAGTTCGATAGAAGCTACTTTGATAAAATAAAACTCGCGATTGATGAACATATTGAAGAAAGTGCTGATGACGCTCGCTTTCCTATTATTCCACAACGCTTCGTTGCAGATATTCGAAAGGTTATGGGCGAAAAAGACATTATAGCCCTTGATAACGGCATGTATAAACTTTGGTTTGCACGAAACTATAAAGCTTATCAACCCAATACAGTATTACTTGATAATGCGCTTGCTACCATGGGAGCAGGCCTGCCATCGGCTATGATGGTTGCGATGTTACATCCTGATCGACGCGTAATGGCAATATGTGGTGATGGCGGTTTTATGATGAACTCACAAGAGATAGAAACAGCAATTCGTTTAGGTTTGAACCTAGTGATAACGGTGTTAAACGACAACTCTTATGGGATGATCCGTTGGAAGCAAGCCAGTGTTGGTTTTGATGATTGGGGCTTAGAGTTTAACAATCCTGATTTTGTTAAATACGCAGAAAGTTATGGCGCGACAGGGCATAGAGTTACGTCTGCTGAAGATATTATTGCAACTTATGAAAAAGCATTTTCAGCGGGAGGGGTTCATCTTGTTGAATTGCCCGTTGATTATTCTGAAAATAAAAAAGTATTAATTGATGAGTTGGCAGCGAAAGTTTGTTTGATATAAAACTGTTATTTCAATATTGCTTTTTTACAAACGAACTTTAACCTATTAAAGAGGATATTATGGTCGATTTAGACAAAAGTAAGATAGCTGATAAACTTGATGTTTTTAATCCATATGATTACACTTATCTAGGCACTGTGCCGATGTTAGAGTGGGCAGAGATAGATAATTATTTAACAACTTCTGAGCAACTCTTTAAAGACCGTCAGCAATGGTTACCAGCATTTGAGCGAATAAATATCCTCAAGAAAGTAGCCGTTTTAATTTCTGAAAGATCAGATGAATTAGCACTGTTAATTGCAAGCGAAGGCGGTAAACCGCTAGTTGATGCTCGAGTAGAAGTCACGAGAGCAATTGATGGTGTGGAGTTGTGTGCTAAAGAAATAGCCAACTTAAAGGGGAGCCAAATCCCGATGGATTTAACCCAAACGGGTGCCGGAAGAATTGCCTATACCAGTAAGGAGCCTATCGGCGTTGTTGTTGCTGTTTCAGCGTTTAATCATCCGTTAAACTTAATTGTACATCAGGTGGCTCCAGCCATTGCTGCGGGTTGTCCTGTGCTTGTTAAACCTGCCGGAGACACGCCATTATCTTGTAAGGCATTTGTTGATATTTTGCATGAAGCGGGATTACCACCACAGTGGTGCCGTTTTGTTATGTGTGAAACTGCAACGTCTGAAAGAATGATCACAGATCCTCGTGTCGCATTTTTAAGTTTTATTGGTTCGGCTAAAATAGGTTGGATGTTACGATCTAAATTAGCCCCTGGCACACGTTGTGCTTTAGAACATGGTGGTGTTGCTCCGGTCATTATTGAAGAAAGTGCCGATATAGACGAGATGATCCCGAGCTTACTCAAAGGCGGCTTTTATCATTCAGGTCAAGTTTGTGTTTCTGTACAACGTATTTTTGCGCCTAAAGCCAAAGCTAGAGCAATCGCCCAAAAGTTAGCAGATGGTGCAGCAAAACTTATTGTCGGTAATGCTATTGATGAATCAACTGAGTGTGGACCACTTATTCGCCCTAAAGAAGTTGATCGTGTTGAATCGTGGGTTGAGGAAGCCGTGTCAGCAGGCGCAACATTGCTAACCGGAGGTAAGCGATTAGGCGAAACGACTTATGCACCAACCGTACTGTTTGAGCCTCCAGTAGATGCAAAAGTTTCACAGATGGAAATTTTTGGACCTGTTGTTTGTGTGTATGGCTATGACGATATTAACCAAGCTATTGCTCAAGCTAACGCTTTAGAATTTGCCTTTCAAGCGTCGGTATTTACTAAAAATCTAGAAATAGCCATGAAGGCAATAAATGAATTAGATGCTACAGCTGTTATGGTTAATGACCACACTGCTTTTCGCGTTGATTGGATGCCTTTTGCTGGGCGTAAACACTCGGGTTATAACACCGGAGGTATCGCTTATACCATGCATGATATGTCGCAAGATAAAATGGCAGTTATTAAGCTTTAAGTCTTGCTAAGCACCAATATTGATTTAATTTTAGTAACCTTTTATAGAATGTATCGTTAAAAAATAAAGGAGTCTCTAGTTGCTAGAGACTCCTTTTTATTTGCACTATTATTAATTAAGCTAACGTTTTAGCTTTTGACTAGATATTATTATTAAATGGTTAGTTATTGATTACTTAATCTTTTGCCAAAAGAGATAGCGTAAGCCGGTGAACGCATTCTTAATATTGGATCTGCGCTTGGGGTAAACCCTGCCGACAATATGTTAGGGTCAAAGTTAGTATTTTTGCATGCATCACCGCCACTAGTATTAACCGTAACTGTTCCAAGCGCTACTTTAGCACGTTCACTTGGCCACTGTTTTGATGGGTCAATATCACTATCTTCTGCCTCACCTAAGCTCGCCATAATGGTAAAACTAACTTTGCTATCTTTAAGTTGCTGCGCGAAAGTATCTGCTAAAAACTCAGATGGCATTTTAGCAACCTCTGCTTTTTCCAGTGTCTTTACACCTAAGCTTGGTTCAATATTCCAGCGAAATTTAGTTTTTTGTCCATTCGATTGTTCAAAGTAAAATGTGTGAAGACCAAAAAACTCAGTATTGGCAAATGACGCTGGTGTTTTAGCCGTTTTATTCCATAAAACGTTAGCTTGAACGCTTGGATTATTTTCGATAAATGTAATTGTTTTTTCTGGGTCAGCTTTACCATTTTCGTCAGGAAGTAAAGTAGACAAAAAGCCATAAAAAACTTCAGGGTTTTTGCCAGCAAATACAGGGAAGTTATTACCTGTGAAAGTATGTAAAGCGCCGTTAGGTAACTTTATTTGCATGCCCACACCACGAGTGCCAGGGGCTTTTTCATCACTATTTGGATTAGCACCACCGACGGAAAAACGCAGTGATACTGGTAACTCACCACTCGATAATAAGGCTGCTCCTGTGAAGTGCTTATTAGGCGCTGGCAAAAAAGTGCCTGATGCACATAAACCATTAGCATGTGCCTTTCTATAACCAGGATGTTTTCCACCGAGCTTTTCGAACATTTCAACTAAATCATTTGCTTGAATTTCTTTTTCAGTTGCTAATGCATTTGAAGTTGCAGCAGCACTTGCCATTATAAATAAAGTAGTAATACTTGAGGTGATGAGGTTATGTTTCATTGGTGTTCCTTAGTGTTATTATTACATCGATGGATAAAAGTACGAAAAATTTAGCTGCTAAGATCATAATATTATTTTCAATGATATCAAAAGCTATTGAATCGATTCCTTATACACTCCTTATAGGAGCGAATAGGCTAAGCTTTCTTTGCATATGTAAAACTCTTGTATACAGAGAACTCAGTAACCTTGTTAGATTAACTGGATATAAATTCATTTAATTTCAAGTGGTTAATGTAAGTTGTTAATATTTAACTCTGCTCATATATTGCAAGTAAACTGCTGAATAATGGTTTAACACCCTTGCTAATTACACAAATATAATAAGAAAAATGTCTAAAGCCAATAGTACTATTATGCTGTATAAACCATTCCACTTTACTCCCATTTGAAAGGGAGAAATTTCGGTTATTCTAGCGCTAATACGAACAGAAGTAGTAGACGGAGAGCTACCGGCAACTACAGCCCAAGTCATCATCATTACAAGCGCTATGGTAACTGGCATATGTTCGACATTCGGCAATTGAGACAAGGCTCCAGCCATTAATGTGACGGAAATCATCGGACTGACAAATAAAAGTGCGGCTATATATATTAGCCATGAAGATGCAATTAATATCTGCGCAGCAGATATATTCAAATGAGCTAATTGTTGTGCAAACCAGTCAAGATCTAACACCGCCAATAACAAACGGCCAATGAGAACCGACCCTGCAAAAAAAACAATTTCTGAACGTTGTAACGGTAATCTAAAAAATATGTCGGTTCCAAAACGTTTAACCGTTAACTTTACTGCGCTGAGTTTATTAAATGATCGACGATACTGCGAATATATCCAAACTATGCTAACTATCGGCGCACTGACTAACACAGCAGAAATCGGTCGTAATGGAGTGGTAAGTATTAGTAACCCTGATATTAATGCTAACGTGATGACAACCATAATAATGGGGTAACTCACCTTCAAGTCTGAAAAATTGTTGGAAATTTTTGGCACAAGATGTCTAAGGTGTTTGGGCGCCTGAACATGGTCGAGCCAAATGCCAAATAAAAGTAGCGCTAATGTGAGGTATAAGCCATAGGGGATAATATCTATCCACTGTAAATTAGGGATAGTGGTTACTAATAGCGTAATGGTGATTGAGGTAGGAGCCCACAAAGGTATACTACAAAAACCTCGCAGGACAGCTAACATCATGCGCCGCTGTCTTGTACTGCTGATTCGTGTGTCAACGGTGTCTTTATTTTCAATTAAACTTCGCTGGATCATAGTGCCGAGTAAATTAATGGCGCCAACACTCATCAATATGCCCAGAATATGGCTGGCAAAGCTAAGCAGCGCATAACGTCTGACGGGGTGTTGCTGTAAAAGCACATGGCCGGTGAGATTTACTGAATTTGAGCTTAAAGCTGCTTCTTTTAATAGACCAAGGGCAATTAAAAAGAACGCAAAAAAAACTACGCTGCGACTTAACATGCCTAACTGGTGTAATGATATTTGAGACATTAATAACAATGAAATTGTTAATCCAATAGCAACCAATGTGATGATTTTTGTTGATAAGTCTAGGGATTTCCATTCAATAATAATAAATATTATCAGCATGAATACAGCCAAAAGTGCTGTTGGCTGGTATCCAGTCCACTCTGTTATTAAAGTCGCGAAAAAAATAATCACTAGGCATAAAGGCGATAGCCAATAAGCGGACGGGTCTAAGTTGTTATTGCGCTTCATGTCACTCGTGTTATTCATCAGTGTTTTTCTTTTACATGGATGGTTGATGTTAAAAATAGCATTACAAAGCTTTCGTTTTTATACGTTGCCATTTTATCCTTTGACGAGAGTTTTTGTTCAAGTAACATTGAGGCTGAAGGAGATATTTAATTTTATTCATCCATGGATTGCTTAGTGCAGTATCAAATTATTTACTATAGGTATTGAACAAAGAATACCATAGGTTACCGCATCGCGGAATTTCATTTTGCAATTTAACTATTTTCTCTGCTTTTCAATTTGATGAGTACAATCAAGTTTTTGTGCTTTTCTGCTATTTATTTCTTTAAGTTAACTGTTATTATTTAATGACTTTACAAAGTACATGAAATAGCTTTTTCAAAAACACTTGCAAAATACAGTTCCGCATTGCAGAATGCGTAAGCTGTTTTACTGCGTAATGAGTCTTGTAGTAAGAATAAAAAAATAAAATTGTATTAGAGTGAGCACTTAATGTCCAAACCAACAGAATTAGAGTTACTTGCTGAATTAGAAAAAATTAGTTACCAAGACCGATATCATTGTAAAACAACTTATGATGTTTTTTGCCATGCCGCAGATGAATATCCGGCTGATATCGCAATAGCTGAACATGTTACTGCAACTCGAGATGAAGTTGCGAAAGAAATAACGTTTGCCACTTTAACTAATAAACTTAATCAAACAGCAAACCTATATAAAAAATTGGGCGTTGCTCGTACTGATGTTATTTCTATTTTACTGCCCAATTTGACAGAAACTCACCTTAGTATTTGGGCTGCTCAAGCCGTGGCAATTGCTAATCCTATTAATTACCTTCTGCAAGTAGATCACATTATTGAAATATTAAATGAGGTGAAAACTAAAGTATTAGTGACAGTTTCTCTTGATGCTGAAACTGAATTAGGTAAAAAAGTGCATGAAATTATTGCACGCGTCTCGTCACTTGAGCACATACTAGTAGTCGATAATAGTTATGGTGAGATCAGTCATAAAAATATCACCGTCAGTGATTTTAATCATGCTCTATCTACTCAATCAAATGAAAGATTAGCAGGAACATTTCAACCTAAAGGTGAAGATATTGCGATGTACTTCCATACAGGAGGAACAACAGGACGTCCGAAAATAGCAAAATTATCTCATGACAATATCAGTTTTGTTGTGCAAGTTTATGCAGGATTTAATGCTTATCATGGTAAATCTGCGGTTTTAAATGCATTACCATTATTTCATGTCTTTGGTGTTATTGCCGCTAGTTTAGCGATGTTCTTTGTGGGCCGTACCGTTGTTATTATGACCCCAGAAGGTTTTAGAAACCCTAATACGGTGAAGAACTGGTGGTTTTTTGTTAATAAATATCAAGTATGTTGGTTTCCTACCGTACCGACAATTATTTCTGTTTTGTTACAGCAACCGGATGAAAACATCGATTTAAAATGCTTTGAACATGCCGCTTGCGGTTCAGCACCTTTACCGCTTGAATTAAAACTATCTTTTCAGCAACGATTTAATTGCAGTGTTACCAATGGCTACGGCATGACAGAATCTTCTTGTGTGGTTGCTAGGGTTCTCCCCGGCTACGATGTTGCAGGGGTTGCTGTTGGAAACGCCATACCTTATAGCCGCGTGATTGCTGCTGAATTAACTGATAATAAAATTAGCCGCACTTGTGCAATTAATGAACCTGGTATTATTTTGGTGAAAGGGCCTAATGTTTTTCAAGGCTATTTAGATGAAAGTGATAATGATGGCGCTTGGGTAGAAGGTGATTGGTTCAATACCGGTGATTTAGGTGTAATTAATGCGTTAGGACATATTCAGCTCACAGGTCGAGCAAAAGATTTAATTATTCGTGGTGGTCATAATATTGATCCTCAAATTATTGAAGATGCATTATTAGCCCATGCCAATGTCATTCAGTCAGTAGCTATTGGTCAACCTGATGCTCATTCAGGTGAAATACCTATTGCCTATGTAGTGGTAAAAGACAAGCAGCATACAACTGAAGCTGAATTATTATTACATTGCCAAGAACACATTAGTGAAAGAGCGGCAATTCCTAAGCGAGTCGAAATACTTGATAGCTTTCCATTAACGGCTGTTGGTAAAGTTTTTAAACCGATATTACGTAATAAAGCCACTGAGTATAGCGTTAATACTTTGTTGAAAAAAAATGATATTACCGCGCAAATTAAATCAGAATTTGATCCAGAAAAAGGTCAAATTGTTCATATTCAGTTATCAAACCTACAAGACAAACAAAAAGTCGCTAAATTATTAATTGCCTTTCCTGTCTTAGTAAATTACACCCGTTTCATTAATTAGGTGAGCTATTTTAACCGTTAGTACACCATAAAGTTTAATACAAAGTTATAAGGACAAATTATGAAAGATGCATATATATACGATGCCGCAAGAACTGCCTTTGGACGTCATGGAGGAATTTTATCTTCTGTTCGACCAGATGATATGCTCGCACACCTTATAAAAACTTTAGTGCAACGCAACGAGTTTGATCTAAGCCTTTATGAAGATGTTATTGCTGGCAGTACCAATCAAGCTGGCGAAGACAGTCGCAATGTGGCTCGTTTTGCGGGGCTATTAGCAGGTTTACCGATTGAAACTGGTGGTTTAACTGTTAACCGTTTATGTGGTTCGAGTTTGTCGGCGGCATTAGATGCTGCTCGATGTGTAAAAGCCAATGAAGGTGAGCTATTTATTGCTTGTGGTGTTGAATCGATGAGCCGTGCGCCATTTGTTTTAGCTAAAGCAACTTCAGCCTTTGCTCGACAGCAAGAAATGTTTGATACCACCATGGGCGCTCGTTTTACTAACCCTGAAATTATTAATGCCTATGGCGGTCACTCGATGCCTGAAACCGCTGACAACATTGCCAGTGATTTAAATATTAGTAGAGAAGATTGCGATGTATTTGCTGCCAACTCACAAGCTAAGTATGAAGCAGCAAAAGTAGCAGGATACTTTATTGGTGAGATTATTCCTGTTGAAGTGACACAAGGACGTAAGTTGCCGAAAATTTCTGTTGTAACTGATGAGCATCCACGTCCCGCTTCAACAGTAGAAGCGCTTGGTAAATTAAGGCCATTATTTGATGGCGTAGTAACCGCAGGTAATGCATCAGGCATTAACGACGGGGCTTCTGCCATGATTATTGGCAGTAAAGAAGTGGGTGAAAAATCAGGTATAAAACCTCGTGGTAGAATTATAGCGGGCGCGATCGCCGGCGTACCACCTCGTGTTATGGGCTTAGGGCCAGTTCCTGCTTCACAAAAAGCCTTAGCAAGAGCCGGTTTAACATTAGCTGATATGGATGTTTTAGAATTCAATGAAGCGTTTGCCGTACAAGCGCTAGGCTGCATGAAACAACTAGGTATCGCTTTTGATGACCCCCGTGTTAATCAAAATGGTGGCGCGATTGCGATTGGACATCCTTTGGGTGCGAGTGGTACGCGCATTATGCTAACGGCATTACGCCAATTAGAAAAAACTGGTGGTCGATACGCATTAGCGACCATGTGTATTGGTATTGGCCAAGGTATCGCTGTCGTTATTGAGCGTGTTTAACTTTCTAAAAGTAAGGAATTAAGTTTATGTCAGTTGTTAGTTATCAATTAGAAGGTAATATCGGTGTTATTCGTTTAAATAACCCGCCAGTTAACGCGCTTTCTCATGCATTACGATTAGGAATTCAAGCGGCATTAGCACAAGCACAAAAAGATGCCTCTTTAGCAATAGTTTTGATTTGTGAAGGACGTACTTTTATTGCGGGGGCAGACATTTCAGAGTTCGGAAAACCACCCATGCTACCTTCTTTACCTGAGTTGCTTAACGAAGTTGAAGCATCAACAAAGCCTATTATCGCCGCCATTCATGGCACCGCACTCGGTGGCGGATTAGAAACCGCTTTGGCTTGTCACTATCGTTGTGCATTAACTAGCGCTAATGTTGGGCTACCTGAAGTTAAATTAGGTTTATTACCCGGTGCAGGTGGAACACAAAGAGCACCTAGGTTAGTCGGTGTTAAAGCAGCATTGGACTTAATTACTACGGGTACGCCAATTTCTGCAGATAAAGCACTTAGTATCGGTTTAATTGATAAAGTGGTGGAAGGCGATTTATTGACCTCAGCAATTATGTTTGCCAAAGACGTTGTTGAACAAGGCGCTGTACTTAAAAGAGTAAGAGACATCGATGTTGATAAAACTGGTGCGTCAGCAGAGTTCTTCGATGATTATAGAGCCCAATTAAGTAAACGTTTTCGTAAACAAGAAGCACCTCAACGTATTGTTGAATGTATTGAAGCGGCAATGAATAAACCTTTTGATGAAGGTCTTAAAGTTGAAAGACGTTTATTTATAGAGTGCATGCAATCGTCACAGTCTGCAGCATTACGCCATATGTTTTTTGCCGAAAGAATGTCCTCAAAAATTAAAGATTTACCAAAAGAGACTCAGTTAAAAGATATTAAACGCGTAGGTATTATTGGTGGCGGTACCATGGGAGGAGGCATTGCAATGAATTTTGTTAATGCTGGTATCCCTGTGACACTACTGGAAATTAACGATGTAGCATTGCAGCGTGGTAAAGATATTATTGCTAAAAATTACGCGATAACTGTTAAAAAAGGGAAATTGACTACTGAGCTCGCCGCACAACGCCAACAGCTGATCACAGGCACCACTGATTATAACGATTTAGCTGATATGGATTTGGTAATTGAAGCTGTTTTTGAAAATCTAGACATTAAAAAGCAAGTATTCGCTAAGCTCGATAACGTGTGTAAACCCGGTGCTATTTTAGCCAGTAACACTTCTTATCAAGATGTTAATTTAATTGCAGAGTCAACTTCTCGTCCACAAGATGTTATTGGTCTGCATTTCTTTAGTCCTGCTAATGTCATGAAGTTACTTGAAATTGTACGTGGTGAAAAAACCTCTGATCAAGTGATAGCAACATCGATGGCGATTGCTAAAACCATTAAAAAAGTACCGGCATTGTCTCGCGTTTGTTATGGCTTTATTGGTAACCGTATGTTGCGACAATATGCGCGAGAAGCCCAATTATGCTTACTTGAAGGCTCAACACCTCAAGGTATAGACACCGTAATGCAAAACTTTGGTATGGCAATGGGGCCATTTGCTGTTGGCGATTTAGCCGGAATAGACATTGGCTATAAAGCGCGTGAAGGTTTAACTGATGAAGAAAAGGGTGATGTTAGAACCTACTGCATTGCTGATGCTTTATATGACATGGGCCGTTTAGGTCAAAAAACCGGTTCAGGCTATTACCAATATGATCCCGAAACTAGACAGCGTATGTCAGACCCGATAGTACTTGAAGTTATTGAGGCACAAGCCAAGCAAAGAGGGGTTGTGCGTAAAGCAATAGATGACGAGACTATTTTACAGCGTTTAACTTTTGCTTTGATTAACGAGGGTTTCAAAATACTTGAAGAAGGTATCGCACAACGTCCGAGTGATATTGATGTGGTTTACGCCTTCGGTTATGGATTTCCAGCTTATCGAGGTGGTCCAATGTTTTATGCCGAGAGCATAGGTTTAGAAAAAATCTATCAAACAATATGTGAATTCGGCGCCATTTACGGTGAAGAGTTCTGGCAACCAGCCGCATTATTAAAACAACTCGTCGAGGAAGGTAAAACTTTAACTCAGTGGGCAAATAGCCAATAGCTAAAAGAGTGACAAAATTAGCGATACCATTTATTTGGTATGGCTAATTTTTATCACAGTAAATATGTTTTAGGGGATCAAAATGTCAATGCCGAAAACCTTACAAAATAAATTATCTTTACCTGTCATCAGTGCCCCTATGTTCATCATCTCGGGACCAGAATTAGTTATCGCAGAGTGTAAAGCCGGTATTGTTGGCTCTTTCCCTGCTCTCAATGCGCGCCCACAGTCATTACTCGCTGAATGGCTGACCACCATTACAACAGAATTATCGCAGTATCAGGAAGCTAATCCGAACGCTATTGTTGCGCCATATGCGGTTAATTTAATTGTTCACAAAAGTAATGACCGATTAGAGGATGATGTAAATACTTGTATTGAATATAAAGTGCCGATCATTATCACCAGTTTACGCGCGTTAGATCCTAAGTTAGTTGAACGTATTCATGCCTATGGCGGCATTATTTTTCACGATATTATCAATGTTCGTCATGCCGAAAAAGCCATAGAAGCAGGTGTAGATGGTTTAGTTTTGGTGTGCGCTGGCGCAGGTGGTCATGCTGGAACCTTAAGTCCTTTTGCTTTAGTGAGTGAAATTAAGCAATTTTTTGATGGTCCTATTGCGTTGTCTGGCTCGATTGCTAATGGCGCGTCAATACTATCAGCACAAGCTTTAGGTGCTGACTTTGCCTATATAGGTACGTGCTTTATTGCCACCGAAGAAGCTAATGCTGACCCAGAATATAAAAACATGTTGGTTGAATATAGCGCGAAAGATATTGTTTATAGCTCGCTATTTACCGGGGTTCATGGGAATTACCTTAAGCCAAGTATCTCTAATGCTGGTTTAGATCCTGATAACCTAGAAGAGGGCGATAAAAACAAAATGAAATTTGGTTCATCAGGTGGCAGTAAAACTAAAGCGTGGAAAGACATTTGGGGTGCAGGTCAAGGGTTAGGCAGTATAAGGGAGATCACGAATGTGTCTTCTATCGTTGAACGCTTCAAAACAGAATACGATCAAGCGCTATCTCGTTTAAATCGACTGAACAACCAATAGGCAGAACAAAATGACATCTCAAGAAAATATATTAATTCACAAAGACAGTGGTGTTTTACACATAGGTATTAATCGCCCAGAGAAAAAAAATGCTTTAACACACCTAATGTATTCGGCTATGGCTACAGCACTTAAAGATAGTGCTTCAGATGACAGTATTAATGTCGTACTTATACATGGTACAGACGATGCGTTTTCAGCAGGGAATGATTTAAACGATTTCAATAATCGAGATGTTAATAAAGCTTCGCCCGCATCAATTTTATTATATGAGCTGCATAATTACCCAAAACCAATCGTTGGAGCCGTATCGGGTGTTGCCGTTGGAATAGGCGTAACTATGTTGCTTCATTTTGATTTGGTTTATGCCTCAGAAACTTATTTTAAAATGCCTTTCGTCGATTTAGGTGTATGCCCCGAAGGAGGATCAAGCTTGCTTATTCCTCAATTAGCAGGTCATCGTAAAGCGGCTGAAATATTAATGTTGGGTGATGCTTTTAATACCCAGACGGCAATTGATTTAGGTATAGTAAATCAACAAATAGACAAATCTGAAGTATTTGATTTTGCTTTAAGCAAAGCGAAAGCATTAGCGTTGAAACCTCAAAATGCCTTACGTACGACTAAAAAAATGCTTAAGGCTCCTCAGCAGACAATACTGACCGATATTATTAAAAAGGAGTTAGCGATTTTTGCACAGTTACTTCAAAGTGAAGAATCTCAAGTGGCAAGAAACAGAAAATAAAGGATTAAAATGAAACCTTGGGAAAATAAAGAAATGCCGCCATTTAATGATCATTTAGGTTTTGTGATTGAGGAATGGCGAGAAAATCATATTAAAATGAGTGCTGAGCTTAAACCTGAGCATTTAAATCGTTCAGGTATTCCACATGGAGGCTTTATTTCAGCTTTATTAGATGCAGCAACTGCGCTGACTGGAGCCTATAGTGATGACCCTCTTAACTATAGAAAAGCATTAACTTTATCGTTAAATATAAACTATTTAGGCCAAGCTCAATCAAACAAAATTTATGCCATTGGCAGAGTGACAGCTTCCGGTCGAAATATCTATTATGGTGCTGCTGATGTTTACGACTCTTTTGATAATATTATTGCTTCGGGTCAGGGCGTTTTTAGATATAGAAAAGAGTAATTAACACTTAGATGAATCAAGTAGTTTGAAGTGGTTTAGGTACAGTCATACAGTAAAATATTGCATTAGAAGTGGAGAATATTATGAAAGATCAATTACATTGCTACTCTCATCAATTAAAGCATCCCGTAAGATGGGGAGATATTGATATGTTAGGACATGTTAATAACAGCAATTACTTTCGTTACTGTGAAGAAGGTAGAGTGAAATTTTTCTCAGATAGTCATATTAGAGCCGCCCTTGGCGGCGATAAGCTGGGCTTTGTTGTTGCTTATATCGATTGCAAGTTTAAGTTTCCGGTGACATATCCTGATAATCTTATTATTGCCACCAAAGTTGAAAAAATAAGTACTGATAGGTTCACCTTAAGCCAAGTCATCTATAGCGAAACACATCAAAAAATTGCGGCTAAAAGTGAAAGTATTATTGTTTCATATAGCCATGAAATGCAGAGCAAGATTAGTCTTTCGAATGCGGCATTATCTTTGTTAGAAAAAGAATTAAACCGTCAATTTGAATAAATTAAAATATAACTAAGCAAATATTATCTAGTATCCATTGAGGTAAAGTAAATTTATGAAAGTATTAGTCCCAATTAAACGTGTCATCGATTATAACGTCAAAGTACGTGTTAAATCTGATAACTCAAACGTTGATTTAGCTAACGTTAAAATGGCCATTAACCCTTTTTGTGAAATTGCCGTAGAAGAAGCTGTTCGCCTTAAAGAAGCAGGTACAGCAACTGAAGTTATTGCTATTTCTATTGGTAATAAAAGCTGCCAAGAACAGCTTCGAACTGCACTTGCCCTAGGCGCTGATCGTGCTATTCATATCGAAACAGAGTTAGCGCTCGACGCGTTAAATATTGCTAAGCTACTTCAAAAAATTGTCGAAGAAGAACAACCGCAGCTCGTTATCTTAGGTAAACAATCAATTGATAGCGATAACAACCAAACTGGCCAAATGCTTGCTGCATTAACTGGTTTAGCACAAGGTACTTTCGCCTCTGAAGTTAAGGTTGAAGGCGACAGAGTTAATGTAACAAGAGAAGTAGATGCCGGATTACAAACGCTAGCACTAAATCTGCCCGCCATTGTGACTACTGACTTACGTTTAAATGAGCCCCGATACGCCTCTCTACCTAATATCATGAAAGCTAAACGTAAACCACTAGTGGTAAAATTAGCTGCTGATTTTGGTATTGATTTAACCCCACGTACCAACTTATTAAAAGTGACACCACCTAAAGAACGACAAGCGGGTATTATTGTTGAATCAATTGATGAGTTAGTTGCAAAGTTAAGAAATGAAGCAAAGGTGATTTCATGAGCATTTTAGTCTATGCAGAACACGACAACAGCGTGTTAAAAGCTGATACTTTAAAAACAGTTGCTGCGGCACAGAAAATAGGTGGCGACATTACCATTTTAGTTGTTGGCTATAATTGTCAAAGCGTTGCTGAACAAGCCGCTAAAGTTAATGGTGTTACTAAGGTATTAGTTGCAGATAACCTCGTGTACGAGCATCAACTGGCAGAGAATATCAGTTTATTAGTGACCGAATTAGCAGTGAACTACGACGTGATACTGGCTACAGCATTAACCACCGGCAAAAACTTTATGCCTCGCGTTGCCGCTTTGTTAGATGTCGCTCAAATTTCAGACATTACGGCGGTAGTGAGTGCTGATACTTTTGTGCGTCCAATCTATGCCGGTAATGCTATTGCAACCGTGCAAAGTGTCGATGATAAAAAAGTAATCACAGTCCGTTCAACAGGGTTTGATGCCGTTGCCACTGATGGCGCTGCAGAGATCATAATGCTAGATAAGGTTACAAATGCAGGTATTTCAAGCCATGTCAGTGATGAGTTAACGGTTTCAAAACGCCCAGACTTAGGTGCAGCAAGTATCGTTATTTCAGGTGGTCGCGGTATGCAAAATGGCGATAACTTCAAGTTATTAGACGGTATTGCTGACAAATTAGGTGCTGCCATTGGTGCATCACGCGCGGCGGTAGATGCAGGCTTTGTTCCTAATGACATGCAAGTTGGTCAAACAGGTAAAATTGTTGCGCCAGACTTATACATTGCCGTAGGTATTTCAGGCGCAATTCAACATCTTGCGGGTATGAAAGATTCGAAAGTGATTGTGGCGATAAATAAAGATCCAGAAGCGCCTATTTTCCAAGTAGCTGACTACGGTCTTGTCGCCGATCTATTTGAAGCGTTACCTGAATTAGAAAGCGCCTTGTAAAATCGATTGGATGACTTATTTCAATTGTATAGCTGCTGATTTTACTGTTTTTACTTGGAACTCATCATACGATATTGTCACTAAAATTTAGAATTAATTTTGGTGTTAACGTTGATTTTTAATCATGGTTAGTCGTGTTGATGAGTAACAATATTATGGAATTATATCAGCGATTATTTTGTTGGTGTAAATTATCGACAAGTATACTTAGCAGTATAAAAGTCATAAATAGTCCTCGATAACTTTACATTTTCTGCTCAAAAGAAACATTACAAGAAAAATAAGTAGATTATTACCATAGTAAGTTAGTTATATTCCAGCATAAATAACTAAGAAAAATGTTATAAAATTTTTGAAATCAGGTGATTTCCTACTTAAAATAAGTGGCTGTAATACTCTTGGAATGTTCAAGAATTTCGTTTTTGGCCAATTTATAGTACAAATAATTCAGTAACTAAAAAGATCAAGTAGCCTGTTATCGTATATTTTCATGATATTCCTCTAAATTGCGGCTAATAACCTATAAACGTCAGCTTTAAAGCTATCTATAATCTTTATTTTTAGAGCAAATAATGAGATTATAACTACCATAATTTGAAAAACGTATTGACATCTAAAACAAGTCAATTCGCCGAGTATCAAAACAATTGAGTAGTTCAAAATGAATACACCAACGGGTATGCCAAGAGATACAAATGGGGAAGTCGATCGTAAATTTGTCGAAGCGCTTGCTAGAGGTTTAGATATTTTACGGGCATTTAATCCGGGAGATGGATTTCTTGGCAATCAGGAGATAGCTCAGCGTACCGGTCTGCCTAAATCGAGTATATCAAGATTAACCTATACCTTAACAAATTTGGGCTACCTGACTTATTCAAAGCGTTTAGAAAAGTACCAGCTTGGCGCTGGTGTGTTGGCTTTGGGTTATGCATTTGTGTCAAACCTAGCAATTCGTCAAGTGGCGAACCCCCAAATGAAAGAACTTTCCATTGAAACAGGTACATCAATAGGTTTGGCAGACAGAGATCGACTTGACATGATTTATGTTGATCATTGTGCCCCAAAAGATATTGTTACCTTTAAAAAAGATATTGGCGACAAAATCCCGATGGCAACTACGGCAGCAGGGCGAGCTTATTTAGTGGCTTTGTCAGAAGAAGAACGTGACTTCTTTATGAGACATTTCAAAGAAAAACTGGGTGATAAGTTCGAGGCTGTCAAAGCTGGTGTTGATCAAGCAGTGGAAAGCTATAAAGAATTTGGCTATTGCCACTCTTGGGGCGATTGGGAGCGAGATACCAATGCTATTGCGGTACCGCTGAAGCTCACGCAAGGGCAAATTTATGTATTCAATGCTGGTGGCCCAGCTTTTAGGTTGTCGCAAGAGTTTTTGAGCGGAGAAGTCGCGCCACAATTAAAAAGCATGGTGCGTAATATCGAAGCAACCTTAATTCGATTTTAATATTTTTTCTTAGTTTATTATTTCACTTATTGTTAAAAGGTCTTTGTTTATTGCAAAGGCCTTTTTTGCAATTGCCATATGATTATTTGTTATTGATTTGGCGCTAAGCAAAGGGGTATATAAAATACTTATACCGAACTTTGACAAATAAAGCCTAACTTTGGTTATTATTTTATCGAGGTTAAGTGGATTTGAGAATATAGAATGAACACTATGTATGACTTGAAGCGTGATGGTTGTTCGCGGCAGGGCATATTTTAACCAACCGCGAACAATAAGGCTACATCATAAGGTTAGGAATTAGCAGCGATAGTATCGGGAAGGCGATAATCGCAATCAATACTAAGATATCCATGACCAGAAAACGTGTAACGCCCATAAAAATGTCATACACAGCTACCGAAGGTTTAGTGACACTGGCGATAACAAAGACGTTTAATCCGACCGGCGGGGTGATCAAGCTTATTTCAAGCAATTTTATTATAACCACACCAAACCAAATTAAGTCTAAGCCATAACCTTCTACCATAGGGATTAAAAATGGTAGGGTAAGTACCATAATACCTAGCGGATCAAGAAACATACCTAGTAGGAAATATACACCAGCGATCATTACCAGTAATAGCCATAGTGATACGTCGGCAGATTCGATCAACCCAACCAGCGCTGGTGCCATACCTGTTAATGCAACAAAGCCAACAAAAATTTTTGCTCCGGCCGCAATAAAAAAGATTGTCGTGGTCTGCGTACAAGTTTCCTTAACTGATTGAATAAACTGTTGCCAATTCAGTCGTTTTTGTAAAGCGCCAATAATGATTACCGTAAACGCACTGATCGCTGCGGCCTCTGTAGCGGTAAATATACCACCGTAAATACCACCAATAATAATGGTAAAAAGCAACATAGCAGGCCAACATCTTATAGCTGCTTTTCGGCGATCTCCTTTAACATGCAAAGTGGTATCAGCCGGTGCATCACTGGGATTACGTTTCACCCATATGTAGATCACCACTAAAAATCCCAACAAAGATATCAGACCTGGGATAATACCTGCCAAGAATAGGCGACTAATTGACATTTCGGTAAAAATACCATAAACAATAAATAGCACACTGGGTGGAATAAGCGAACCAAGCGTACCACCAACGGCCACAGTAGATGTAGCTAAACGTTTATCATAGCCCATCCGTAACATCTCAGGCACACAGATTTTACCCATCGCAGAAGCGCAAGCGATGCTCGAACCCGTAATAGCGGAGAATCCCCCACAGCCAAAAACAGATGCCATAGCCACGCCGCCAGGTAAGCGTTTTAGCCAAACCCGTGCAGCATGGTAAATATCAGTAGTGATACCCGTATGGTAGGCAATATGACCTAAAAGTACGAATAGCGGTATCATACTTAGATCATAAGAATGCACTAAATCGAAGGCATTAGACGAGATCATAGTCAGTGCGGGTGCAACCGCTGTGTCAATGTCAAAACCACCGTTTCGCATAGCAAAAAATAAAAATATAAATACCGATGACACGCCAGCCAAACTAAAGGCGATTGGCACACGAAATATAAGTAAAAGCAACGTACAGGCAAACCCGACAAGCCCAAGCATCAATGGATCCACAGATTAACCCTCTTCAATAGTATCGTAAGCAGGGTCAGAACGCTGCTCGAGATATTTAGTATTACCAGAAAGTGCTGCTCGAAAATCAGCAACGCAAATTATTGTTAAACGTATAATAAATAGTGCTGCCCCAGCAAAAAAAGCAAATCTACCAGGCCACTCTGGCAGGTCTAATTGACTAAAAAAATAAGCGCCACTGCTTGCTGCGTGAAAAAATCCTTGCCATGCAGCGAATGCAAGTGGCAGTAAGATTAATAGGCTGATAAGAGAACCAATGGCAAGCATCCATAATCTGGTGTGCATACCTAAACGTTTAAATAAGAACTCTATGGTGATGTGACTGTAATCTGCGGTGACATAAGCTAGCGGTAGAAAAACGGCTCCTACCATGAGCTCTCGAACGATAACAACATCGTCAGTCACTCCCCATCCAAAAAGGTTGCGTGTAACAACTGTTAGCGTGATCATTAAGCCGAGCGTGATAATGCAAACGCCAGCTAAAATCAATGCCCCTTGTTCCATTTTTTTCAACATAATATTAAACTCTATGTGATACCAATCTTACTAACGTTGTGATCATTTCTACCGGTTAGAACAAGCACTATTGGCTTTTTTTATGCCTAAAAAGTAGAAAACCTCATTAATGAAACGGGTGTATTTAAGTTAACGTGCCCAAGGGTAGCCATTGAGTTCCCGTTCTTGGCTATATTTTTTAAGAGAAGCTTTGTAGTTTTCAACCATGGTTTTTCCAGATAGGCCACTGTCAATGGCTTCTTTTTCCCATTTCTTAATGTGATATTGACTCGCGGCATATAATTGAGCTGAACCTGAAGAGGGCAGAGTAATCATTTCTAACTTACGACCCTCAACTCCTTGTGTCAGTAACTCTTCTGCTCTTTTGTCAGCCTTCATTATATTTTCACCAAGATAATTGATAAAATCAGCGCCAACTTCATCTATTACCTTTCTTTGAGACGGGCTCAATTTTGTTAGTGCATCTTTATTTATAAATATTCCCAACCCGGTGTAGGTGCCCCAATTGAGCTTGGTTAGGCTGTCAGACGCTTCATGTTGTTTCAAAGCAATTGTGGCGCTCATGTAACCAAGGCTACAATCGAGTAAGCCGTTACCTAGCCCCTGATACGCCTTATAAATACTCATGCTGACCAAATTTGCTCCCAAATCGCCAAATATTTTACCAAAGGTACCAACACCACGAATTTTTTTACCTTTAATATCTTCAAGTGTTCGAACAGCGCCCCCTTTACATAACACGATAACGTTGGAGAGCATGTATGAAGTGATGAAGGATAAGTTTTGTTCAGCTAAATTACTGGTAACTTCTGGGGATTGCATATGATCAAAATTAGCTTTTAAACCAACCCAAGGATCGAGGTTTTCAAAAGGTAAATTAGTGAGAGAAAAAGACACCATCTCTTTGGGAAAGTAATCGGGAATAATAGTACCCATATCGACCACGCCAGCAGCAATAGATTGTCGTGCGGCATTTGCCTTAAATAAGGCACCACCCCACATAATATCAATTTTTAAATCACCACCAGAGCGTTTTTCAACTTCCTGTGCAAACCATTTGGTCGCACTAGCACGGGCGCCACGATTTGGCCCAGGTTCACCATAGGTGAGAACCGTTGCAGCTAAAGCGGGAACCACACTCAAAGCAGCAGTTGTTAATATGGCTACTTTGAAGAACTTACTTATGATGTTCATTTTTCGACTCATCAAAAAATACCTTATGTTTCGCTTGGCGGAACTTGAGTGCCACTAAAGTTCGTTACTGTACAATAACAAACATGGCGCCGCAAGCATAAAATAGCTATAAATAAAAGTTATGAAAAATATAATAACTATATATTGTTTTTATTTTTGTTTTGAGGATAGAGTGAAGCGATAAATTAAAAAATTACTGTAAAACAGTCTTAAAAAAGGGCAACACTATGAGCCAAAAATTAACCCCGTTTAATTGGCAAGATCCAATGTTTCTTGATAATCAACTGACCGAAGAAGAACGAATGATCCGTGACTCTGCTCATGATTATTGCCAAGAGAAGTTACTACCACGTGTGCTTGAAGCCAATAGACATGAACATTTTGATCGTGAAATTATGCGTGAATTAGGTCAATTAGGCTTATTGGGTGCTACTTTGCCTGCTAAATATGGCGGCAGTGAAGTCAATTATGTCAGTTATGGTTTAATTGCGCGTGAAGTAGAACGTGTTGACAGTGGTTACCGCAGCGCAATGAGTGTGCAATCTTCACTCGTAATGCATCCAATATATGCTTACGGCACGGAAGAACAACGCATGAAGTATTTACCTAAACTTGCTTCAGGTGAATGGGTGGGCTGTTTTGGTTTGACTGAGCCTAACTCGGGTAGCGATCCTGCCTCAATGACCACACATGCCAAGAAAGTTGACGGTGGTTATCGTTTAACCGGCAATAAAATGTGGATCACAAATTCTCCTATTGCCGATGTTTTTGTCGTGTGGGCAAAGCTCGATCGTAAAATTCGTGGCTTCGTGTTGGAAAAAGATATGGAAGGTTTGTCTGCCCCCAAAATTGAAGGTAAATTTTCATTACGTGCCTCAATAACAGGCGAAATTGTCATGGATAACGTTTTTGTACCGGCTGAAAATATGTTCCCAGAAATTACGGGCTTAGCAGGACCTTTCGGTTGTTTAAATAAAGCACGTTACGGTATTGCTTGGGGCTCATTAGGCGCGGCAGAATTTTGCTTTAACTCGGCAAGAAATTATACCTTAGATCGTCAGCAATTTGGTCGTCCTTTGGCTTCAAATCAGCTCATTCAAAAGAAACTGGCTGATATGCAAACTGAGATATCCCTAGGTTTACAGGGGTGTTTGCAAATGGGTCGCTTAATGGATGCAGAACAATGTCCGGTTGAATTAATCTCCTTATTAAAACGCAATAATTGTGGTAAGTCTCTAGATATTGCTCGCGTTGCGCGTGATATGCATGGTGGCAATGGGATTAGTGATGAGTTTGGCGTAATTCGCCATATGATGAATCTTGAAGCGGTTAATACCTATGAAGGTACACACGATGTTCACGCGCTAATATTGGGTCGAGCTATCACAGGTTATCAGGCTTTTTGCTAATACAATGAAATAGAAATATGTATTAATGGCAAAATAATGAAGATCAGATACCAAGCAAGAGGTGTGTCACTTTATTGCTTGGTATTTTTTATTTAATCCTATGTAGTTAAAGTTATGGTCTTTTATGCCAACCCATACCTATTCATTTTTTATTTAGTCATAATTTACGATCTAAAACAGTAGTGTGTGCATTAATATACTGCTGTATTTTAGCGACTTGCGGCGCTGATAAATAAAGGCCTCTTTTCGTTCTACGCCAAATAATGTCATCGACATTAATCGCCCATTCTTTTTCTATTAAGAAGTTAATTTCCAGCTCATATAAATCAGCACCGAAGTAACAGCCCATGGCTTCAATACTGTCTATATTATTTAATAAAGCGAAAATTAGTGTACCGTAACTACGGATAAATCGAGTACGCAGTGCTGAAGGCAACCATGGAAAATCTTTTTCAACTCCTTGTGTTAATAAGTCTATATTATCGAAATTTCCACCAGGCAGCGGGGTGTCTGCTGTCCATTCAGGGCCGATGCTTGGGAAGTAAGGAATAAGTTTATCAACTGCAGCTTCTGCTAGTTTACGGTAAGTAGTTATTTTACCACCAAAAACTGAAAGAATAGGCGCTGTGTCTTCTAAGTCTTCTAGCTCTAATGTGTAGTCGCGGGTAACCGCTTGGGCATTAACTGACTCGTCATTTAATAAGGGTCTAACCCCTGAATAGGTCGTAATAATATCTGCTCGTGATGTTTTATTCTTAAAATACGCATTAGTAATGTCTAACAAGTAGTCAATTTCATCATCCGATATTTCAACATCTGATGGATCACCTTTATATTCAACATCAGTAGTGCCAATTAACGAAAAATCATCTTCAAAAGGGGTGACAAATATAATGCGCTGATCAGCATTTTGTAGCATATACGCTTCTGGTTGATCATGAATACGTGGCACCACGATATGGCTGCCCTTCACCAATCTAATGTTTTGAGGAGATTTAAGGCTGAAAGCATCTGAAAACATTTGAGCTACCCAAGGTCCTGCAGCATTAACGATACTGTGAGCACGGATAAAACTGATAACGCCAGTTAAACTATCTTTTAGCGTAATAACCCAAACATTATCCTCGCGTATCGCTTTTATACATTGGGTTTGCGTTTTTATTATGGCGCCATTGTCTTGTGCTGAAAGCGCGTTAAGGATGACTAATCTTGCATCGTCTACCCAAGCATCTGAGTATTCAAAACCTTTAGTTATACTACTCACTAAAGGACTGTCATGCGAAAATTTAATACCTTTAGAAGCTGGTAAACTTATACGCCTTGCTAAGTTGTTGTAAAGAAATAACCCAATGCGGATCAGCCAAGCGGGCCTTAAATGAGGCTGATGAGGTAAGCGAAATTGTAGAGGTTTAATAATATGAGGGGCATTTTTTAATAAAATTTCACGTTCTGCTAATGCTTGTCTAACGAGCTTAAATTCATAATGTTCTAAATATCGCAATCCACCATGAATAAGCTTACTGCTTTTAGACGAAGTGGCAGAGGCAAGATCGTTTTGTTCACACAGGACAACATTTAGCCCTCTGCCAGCAGCATCTGCCGCGATACCAGCGCCATTTATACCACCGCCAATAACAGCAAGGTCAAATACTTCATTTATTGCTTTCATATAACGTACCTTGCTATTTTATATGATAAATATAATCTTTGATAAACAACTGTCATGTTCGTTTAAGGTTGCTAGAGCGCCATTAAGGCTACCACTGTTAGGTAGCTTAAAACAAATGAAAACTATCTACACTTTAGTTGTTTTTCAACATTAATTGTTCAATCACATTTTCGAATATGGTTATAGTTGTTGTAAGCTCGATTTGGTATCGGCATTATTGGGTAAGATTTAATTATTAAATAAAATAAATAGGAAAGATGTTGAAATACTTATTGGCCATCGACCAAGGCACAACAAGCTCAAGAGCAATGCTTTTTACTAAGTTCGGAAAAGTGTATGCCTCAGCTCAAGAAGAGTTTGAACAACACTTCCCTAAAGATGGCTGGGTTGAACATGACCCTAGCGATATATGGCAAACAACTTTGCGTACTTGTCGAAAAGTACTGACAGACAATAACGTGCTAGCGACGGAGGTTATTGCCATAGGTATTACAAATCAAAGAGAAACGACTTTGGTATGGGACCGTAATACGGGTGAGCCTTTATATAACGCTATTGTTTGGCAAGACAGACGAACGGCAGAGTATTGTCAGTCAATATCTACTCCTGAAACAGAAGCACTAATTAATGATAAAACTGGCTTATTACTCGACCCGTATTTTTCGGCAACTAAAATTAGATGGATACTTGATAATGTCGAAGGAGCACAAGAAAAAGCAGAAAACGGAGAGCTAGCGTTTGGTACCGTTGATAGCTTTTTGTTATGGCACCTTACAGTAGGAAAAGTGTATAGAACGGACGCGACTAATGCCTCGCGCACCATGATTTTTAATATTCACCAGCAAGCTTGGGATGAAGAATTACTCTCGTTATTCAATATTCCTGCCTCTATGTTACCTGAAGTCATGGATTCATCAGATAACTTTGGCTATGTCGATAGTGCATTACTTGGCAGTGAAATTCCCATTTTAGCTATGGCAGGTGATCAACAAGCGGCTTTATTTGGACAAGCGTGTTTCGAAGAAGGAATGGCGAAAAGTACTTATGGTACAGGTTGCTTCTTAATGTTAAATACCGGCAGTAAAGCACTTAAGTCTAAAAATAAACTATTAACCACCGTTGCCTATCGACTAAATGGTAAGCCAACTTATGCTATCGAAGGCAGTATCTTTATGGCGGGGGCGACCATACAGTGGATTCGAGACGGGTTAAAGTTAATAGGCTCGGCATGTGAAACTGAATCCATCGCAGAAAAAGTGCAGTTGGATCATGGTGTATTTCTTGTGCCAGCATTTACCGGTTTAGGGGCACCTTATTGGGACCCCAATGCGCGAGGGGCAATATTAGGACTTACTCGCGACTCAGGCATTAAGGAAATTGTTACGGCAGGCTTACAATCAGTGTGTTATCAAACTAAAGACTTACAAAAAGCAATGGAAAGTGACGGGCTTAGGCCGAGTTTAATTCGTGTTGATGGAGGCATGGTAGCTAACAATTGGTTGCTGAGCTTTCTCGCTAATATTTTAGGTGCAACGATAGATCGACCTGAAATTATCGAAACCACCGCATTAGGTGTTGCCTATTTAGCCGGGCTTAAAGCAGGAGTGTTTAGCTCAACTGAAGAGCTAGCTAGTATGTGGCATTGTGAAAAATGTTTTACACCAACAATTGATAACGAACAACGAAATAATTTGTACGGAAAATGGTTAGCAGCGGTTCAAAGAGTGAAAAGTTAGTTAGCTCTTTGTTAAGTTGTTTATAGCTTGATTAATACAATGTATAAAAAATGCCATTTTCATGGCATTTTTAATGTTGATAAATTCATTTCTTCACTTTAATCACTAGTAGGCGAACTGAGCTATTTTATCGTAATCCAGTTAATTTTTTAATCATTTTGGCCTAGCGATATTCATCGCTTGGGTTATTTCCTGCACTGAATTTGTTTCAGCAAAATCTTCCAGAGAAACCGGTAATTTTTGTAACCAATTTGGGTGTTCATCGATAGTACCTGGAATATTGACTTGCTCTGATATCTCAAGGGCATCTTCCAACGGTATCAGTTGTATATGGCTAGGGGACAACGCTAAATACTTTTGTACGCTGATACTGAGTTCGGTATTCATTTGTGCGGGTTCTATTTGTGGCGCTTTGCTCATGTCGATAACCTGTAAATCGTCTAAAGCGGCAATGAGGTTTTCTCGTTCACTCGTTCGTGCGTTTCTATCGGCTTGTCCTGCTTCATCATTTGGATAAATATTAAGTTGTTCACGCCATTGTAGATCTCTGCCTTGCCACCAACCCGATAACGTTGCGGTATCATGCGTGGCAATAGTGACGATTGATTGTGTAGGGAAATTGTCAGGGCGTTTGAATAAACCGGACTCCCATCGTTCAAAAAATAAAACTTTAAAGGATAAAAGACCGGCATTTTGAATGGTTTCACTGAAGCCTTCAGGCACATTACCTAAGTCTTCACCAATAACAACACAGTTATTTCGACGGGATTCTAAGGCGATAATCCGCAAGATATCATCCCAAGGAAAACTTATATAAACCCCTTCATTTGCTTCCATACCGGGTGCGACCCAATATTGACGCATTAAGCCTAAAATATGATCAATGCGCAAAGCCCCAGCATATTGCATACTGCTACGTAGAGCTTTTACTAATGGTTGATAACCTTGTTTTTGTAATGCCACAGGGTTCATGGGTGTTAATCCCCAATTTTGCCCTAATGGGTTCATGCCATCAGGTGGTGCGCCGATTGATGCACCAGCAACATAAACTTCTTTATCAGACCAAACATCAAAACCTGAGCCATCACAACCCACCGCTAAGTCTAGATATAGGCCGATAGCCATATCTTGATCAATTGTCTGTTGAGCTACTGTGCTTAATTGTTGATGTGCTATCCATTGTAAAAAACAAAAATAATCAATGCGTTTAACATGCGATAGTTTAAATTTGTGTACTTCTTCACTATCGGGATCTTGAAAGTTTGTTGGCCAATCGGGCCAACCATAAGAATTTTCATCAGCTAAATGAAAATGCTCATATAAAGCATCAAAAGTTGCAAAGCGTTGTAAGTCAGTGCCATTCGCTTGTTTAAAATGCTCAAACTCATCTGACATATTCTTATAACATTCATTTTTACTAGTAGAAGTCATGTTTTGATAAAAATCTTCAAACAACAACTCAGCGATTTCAAATTTAAGTTTTGCGACTGCAGGATAATCAACTAAGGTGCTTGCTTTAGCATTTGCAATACCCTGCTGGAAGATGTCACTTTTTACTTTTTCTTGTGCAAGAGTACAACGTTGAAAGTTTTGTACTTTAGTTACATCTATATAGAGCGGGTTTAAAAAGCAACGACTTGAAGGTGAATAAGGGCTCCGGTGCGCGGGATTCTGTTGATAAAGTGGATGCAGTGGATTTAATCCAATAGTCGCGGCCTGTTGCTGAGCTGACTTTTCAACAAGTTCACTTAAATCCGTGAAATCGCCCATTCCCCAATTTTTTTCACTTCGCAATGAATATAATTGCGCTGTGTAACCCCAGACTTTATTTACCGAAGCTTCTTGAGCACTATAGCAGGTCTTGGGTGCATAGATCAGCGAGCAACTTGCATGAGCTTCACCAAAACTGATCGTAAATTGATAATAGCCTTGCTCCAATGCAGGTAAATGCAATAAATATTGGCAATATTGAACTTCATCTATTGTAGCCTCTGCAATAGCTTGCATGTCTTCAATATTAAATACACCCACGACTTCTTGACCTACTTTACTCCCAACTTCCGGAGTGACTTTCCAGTTAAGTAATAAACTACCAATTTTGGGTAAGCTTATTTTAATCGCATGTTGTTGCTCTTCGAGTTTGGCAATATGTACAACAGGTAAAATATCGATCCACTGACTGATATTTAAGTAAGTTATTGATTTAAGTAAGGATACTTCATCTAATTCGAAACCCATTGCTTGTAGCAGGGCCCTTTTAGCAGGATCTTTAGCGTGCACTTTATCGCCAAATGTACCTGTGTAACTTGTATGGAAACCTACTAAATTAGCTAATTGTTCGATAAGACTCATATTAAACTCTTTTTATTGTGAAATAAAATTACACTTTGATGTAACTTTAACAAGTTATAGGTTAGAATTACAGCAAACAAAGCTTTGATTGTTACTTATTTTAGCTGTATATTTATTAAATGTAATTTATTTACATAAAATAACAGCGGAAATAATAATTAGCATTACAATCAAATATGAAATTACTTTAAAGGATTGTTGCTTTTTTTATATATTCGGCTCGATTTATGCTTTTTCATCATGCCGACATATAAATTGGCTATTTTAAATTGAATACGCACATTATTGGGGCCTAGTAGTAAAATTTAGCACTTAAATAAAGCAAAATCAGTAATGTTAGATTAATTAGTGCATGATTAATGGAGAATAACAATGCTAACTAAGAAATTTTTTAAAACTAAAGATGAAACTGAAGTAACTTTTGAATTTAATAGAAGTGATGTAACTACGGCCTCATTGGTTGGTGATTTTAATGGCTGGCAAGCTATTGAAATGAAGTTTAATAAAAAGTCAAAAACCTTTAAAACTAAGGTGAGATTACCTAAAGATGGAAGTTTTCATTTTCGCTACTTGTTAAACGACACGGAATGGGAAAATGATTATCAAGCTGACCAATATTTAGCTAATGAATTTGGCACTGAAAATAGTGTTGTATTGACTTCGGCTATATAAAAAGCTAAAGAAATATTTATGATAAGCAAAGCCTTAATTTAAGGCTTTGCTTTTACTTTATAAAATATATGTATTGAAATGAACTAAAGTTAAAAAATAGCGTTTAACTTTATTTAGAATCTAGCTGTTAAATTTAGATTTATGAAACCGTTTATCTACTTATTATTTTAAGCAAACTGACATGTTGTAGTAAATGCTGCAACCATCATCAATTTTCTTCACTGGAGAAGCATGGAACAATTTAGAATGGAACCCGGAAGAGTACATCCAATAGGCACAACTGTTGATGATACCGGTGTTAATTTTGCTATTTTTTCAGCACATGCTGAAAAAATTGAATTGTGTATTTTTGATGAGCAAGGCGATAAAGAGCTAGAACGCTTTATTTTACCGGCATGCGAACATAATATTTGGCATGGTTTTCTTAAAGGTGCTAAAGCCGGTTTAGTCTATGGCTATAGGGTATATGGACCTTATAGGCCAGAGTTTGGACATCGCTTTAATCACCATAAATTATTATTAGATCCTTATGCAAAAGCATTAAAAGGCAATTTCTCATGGTCTGAACGCCATTTTGCTTATAACATTCATGATCCTAAAAAAGATTTGTCTTTTGATGATAGAGATAATGCAGATGTGATGCTTAAAGCTGTTGTTATGGATGCTTCTGCGCCGCTTGTTCCAAGAAAGCCAATCGCTTGGAAAAATACGGTTATTTATGAAGGTCATGTTAAAGGCTTAACAGCACTAAACCCGAAAGTTCCCGAAGCCTTACGTGGTTCATTTCTAGGTATTAGTCACCCAGCGATGATCGCTCATTATCGTGCTATCGGTATTACTTCGATTGAATTATTGCCAGTACAGCAATTTATTTCTGAACAATTTCTTACTGATAAAAAACTTTCAAATTACTGGGGCTATAACTCATTAGCGTTTTTTGTTCCGCATCAAGATTATTTAAATCAGCACCAAATTCGTGACTTTCAACGCATGGTTGATGAACTCCATCAAGCTGGCTTTGAGGTGCTTATTGATGTGGTTTATAACCATACTTGTGAAGGTAACCGTTTAGGCCCAACACTAAGCTTTCGTGGAATAGATAACCATTCTTACTACCGATTAAACCCAGCTGAACCGCGTTATTACATTAATGATACCGGCTGTGGAAATACCATTAATATTAGTCATCCGCGTGTATTACAGATGGTAATGGACAGCCTACGTTACTGGGTTCAAGTCATGGGTGTTGATGGTTTTAGGTTTGATTTAGCCACCATTTTAGGCCGTGAATTACATGGTTTTGATAAAAGTAACGGCTTTTTAGATGCAGTATTACAAGACCCCATTTTAAGTAGTGTAAAAGTTATTGCAGAGCCGTGGGATATTGGTCCTGGCGGATATCAATTAGGTGGGTTTCCATCGCCGTGGTCTGAATGGAACGATCGTTATCGTGACACCATGAGACGCTATTGGCGCGGAGATAAAGGTTTGTTACCTGAATTTGCTCGCAGAATTCATGGTTCTAGTGATATTTTTGAGCACAGTGGGCGCCAGCCATTTGCTAGCATCAATTTTCTTTGCAGCCATGATGGTAATACGCTACGTGATTTAGTCAGTTTTCAAGACCGTCATAATGAAGCAAATGGCGAAAACAATCGCGATGGCCACTCAGATAATTTTGCGCATAATCACGGTATTGAAGGTGAAACTACCGACACTGCCATACAGTCAGTTCGATTACGGCAAATTAAAAATATGATGGCAACACTTATGCTATCTCAAGGCGTGCCTATGATACTGGCAGGTGATGAAATAGGCCGTACACAAAAAGGTAATAATAATGCCTACTGCCAAGACAACGAAATAAATTGGTTAGATTGGGATGAGAAAGCGTTATATGCTCAAGAACTTAAGGGTTTTACGGCTAAATTAAGTGAACTTAGAAAACGTTTTTCTATGTTGACCCATGATCATTTTATTCACAAAGATGATTCAAAATCTTCGGTGGATATTATTTGGTATCACCCATCTGGCTTTGAGATGCAAAAAGATCACTGGCACTCACATCATGCCGCGACGTTAGGTTATTTGATACATGAAAAAGCGCCCAACAGTCCGTCTCTTTTGTGTCTTTTTCATGCAGGTGCTGAACCGGTTGAATTTCAATTGCCGAAGATTGATGACATACAGCATTGGCAAGTCATGATTGATACAACAGCAATTACTGAACAAGAAGACGTTTTAAATATACCCGCAGAACGCGTAATTACCATGGCACCATTTTCAACAATTGTTTTATTAAACGATTGTTTATAAATAACAAATAGGAAGCACTCATTGTGAATAACGAAAAAAAATTATGTGAAATTACTTCATCAGATGGCAGTGTTTTAATGAATGAACACACTTTTACTGAAGATTTGGCGCGACATTTCCATTTTTCACTTGGTCGTGACAAGGTGCAAGATTCTCACTTATACCTTTATAACGCACTTGCCATTACCATTCGTGACCGTTTAGTTGCCCAATGGCGAGAAACACGTGAGACCCGTGGACATCAGCGCCGTGTTGGTTATATATCACTAGAGTTTTTAATGGGCAGAACACTTAATAATGCTATTTTAAACTTAGATTTAGACGACACAGTTCGTGATGCGTTAAAAGGTTATTGCTGTGATCTAGAAGATGTTGAGCAAGCAGAACATGACGCAGGACTAGGTAATGGTGGTTTAGGACGACTAGCCGCTTGTTTTCTAGATAGTTGTGCTAGTTTAGCTTTACCCGTTATTGGTTACGGTATTCGTTATGAATACGGCATGTTTAATCAACAAATTAAAAATGGTGCGCAAATAGAGCATCCTGATAATTGGTTACGTAATGGTAACCCTTGGGAAATTGCGGCGCCTGAAAAAGCGATCAGAGTTAAATTTTTTGGTCAAGTTGATGTAATTAAAAAGCGCAGCGGCCAACAATATCGTCAATGGAATAACACCCAAGATGTACTTGCTGTACCTTATGATATGCCGATTCCTGGTTATCAAAATGGTATTGTGAATACTTTAAGGTTATGGAAATCTGAAGCGACTGATGAATTTGACCTTGATGAGTTTAACGCCGGTAGTTATACCGAGTCAGTGGCTAAAAAGAATCTAGCCGAACAAATTACGATGGTGCTGTACCCAAATGACACCAGTGAAAACGGTAAAGAACTTCGTTTACGTCAACAATACTTTTTATCTTCAGCATCTTTGCAAGATACTATAAATAGTTATGTCGAAAATTGTGGCAATAATTTTGATGAGTTTATTGCGCTAAATAGCTTTCAACTAAATGATACTCACCCAAGTATTGCGGTGCCTGAGTTGATGCGAATTTTAATGGATGATTATGCAATTTCATGGGATGACGCATGGAATATCACCACAAAAACGATGGCTTACACTAACCATACGTTATTACCTGAAGCATTAGAAAAGTGGCCGGTTAGTTTATTTGCGAACTTATTACCGCGTATCTTAGAAATTATTTACGAAATTAATGCGCGTTTTCTTCAACAAGTTGCGGTTGCATGGCCGGGCGATTCAAATAAACAACAAGCGTTGTCACTGATTGAAGAAAGCCACGAACCTCAAGTTCGTATGGCGCACTTAGCGATTGTGGGCAGTTACTCAGTTAATGGTGTTGCAGCGTTACATACCAAGCTTTTAAAAGCAGGTTTGTTTAATGACTTTTATCAATTGTGGCCTGACAAATTTAACAACAAAACTAATGGCGTTACACCACGTCGTTGGTTATCACACTGTAATAACAGTTTAGCTGAGCTTATTTCAAGTAAAATTAATAAAAATTGGGTTGCTGATTTTGCCCACGTAGAGCAGTTAGCTAAGTTTGCAGAAGATCATGCTTTTCAAAAACAATGGCAAGAAAGTAAAAAAGCCAATAAAGTCGTTTTAGCTGAGTTTGTAGAAAAAGCTACAGGTGTTAAGTTTGAAGTAGATATGATGTTTGATGTGCAAGTTAAACGTATTCATGAATACAAGCGTCAACTACTGAATATTTTACATGTTATTGGTTTATATGACCGAATTCGTAAAGGTGATACTGCCGATATAACTCCGCGTTGTGTACTTATTGGCGGTAAAGCAGCGCCTGGTTATGTTATGGCAAAAGAGATTATTAAATTAATCAATAATGTTGCTGACACCATTAACTTAGATCCAAAAGCCGCTAAGTTTTTAAAAGTTGCTTTCGTACCGAACTACAATGTTTCTGCCATGGAAATTATTTGTCCTGCTACTGACTTATCAGAACAAATATCAACAGCTGGTAAAGAAGCTTCGGGCACCGGCAATATGAAATTTATGATGAATGGTGCATTAACAATTGGTACCTTAGATGGTGCAAATATCGAAATTAGAGATGCGGTTGGAGCGGAAAACTTTTTCCTATTTGGCGCTCAAGCTCATGAAATTTCAGATATTAGAGAAAATTATCAACCTAATGAGATCATAGCTAACTCTGAAACTCTATCAGCAGTTATGCACTTGTTAGAAAGCGGTCACTTTAATTTATTTGAACCTAAGATATTTGATTCAATTATAAAAACAATACGTGACCCGCATGATATGTGGTTAACAGCGTACGATTTTGATAGTTATTTTCAAGCTCAGCGAAGTGTTGATAAAACTTATCAAGATCAAACACTGTGGACTAAAATGAGTATTTTAAACACTGCGGCAAGTGGTGTGTTTTCGAGCGATCATACGATCAGGCAGTATCGAGATGAAATATGGAAGCTTTAGTAATTTACTGTGTGCTAAGTTGATTAATGAATTGGCCATTTTTATTTAATTAAAATAAGAGTGGCCATGTTATTAATTCAACTAGGATTAAAAAAAGTAAAACGCTATTTATTGAACGTTAATTAATGTTTGTAAAGGTAAAGGATACGTTATGCCCAATTATGTAGAAAGAAGAATAAGTAGTTTAACAAAAGAAACTTATGCGTTGGTTTTGGCTGGGGGCCGAGGCTCGAGACTCTATGAGCTAACAGACAAGCGAGCTAAACCAGCTACCTTTTTTGGTGGTAAGTTTAGAATCATCGACTTTCCTTTATCAAACTGTATTAACTCAGGTATTAGGCGTGTTGGTATTGCTACTCAATATAAATCACACTCGCTAATTCGTCACGTTAACCGTGGTTGGGGACACTTTAAAAAAGAGTTGGGTGAATCAATTGAAATTTTACCGGCTTCTCAACAAAAGGGTGACGGCTGGTATCTCGGTACCGCAGATGCGGTATTTCAAAACATTGATATTATCAGACATGAGTTACCTAAATATGTCATGATTTTATCTGGTGATCACGTTTATCGTATGGATTACGGCCCTTTGCTTGCACAACATGTCGCTAACGAAGCTGATATGACCGTTTGTTGTATTGAAACATCGGTAGAAGACGCGGCAGGTCAGTTTGGTGTAATGACCGTTGACGAAGACAGCCGTGTTTGTCGTTTTGATGAAAAACCAGCTAATCCTTCTGAAGTTCCTGGCAAGCCAGGTGTAACTTTAGCCTCAATGGGTAACTATGTATTCAACACTGAGTTTTTATTTGAGCAACTAGAAAAAGATGCTGCTGAAGAAGGTTCTAGTGGTGATTTTGGTAATGATATTATTCCTAGAATAATTGAGTCTCATCGTGTTTTTGCTTTCCCATTTAAAGATCCCGATAGTGAGAAACAACCTTACTGGCGTGATGTAGGTACATTAGACTCTTTTTGGGAAGCTAACATGGAGTTAGTTGCACCAGAGCCACAGCTTAATATGTATGATGAAAACTGGCCAATATGGACTTACCAAGAACAAACAGCACCCGCTAAATTTGTATTTGACCAAGATGATCGCCGCGGTATTGCCATAGACTCTACGGTTTCTGGTGGTGTGGTTGTTTCAGGCTCAACGGTAAAAAGAACCTTGTTATTCTCAAAAGTTAGAGTTAATTCTTACTGCGATATTGACGAGTCGGTTATTTTGCCTGGTGCTGTTATTAATCGAAATTGTAAAATTAAAAAAGCCATTATCGACCGAGGTTGTACGATCCCAACAGGTATGGAAATTGGTATTAACCATGATAATGATCGTGCAAATGGTTTCAGAGTAACCGATAAAGGTGTTGTTTTAGTCACCATGACTATGCTCGCAAAATTGAAAAGTGAAAGTTAATCACTTTAGATGATCATGTCTTTATGTGCAGGGTAATTTCAAATTTAATGAAATTACCCACATTATTTTTTATTTTTAAGTTTATATTAAATATTAAATATTAAAATTAATTATAAAGTACAATCACATACAAAATAACCTCAGTAATGTAATCGTATAAAAAGTTAACGGTATACTAGGGAAAAACAATGAAAAACCTAGCAAAAAGCTTGTTAGATAACGAAGAAGTTTCAGCAATAGTTAATGTTAAACACAGGGATATATTTTCGGTATTAGGTATACATAAACACCCTATGACCAGTGGCTTAATTGTTCGCGCTTTTTTACCTGAAGCACTCAGTGTTGAAGTTATTGATACTAAAACGGATGCATTGGTGGCTGAGCTTAACCAAGTAGATCAAGCAGGGCTATTCGAAGGTAAATTAGGCCGAAAACGTAATGTTTTTGACTATCGTTTACGTGTTTCATACAAAAATGAAACCGTTATTGTTGACGACCCATACCGTTATCCTTCGCTATTAAAAAGTGAAGATCTGTACCTTTTTTGTGAAGGTACACATGAACAAGCTTATCAATGGATGGGCGCTCACGAAATTACCCTTGATAATGTTAAGGGCACACACTTCGTTGTTTGGGCACCTGATGCTTCTCGTGTTTCTGTTGTTGGAGACTTTAACTTCTGGGATGGGCGTCATCATGTTATGCGTAAGCATCCTGGCTCTGGCGTGTGGGAAATATTTCTGCCAAATGTTTGTGCTGATGTAAGTTATAAATATGAAATTTCTGATAAACATGAACAAATTCAGCCACTAAAAGCTGACCCGTATACTTTCTCCATGCAATTAGCGCCTGAGACTGCCTCTAAAGTTATTCAAAATAGTAAATACCAGTGGCAAGATTCGCAATGGATGAATGAGCGTGATAGCGCAGCTAATCATTACCATGGTGCGGTTTCAATTTATGAAGTACACCTGGGCTCTTGGAAACGAAATTTAACCAATAACAGCGGTAATTCACACTCACCAAGTTATTTAACTTACCGTGAATTAGCTGAGCAATTAGTACCTTATGTGGTTGAAATGGGGTTTACTCATTTGCAACTTATGCCGGTGAGTGAATATCCATTTGACGGTTCTTGGGGCTATCAGCCTATAGGGCTTTTTGCACCTACTGCGCGTTTTGGTAGTGCAGAAGACTTTAAATACTTTGTTGATTGTTGTCATAAAGCGGGCATTGGCTTATTACTTGATTGGGTGCCAGGGCATTTTCCTACCGATGAACATGGTACCGGTAAATTTGACGGTTCATGCCTTTATGAACATGAAGATTTACGTAAAGGTTTCCACCCAGATTGGAAAACCCTTATCTATAACTACGGGCGTTCAGAAGTACAAAGCTACTTACTCAGCAACGCTATTTACTGGTTAGATCAATACCACATAGATGGTTTACGTGTTGATGCCGTTGCTTCTATGTTGTACCTAGATTACAGCCGTGAAGATGGGCAATGGTTACCTAACGAACATGGCGGAAGAGAAAACTTAGAAGCGATAGACGTATTACAAAAAGTAAATACCCGCTCTTATGCAAAACACCCCGGTGTTATGATGATTGCTGAAGAATCTACAGCCTGGCCTGGTGTGTCAAAACCGGTTGATACCGGTGGTTTAGGTTTTGGTTTCAAATGGAATATGGGTTGGATGAATGACACGTTGAAATATATGGAACGTGATCCTATTTATCGTCAACATCATCACAACGAAATGACTTTTGGTTTAGTTTATAGTTTCAGTGAGAATTTTGTTTTACCTATTAGTCACGACGAAGTGGTTCACGGTAAGGGCTCTTTATTAAATAAAATGCCCGGTGATGATTGGCAAAAATTTGCTAACTTACGTGCCTATTACGGCTTTATGTGGACTCATCCGGGTAAAAAACTCTTGTTTATGGGCTGTGAATTTGCGCAACGTAACGAGTGGAATCATGATCAAAGCTTAGATTGGCATTTACTTGAACACGATAGTCATAAAGGCATACAAACGCTGATTAAAGACTTAAACCACGCTTATAGAAACATTCCTGCATTGCATGAACTCGATTGTGACGGCAATGGTTTTGAATGGTTAGATTCGCAAAACAGTGCGCAATCAATTTTGGTTTATTTACGTAAAAGCCAAGAGGGCACTGCTCCTGCTTTAGTTGTTGTTAACCTAACACCAACAAGTTACGAAGACTTTGCTGTTGGTGTTCCACAAGCTGGTTTTTACCGAGAATGTTTAAATACTGATAGCAGTATTTATGGCGGTAGTAATGTTGGTAATGGCGGCGGTGTTAACTCGGTAAATGAGGCTTATGCAGGGCAGGCGCATCAAGTTTTATTGTCTGTACCGCCACTTGCGACCATGATTTTTGAATTACAGTAAAAAGCTAAAACTAAAGCATGCTAAGTCGTTTTTTGTAGGTCGGACTGTAGTCCGTCAATCACTTAGCATGCGGTTAATCTGAAGGGTTAAATAAGTTTCTGGTGAGGTTGATATATTATGACGGCTTTGCTCAAGGCAGCATTAAATCAGCATTTAGCCTAATGGAATAAAGTTCAGCCTAAGCAAAGTCTTCATGTAATTAAAACGTATAACAATAATATTTTTTAAGGGTAAATTATGACAATTGAACATGTGAACCAAGCGAAGCAAATAAAAACTCAAGCGTTTACCGACCAAAAACCAGGCACGTCAGGCCTTAGAAAAAAAGTTAAGCAATTCCAACAACCGGGTTATTTAGAAAATTTCGTTCAAGCCGTGTTCAATACCATAGCGCCTTGTGCAGGTAAAAAATTAGTTATTGGTGGCGATGGGCGTTTTTATAATCGTGAAGCGATACAAGTTATTATTAAAATGGCTGTCGCGAATGGTTTTTCTCATATTTTAGTTGGACAGGGCGGAATTTTATCAACACCCGCTGCTTCATGTGTTATCCGTAAAAATAAAGCCTGTGGTGGTATTATTTTATCAGCTAGCCATAACCCTGGTGGTCCTGATGAAGATTTTGGCATCAAGTTCAATGGCGAAAATGGTGGCCCTGCACCTGAAAAACTTACCGATGCGATATTTCAACAAACCTTATCGATGGCGCAATATTCAACTATTGATGCCGACGATATTGACCTTGATAACTTAGCCACACTACAACTTGCACAATGCCAAATTGATATTATTGACCCCGTAAGCGATTATGCCGATTTAATGGAATCAATGTTTGATTTTTCAGCCATGAAAGCCTTAATTTCAACCGGTGATTTTCGTTTATGTTTTGATGCTATGCATGCGGTAAACGGTCCTTACGCCAAAGAAATTATTGAAAACCGCTTAGGTGCGCCCGTTGGCTCGGTTATTAACGGCGTGCCATTAACCGATTTCGGTGGCGGTCACCCTGATCCTAACTTAGTTCACGCTCATGAATTAGTAGATTTAGTTTATGGTGAAAAAGGCTTAGATTTTGGCGCTGCCTCAGACGGTGACGGCGATCGAAACATGGTACTTGGTAAAGCGTTTTATATTAATCCGTGCGACAGTTTAGCCATATTAACCGCTAACGCTAGCCTAATTCCTGCTTATGCGAAAGGCATTGCTGGTGTGGCGCGTTCAATGCCAACAAGTAGAGCGGTTGATCGTGTCGCCGAAGCAATGAATATTCCGTGTTTTGAAACGCCAACAGGTTGGAAGTTTTTTGGTAATTTATTAGATGCAGGAAAAATAACCTTATGCGGTGAAGAAAGTTTTGGCACCGGCTCTGATCATATCAGAGAAAAAGATGGTTTATGGGCAGTATTATTTTGGCTTAATTTAATCGCGGTTAAAAAACAGCCGGTTAGTGAAATTGTTGAAAACCATTGGTTACAATTTGGTCGAGACTATTTTACTCGTCATGATTATGAAGCAGTAGATAGCGCTAATGCGCATGAAATGATCAGTCAATTAAAAGCTAAAATTAGCGCTTTACCTGGCCAAGAAATCTTAGGCGTTAAAGTGACATCAGCTGATGACTTTGAATATATTGACCCCGTAGATAACAGTAAAACTACCGCTCAGGGTGTTCGTATTTATTTAGAAAATGGCGGAAGAATCGTCTTTAGACTTTCAGGTACCGGAACACAAGGTGCCACCTTAAGAGTTTACTTAGACTGTTTTCAACAAGACTCAGCTTTGTTAGCACAAGAAACACAACAAGCCTTGAGTGAACTGATTAAAATCGCAGAATCTGTTGCAGGCATTAAACAATTTACTGGCAGAACTCAGCCTGATGTTATTACATAATAATGACTTTTGAATCGCTAGACTGCGCTAAATTAGCACCTAAGTTAGCAAGCACATAAGCACGTAAAATAAGTAATAAATAGTTAAGAGAAAAAAGGGAAAGCATGAAAATACTAATGGCAGCCGCTGAAAACGATGCATTACCTCGCGGAAAAGTTGGTGGCATAGGTGATGTTGTTCGAGATATTCCTATTGCCCTAGGTAAAATTGACCAGCAAGTCGATGTGGTTACACCTAGCTACGGTTCTTTTTCTAAATTAGAAGGGGCAAAGTACGTAACATCCATTGATGTATCGTTTGGCTCGCATCAAGAGAAAGTTGATATTTTTAAAGTATCGTTTAAAAAGTCGGCAAAAAACTCATCGAAAAATGTTACACAGTGGGTTATTGAACATCCTTTATTTGCCATAGGTGGTGAAGGAAAAATTTATTGTGATGATCCAAGTAACAGACCTTTTGCTTCAGATGCTAGTAAATTCGCTTTGTTCAGTGCAGCAGTAGCTAAAGCCATTATTAGTGATGTGTTTGGTAAAATTGACGTATTACATTTACACGATTGGCATACGGCTATGGTGTCAGTGTTACGTGCTTTTGCCCCTGAATATCAGCAACTAAAAGCCATTAATACTGTTTTTACTATTCATAACATTGCCTTACAAGGTATTAGGCCGTTTGATGGCGATCAGTCTTCATTAAAAGCTTGGTTTCCAAACTTGGCTTTTGATTACAGTAAAATTAACGACCCTCGTTATCACGATTGTTACAACCCAATGCGCGCTGGTATTACCTTGTCAGATAGAGTACATGCGGTTTCGCCAACCTATGCGAAAGAGATATTACTGCCAAGCAATGTTGAACAAGGCCATTTTGGTGGCGAAGGCTTAGAGCTAGATTTACGCCATGCCGCCGATACAGGCCGTTTACATGGTATTTTAAATGGTTGTGAATACCCTGATAGCACAAAAGCGCCGCTTAAGCTCAAAGCTTTATTAACATTATCAGCCAAAGAAGTGGTTAAATGGTTAGGCGATAAGCCATTAGTTGAACAAGCACATTTAGTTGCCGCTGCTCGTTTAGCGCAAGTAGCGAATAAAAGTTATAAAAACCCGCCATTGGTATTAACATCTGTTGGTCGAATTACCGATCAAAAAGTACGCCTTTTTCAAGAAATAATGTCGAATGGCAAAACCGCATTAGAACATTTATTAGCGATATTAGCCGATGATGGCGTTTTTATTTTATTAGGCAGTGGTGATAAAGAGCTTGAAGAATTTTTAACAAATATTGCCATTAAGCATAGTAATTTTATATTCCTCAAAGGCTATTCTGAAGCTTTATCATTGAATATGTATAACTCAGGTGATTTATTCTTAATGCCAAGTTCATTTGAGCCTTGTGGTATTAGTCAAATGTTGTCGATGCGAGCAGGCCAGCCTTGTTTAGCGCATAGTGTAGGCGGCCTAAGCGATACCATTAGTCATAATATTAATGGCTTTAGTTTTAACGGCGCTGATCCACTTCAACAAGCACAAAACATGCTCAGTTGTTTTCAATCAGTTTTAGCGATGAAAAAACATAGTCCAACAGAATGGGCCGCGATATCTGATAATGCGTTAAAATCACGATTTTTATGGAGCGATGTTGCTCATGATTATATTAAATATTTATATAATCATTAATAAAGCTGTGCGTGCTTAATAAGCTAAATTACTTACTTAAAATTGCTACAGGCGTAGAATATGGTTAATTCCATCTAATGTGTTGTAGAAAGTTTAGTGTTGGGCATTCAGCTTATATTTTATAAATTTCATCGATAAAGTGGGTACTTAGCTTAAGTTTTGACGTAGTATTTTAGTGATGTAGTCGTTATACCTATATTCATTAAATCCTGATTTAACCTCAGGACTGCTGACAGAGAAACTCTATGCTAAAAAATTGTGCCCAAATATTTTCATCTCTACTTATTGGCCTTATTTGTTCCTTATCGGTTTATGCTGAATCAACAGAGCAAATGTGGCCAGGAAGCGAATATAACCCATTAATACCCACTTTCAAAAGCGTGCTAGGTTATGACGTAGGCGAGAGAATATCTAATCATGGCGATATGTTACGCTATTTTGAAGCATTAGAGCGTGCAGCGCCTTCGCACATTAAACTCTTTGAGTACGGTAGAACATGGGAAGGTCGTAAACTCATTTATGCTGCAATTGGTAACGCAAAGGTTATTGCAAACCTTGATGATTATTCCGAGAAAATGCAAAAATTGTCTGATCCACGCCTGACTGACAAAAGTGCGGCTAAAAGCTTAATTGAGCAACTTCCGTCGTCTGTTTGGTTAGGGTACAGTGTACATGGCAATGAAATCAGTGGTACAGATGCTGCTATGATGACAGCTTACCACTTACTCGCCGCGCCAAATGAAACGACAAATAGTAAAATTTTAAAGAATACTTTGGTCTTTATTGATCCGCTGCAAAATCCTGACGGACGTAGCCGGTTTACTAGCCGCTATTATGCAACTGTGGGTATGCAACATAGCGATGATAGATTAAGTGCTGAGCACAATGAACCGTGGCCTAGTGGCCGTTCAAATCATTATTTATTTGATATGAATAGAGATTGGTTAGCGATAACTCAGCCTGAAACAGCTGGGCGTATTAAGGCTATGAATCACTATCGCCCGTTAGTAGTGATTGATTTACATGAAATGGGCGGTGACAGCAGTTACTACTTTTCACCTGCTGCAAAACCTTTTAATCCGCATATGACCAAAACGCAAATTGATAATATGTCTGCCATTGGTGAAAACCACGGTAAACATTTTGATCGTTTAGGTTTTGACTATTTTACCCGAGAAATATTTGATGCTTTTTACCCCGGATATGGCGATAGCTGGCCAGTATTTTATGGCGCTTCAGCTTCAACCTACGAAGTGTCTTCATCGCGTGGTGAGTTATTCAAAAAGCAAACTGGCGAAACGCTAACCTATAAAAATACTGTTCAACGTCATTTTGTGGCATCAATTTCTACCGCTGAAGGCGTTGCAGATAATCATCAAAAGCTATTAAACGATTATTATCATTATCAAACCAGTGCAATTAAAGCCGGTAAAAATAACAAAGAACGGGTTTATATTCTGCCGAACAAGCGCAATGTCGCAGGTAACCATCGACTTGCAACACTGATGGCGCAGCATGGTGTTGAAGTTAAACAAGCTCAAAAAGATTTTAAACAATGTGGTAAAAGCTATCAGACAGGCGCTTACTTTATTGATACCGCACAACCTAAAGGCCGTTTTGTAACAACAACCTTTACCCAGCAAGTTGATATGTCACCGGCCTTTGTTAAAGAGCAAGAGCGCCGAAGAGCAAGAAAGTTAGATGATGAAATCTATGATGTTACGGGTTGGTCTTTACCGTTAATGTTTGATGTAGATGTTGACGCTTGTTCAAAAACGGTGAAAGTTGCCAATAACCTAATTGAAAGTGACAACAAACTTAACGGTCAGGTTAATAACCCTGATGCGACAGTGGCCTTTTTAGTACCATGGGGTGATATGGCGGCAGGTCGTTTCTTAACGGCGGCTTTACAGCAAGGCATCACCATTAAAAGTGCTGATCAAGCGTTTACTTTAGCTAATAACCAGCAGTTTACTGCAGGGACCTTAATTATTGAAAAGCGTCGAAACGATGACGATATAGCAGCCAAAGTTACCGAAATAGCTAAAAGTACGGGTGCTCAAGTGCAAGGTGTTGATTCAAGTTGGGTTACCAAAGGACCAAGCTTTGGTAGTGGTAACACCGTGACTATGTCGGCGCCTAAAATAGCGATGGCATGGGACAATCCGGTAAGTTCGTTAAGTGCAGGTAATACTCGATTTGTGATTGAGCGACAGTTTAATTACCCAGTTACCGCTATACGCACAATGACCCTAAAAAATGCCGACTTATCAAACTACCAAGTACTTATATTACCGACAGGTGATTATAAAAAAGTGCTTGGTGTTAATGGGGCAGACAATATCAAACAATGGATCGAGCGTGGTGGTGTGTTGATCACCATAGGAAGTGCAACACAATTTGCCGCTGAGCACGACATTGCATTACTCGATGTTAAAAGAGAACGTGCGTTTAAAGATACAACTGGCGATAAGACAGCATCAGCAAAAGCAGTTGAAGGTGAGTCTATGGTTGATGGGCAATTGCTATCAAGTAAGTCTGCGTTAATATCGGCTAGTGAAAATACGCAGGAAAGCCCTGACTTTGTTGCCGGTGTTTTGGCAAATATTGAGGTTGACCAAGAACACTGGTTAACGGCTGGTGTGAATAAAAACTTAGCAGCGATAGCCTACGGAAACGATATATATACTCCAATTAAACTTGCGTCGGGTAAAAATGTAGCCTGGTTTAGTGATGCTAAAAATGTTCTAGCTAGTGGCTACTTATGGGCTGAAAATAAAAAGCAATTGGCCTATAAACCTTATCTTATTCATCAACCTATGGGGCGTGGCATGGTGATAGCCTTCACCCAAGAGCCAACCACTAGAGCTTACTTAGACGGTTTGAATGTTATGTTGATGAATACAATTTTTAGAGCTGCGGCGCATGCCTCACCACTAAATAAATAGTTTAGGTATTGCCTAGACAATCATTAATAGCAGCGTTAAAGATTAAATGACAAGGCTGTAATGGATTTGAAAAAAGCGACGTAAGTCGCTTTTTTTATGTTTCTTTATAGGTGAAGTTTTACTCTCACAGCTCAAAGACTTTCTTGTTTAACCTAATGAGTAACGCTTTGATTTACTTTAGTCAGAGATAGTATTTTATCTCTCATTTATCATCACTATTTACGCACCACTATTACTCATTAATCAGCACATTATTACTGCTGATATAACCTTACAAGCTTTAGTGATTCTCCAGCAAAATATGTTTTTTGACTCGCGGTAATTTCCATATGATATAAACAGGAATAATACTTAACATTAAAAGCGTTAATTGTTCAGCTTCATTTATAGGTAATAACTGTAATAAATAAACAATAACTGCAGAGCCGCTCATTTGCATAAAACCGAGTAATGCAGAGGCTGAACCTGCTCTTTCACCAAAAGGTGCAAGTGCTTGACCTGAACAAGCGCCCATGAGAAAAGAAAAGCCGAGCGAGCTGGTCATTATGGGTATCATAAAAGCCATTGCGGTTTGCCAAGGCAATAAAGCTAACATTAGTAAACCGGCTAAAATCAGTAAAAACATACCTAAACCTATGGTAACTCTGGCACCATATTTTCTTAAAAATTTAGGCGCTAAGAAACAGGCAACAATGTTAATTGCGGCATTAACGCTAAACCAAAAAACAAAACTTTGTTGATCTAAGCCTAAACGCACCATTAACCAAGCTGGCGAGCTACTAACATAAGCAATAATAATCGCCATTGATAACATAACCAGTAAAGCATTAAAGAGAAATACGGGGTGTTTAATTACCGATGAAAAGTGGGACAAAGAAATAAGTTTATTCTGTTTTTTAGTATTAGTTGGCCGGGTTTCTTTAAGCGTGAAAAATAAAATTAACCCGGCAAAAATAGCATACCCGGTCATAAACTCAAAGTTACTACGCCAACCAAAGTTTTCTGTTAAAACATTACCCAACAACGGAGCAAGGGCAGGAATACAACAAATGGCGCTATTTAAATAAGAATACATTACGCCACTTTCAATAGCATTGTACTTATCACGTACACTGGCAAAAGCAGAAACTACAATCGCACAGGCACCAAAACCTTGTAGTAAACGACTCGCAAGGAAAAAACCTAAACTCTCAGAATAAGCCGCCATAATAGAAGCCAAGCCATAAATTATAATACCGCCTAAAGCAATTGGGCGACGTCCATAACGGTCAGCAAGTGGTCCACTGATTAATTGACCAAACCCCATACTCAAAATAAATATTGTAACGCTCCACTGAATTTGGTTCATAGGAACGACGAAATCTGCTGCCATGATAGGCAAAGCGGGCAAAAAAATGTCGATAGCTAATGGGCTAAAAATAACCATTAAAATCAATAGGGGGAATAGTTTTTTATTTGTCATTTTAGTCTCAATTATGATGACTGCGCAGTATAAGATATTGCGGTAGCGAGCAGAAGGTAATTATTGTTATTTTACGTAACATTTTACTATGTAATCCCTTCTGTTATCGACATTATCTCGGTTTAGCTCTGTAAAAAGCACTTTTGAAAGGAGCAAATATTTTAGCCTAGAAAAAAGAGCATAGCTGATAATATTAAACTGATTTAAGTATTTTCTTGTCGCGCATTTTTAGGCGTGTAAAATAGCGCCATTATTTACTATCTTCACTATGATTAAATTTATTTATGTTCGAACTAAAATATCAAACACCTAAAGCTTGGGCCGAAGTTGTGCTGAGCGACTTTGACGCCTTTTTAACTGATCATGCTGCTGCAGAAAAAAAAGCTTCTGGTATGGCGATGTCCATGATCTCACATTACCCTGATCGTAAATCTGTTGTAAAAGCGATGGCCGATTTAGCGATTGAAGAGCTTATTCACTTTAAACAAGTATTAAAGCTAATTTATGCTCGTGGTGGACAATTAGGCGCAGATGAAAAAGACCCGTACATTAACCAAATTCGAAAAGTATTTCGCAACGGTAGCGATGTGTTTTTTATGGACCGATTAATTGTAGCTGGTGTTATTGAAGCACGTGGTCATGAACGATTCTCACTCATTGCTCAAGCATTACCTGAAGGCAAAGATAAAGACTTTTATCAAACTATTGCCAAGTCAGAAGAGAAACATAAAAACTTATTTATTGAGTTAGCCTATGAGTATTTTGATAAAGCAGAGGTAGATCAACGTTTAGAAGAAGTGTTAGATATTGAAGCAGATATCTGTGCAGCATTGCCACATAGAGCTGCGTTGCATTAAGCAATATCAACAATAAGCTGAGCTATAAACCTTAGCTTACATGTTAGCTTTTAGGCGATATATGCACTAAATAGAAAAAGTAAATGAGTAAAAATATGGCTGATCTCCAGCAACACAAAACATCGGCTAAATACTTTACTCATTACGCTGAGCCAGAAGTGTTATCGTTAGCAACATTTCCAAAAGAAAGCGTTTATCAACACGTCATTGTTATACCCGCATTTCAAGAATCAACACAATTTATTGAACGCTTTATTACCTCAGGGCTAGTTGAGCAGCAGTGCTTAGTTATTGTGGTTATTAATCAACCCGATAATGACTTTGGTCGACAACATCAGCAAGATCAAATTGATTTAGCACAGCATATTGCTAACCAAGGGCAAGAAACTTGGCAGCAAGATAATTTACGTCTTATTGAACTCTGCACGGCTAAGGAAAGCAATGCTAAGGAAAATGGTGTTAAGGAAAATAGTGCAGAGCAAAGAAACACTGAGCAAAACAGTGCGAAGCAAACTAAAAATGTTAATTCCTCAATACTAATTGTTGACCGTTACAGTAAACCTATTCCAACGGAGCAAGGTGTTGGATTAGCAAGAAAAATTGGTGCTGATTTAGCGATTAAACTCGCTGTAACAGGCAACATAGTATCGTCTTGGGTACATTCAACTGACGCCGACGCACATCTTCCAGACAACTATTTATCTGCGCATAACAGCGATAATTCAGCACTAAAAAATACAGCAGCAACGTGTTGCAATTTTTTTCACCACAGTGATACAACATCGATTCATCAAGCAAACCAGCGTTATGAAAATGCCTTACGTTACTACGTGGCTGGTTTAGCTTATGCAAAATCACCTTATGCTTATTTTACCATTGGCAGTATTTTATCTTTTGATATGTTGGCCTATTGCCAAGCGCGAGGCTTTCCTAAGCGCAGCGCGGGGGAAGATTTTTACCTACTCAATAAACTCGCAAAACTTGGCCGAGTTACTTACCTAGATAATGTAGTGATAAAGCTCGATGCTAGGCCATCACAACGTGTACCTTTTGGCACAGGTCCAGCCGTGCAACATATAATGCAACTTGAGTCGCAAGGCTTAGATTATGCTTATTATCACCCTGAAATTTTTACCGAATTAAAAACCGTACTAAAAGCATTTGAAATTTTATGGAAAAACAAACAACACCCACAAGCTTGGTTCGCTGAATTATCTCAAATAAGCCAACAAGCTTTAACTCATGTCGGGTTACTTTCATTTATCACTAAACAAAGCACGGCAAAACAAGAGCAATTCGAAAAGCAATTGATCGTGTGGTTCGACAGTTTCAAAACCTTAAAGTTTATTCATGCATTACGTGATCTTGGTTTAGAAAATATGCCATTAGAAAAGGCGATAGAGCGTGCCGCTTTTAATTTATAAGTTTGCTTTACTATTTAATCTGAACTCTGAATAAGCAGCACTTGCTCAATGCTCCGTTTTAACCCATTCTCTGCGTTAAAACGTCAATAAATATCTCGCTATTCATAATCGTTTTGCCTTGGAAGTGACATAAAATGCAGCAATGATGGCGTATATTCGTGATGTTCACCTAGCGATAGCATTTACTTTACTACCTAAGCTTTTGATTCATTTGAGAATCAAACACTCATTATCTAGCGTTCAGCTTACTTAATTTATTAAGAGTAATTGCATAATAAAGTTTTAAGCAGTTGCTCAAAATCACTGCCTATTTTACTAATAAGTTATTGTAATAATATTAATATTGGATGATTTTTCTTGGTATTCACTGAATTCTTATTTATGCTGAAAGCTCAACATTCAACAATAACCGTTAGGAACGACAAATATGCAAACCCTAGTTGCCAATGTATTGGCTCAAATAGAATCTGTCGTTATTGGCAAACCTCACCAAGTCAAGTTAGCCTTGGCGTGTTTGCTCGCTAAAGGTCATATTTTAATTGAAGATCTGCCGGGCATGGGGAAAACCACCTTAGCAAACACCTTAGCGCTTACCCTTGGATTGTCGTATCAGCGTATTCAGTTTACTTCTGATTTAATGCCTTCTGATGTTATTGGTGTTGCTATTTTTGATGAAGCCAGTAAGTCATTTCAATTGCACCCTGGGGCTATTTTTAACCAAGTGGTATTGGCGGATGAAGTTAACCGTGCAAGCCCTAAAACCCAAAGTGCCTTGCTAGAAGCTATGGAAGAAGGGCGAGTAAGTGTTGATGGTGTTACGCATGAGTTACCGGCACCATTTTTTGTTATCGCTACGCAAAACCCGATGTCGCATGCCGGCACTTATCCTCTGCCTGAATCTCAGTTAGACCGTTTTATGATGCGCATTTCTTTAGGTTTTCCAACAGTAGATGCTGAACGACAAATTCTACAATCAACGGCTTCTCATCGCGATGTAGAAGACATTAAAGCGTTTCTAAAAGTTGAGCAATTAAGAGAAATTCAGCAGCTTATCTCAAATGTTCGAGTTGCCCCTGAGATTGTAGATTATGTTATTGCCTTATGTCGTGTTAGCCGTCTTAATGAGTCAAAAGCGAAAGCGTTATCACCCCGTGCCGGTAAATCATTATTAGCCGCTGCTAAGTCGTGGGCTTTTATGGAAAATCGTGATTATGTTATTCCTGAAGACATACAAGCGGTTTTCTCGCCTGTGTGTGAACATAGATTAGCACCACAACAACATCATATTTTTGAACATGCAGATGAAATATCGCAACAAATTTTATCGCAAGTTGATCCAACTAATCCGCTAGGTTAAAGGTACAGAGTCAAATGCTTAAGCACTCTTGAGTAAGTATGAATAAGTCTTATGCCAATATAACAAAGCGAAAATGCAGCAATGCAATTGAGTTGAGAGCGAAAAAAAGGGGGGACTAATTGCTAACTATACGAAAAAACACAATATTTTCATCACTTAAAGCAAGTATTAAAAGCGCCCTTAATTTGCGTTTTAATTCTTGGTTAGCACGACGCATTCCAAAACACAGTCAGCAAATTATTAACCATCGTAATATTTTCATTATACCCACACGTTTTGGCGCTGGTTTAATGGTGTTTATGTTATTACTTTTTCTCCTGGGGACTAACTACCAAAACAACGTTATTATTTTAATCAGTTACTTGCTGGTTAGTTTTTTTGTGGTGGTTTTACTGCACAGTTTCTTTAATCTTTCAGGTCTGAAATTTCAAGCAAATAGTGCTTTGCAAGGCTTTGTAGGTGATCAGGTTTACTTTCCATTAAATGTTTCTAGTAAGAAAGAGCGTTTTAATATTAGCTTTAGTTTTGATCAAGTTTTAAACGATGTTAATAGTAGTGAAGTCGATAACAGACTTAGCGCAAACGAAAGTTATAATAACCAATCTAACGAAGTAACTCTCACTGAAGTCGCTAAAGGCGATAATAATATTAGAGTTCCTTATCGTATTTGTAAGCGAGGGGAATATTCACTAGGGCGGCTATTAATTATTAGCGAATTTGGTTTTGGCTTATTTAAAACTTGGACACGATTAGACTTTGCTCAGCACGTTACTGCTTTTCCAAAACCAGTTGCTAATGTGTGGCTTGATAAAGAGCAAAGTGTTGCTGGTGAAGATGTAGAAAATAATACTCAAAGCTACCAAGACAGCTTTCAACCCGGCCAAGATGAATTTCATCAATTACAACATTATAAATTAGGTGAGCCGCTGAGCCGTGTTGCATGGAAGCATGTTGCTCGCGGACAAGGTTGGTTCACAAAACAATATCAGCAGGCATTATCAGGCAAGTTACAATTAGACTTTTCACAACTACCTGCCGGCACAGTCGAGCAACGCTTAAGTTGGTTAAGCTATGCGATTAAAGATTGTAGCGAAAAGCAAATTCCCTTTTCGTTAAAGTTAGCTGAACACACGGTTGAATATGACCACAGTGCGCAACATACCTTAAAATGTTTAACTGCGTTAGCACGTTATTGAGTGCAAAATGACTAAAACTACCGAACAAAATTTGAAACAAAAATATAAAAATAGCAAAGCGAACAAAGTAGCTGGTAAAAGCGATCTAAAACTTAATAGTAAAATGTATTTCGGTTTGTTAACTTTTCAACTGCTTAACCTTTTAACCTTAGTGCTGCAGTTTAATTTTATTTATTTGATCTTCGCCATCTTTGCCTTAGCGTTGCAGTTTATGGTGCATTTTAAAGCTTTTCGTCAAGCTGCCTCTAACACTAATCCAGCGATAACTTTATACGCATCACCGAAAATTTTACCGTCTTGGATCATTTTAGTGTTAGCACTATCAGGCAGCGTAGGTATTGCACTGGCAGGACAAACCTTAGGGCTTCTGCTGAGTATGATCCATTTATTATGTTTTGCTTACAGTTTGAAATTATTCGAAATAACGTCTCGAAAAGATTTATATCAGTTGGTTGTTTTGGGCGTTTTTGTTGCCACATCGTCGTTGATTTTCATTCAATCTATTTATTTCTCCATTGCCGTTATTGTTTTAGTGTTAGCAAATTTTTGGATTTTAATTCATTACTTTGCCCCAACAATGGCGCTGCCAAAACAAACTAAATTATTGGCTAAACTGACTTTATATTCGCTGCCAGTAGCGTTAGTTTTATTTATCGTTTTTCCAAAATTAAGTCCTTTTTGGCAAGTACCTAATGTTGAATCAGCAAAGGTTGGTCTTTCAGACAGTGTTAAAATTGGTGATATTGCCCAGCTAGCTTTGTCAGATGAATTAGCGTTCAGGGTGAGTTTTCAAAATAATAATCCAGAGCATGCGCAGCTTTATTGGCGAGCAATGGTTTTAGATGATTTTGATGGAGTTACTTGGCGACAAGATCAACAAGAAGAAGGTCAACACAATAAGCAACGTTATGGCTCCGCTTCATTAAGTCATACAAAAGATTCAGTGGATGTTGCAATAAAAGGTACAGGGTTAGCTTATCAAGTTATTGCTGAGCCGAGTTTTCAGTCTTGGTTGTTTGCACTAGATTTTGCCACCAGTGAGCAAGGTAATATTGGTCAACGAGATGACTACGCTTTATTTTATCGTGGCATTATTAGTCAAACCTTAAGTTATCAAGTAACTAGCTATCCCAAGGCTATACTCGCTCCGAATTTAAGCGAAGAATCACGCGCATTGAATTTAGCACTAAGCACAGACAACAACCCTAAATTATTGGCTAAAGCTCAACAGCTACGTAAACAATATAGTGAAGATAAAAGTTTAATTAATCATGTATTAGCAGAGTTTAATCAACAAGATTATTTTTACACTCTGCAACCTCCGAAATTAAATAATAATAGTTTAGATCAGTTTTATTTCGACACCAGAGCCGGTTTTTGTGAGCATTATGCTAGTACGTTTACTTATTTAATGCGCGCCGCTGGCATTCCTGCGCGTATGGTTGTGGGCTATTTAGGCGGCGAGTTGAATCCGAACGGTAATTACTTAAGCGTATATCAACGTAACGCCCATGCTTGGTCAGAAGTATGGCTACCTGAAAGTGGTTGGCAGCGTGTTGACCCAACAGCAGCGGTTGATCCAGAGCGAGTAGAACGTGGATTTTCTAACAACTTAAGACAAGAATATAATCATTTATCATCCGGGCTTTTTTCGATGCAATCGTTACGCGCTATGCAGTGGTATCAGCAACTTAAAATGCAAATTGACGCTATTGATTATCAATGGACACGTTGGGTTATTGGTTATACTGGCCAAAAACAATCGCGGGTAATGGCGCAGCTAATTGCTAGTTTAAAACAAGGTAAAGCTTTAGGTTATTTTATTCTGATCTTAATCGGTGTGGCTTTGTTGTTTTATTTTGTTAAATCAGTGCAAGTAAAAGATAAACCGAAAGATAGAATTAAGGCGTTATATTTAAAAACGTTGGCATTGCTCGCACAGCACAATGTTGTAAAAATAAAGTCAATGACCGCACAACAGTTTGCCCATTTTGTTGATACAACACACCCCGACTTGGCAGCCAACTTTAGCCCCATATCAAAGAGTTTTACAGAATTAGCTTATCAAAACTTTGAAGAAATAAGTAAGCAAGAGCGTAATAAGCGTTTAGCTGAAATACAAGGTAGTTACCGGAAATTACGTTGGCAGTTATGGCTTAATAAATTAAGTGTTAAATAAATAGAAAGTTGAATACAGGGTTAAATAAAGTGTGGAGTAAGGTTGATTTTACGCTAAGCGAAGCCAAGCTTTGCAAATAAGCTCATTATAATAAACACTTGTTATGATAACGAACATTGGCCGAGCCTGAAAAACTTACATAGCTATGATAAAGTAATGCCGTGACTTGGTAATACCGACAAGTGATTTCACACTGATTTGTACATGATGTTTAGCATGTATTCTCTAATGCATAAGAGGTAGGAAGTGCTTGTAGTTAAAGCTTACCAAGGTCCAGTTTTCTCAGAATAATTTAGATCAATTAGGAGACTCAATGTCTAACAATGATAAAAACTTATTAGAGCGTGGTTTAGAAAACATTCAGCCACAATTTTCCAGCTTTATCCGCGCTCAAACAACTGCCAGCTTATTCCTTCTCTTATCGACAATCGTCGCGTTATGGTGGGCTAACTCAATTTATTCAGCCAGTTATGTCAATTTAGTACATACACCTATAGGTTTGCTTTTTGGCGACTTTGAATTCAAAGCTTCACTTAAACATATAATAAATGATGGCTTAATGGTGATTTTCTTTTTCTTACTTGGTCTTGAGATCAAACGTGAAGTATTAGTAGGAGATTTAGCTCAACCTGAAAACCGAAGAATGCTAATCTTATGTGCCTTAGGCGGCATGATGTGCCCAGCATTAATTTACACCGCATTTAACTACTCGCTTGACTCTCAAATCGGTTGGGGCATTCCAATGGCCACCGACACTGCTTTTGCGCTAGGTGTGCTCACCATCGTAAGAAAACATATACCTGCTAGCCTATTAGCCTTTATTGTTGGGCTTGCCATTGTTGACGATGTTGGCGCAATACTGGTTATTGCTATTTTTTATACTGATCAGATATCCGTTTTATATTTATCGGTAGCCTTTTCACTGATTGCTGTATTAGCTGTTGCTAATTATGCCGGTGTCAGACAACCCATGTTTTATATTGTGATAAGTATTATTACTTGGTTACTTATGCTTAAAACAGGGGTTCATCCAACAGTTGCAGGTGTAGCCATCGCATTAACAGTTCCGGCTAGGCCTGAAGTGGCATCAGGTAAGTTGCTTAAAGAAGCAAAGTCTATTATTCAAACAATCGAAGAAAAGCCACAATCGGTTGATGTGTTAGGAAATAAAGACGATCACGAGAAAGTGCTACAAGTACGTGATGTGGCTGAGGAAGCAAGTACGCCTCTGCGCCGCTGGGAAGAAGCATTGCATTTGCCGGTCTCGCTATTTATTTTACCTTTATTCGCTTTAACCAATGCTGGCGTTGTTATTAGCATTAGCTCTTTTGGTGAGAGCATACAAAACCCTATTGGCTTAGGCATTATTTTTGGCTTAGTACTGGGTAAGTTTATTGGTATATCTGCAATATGCTGGATAGCGCTTCGATATAAGTTGGGTAGTTTGCCCAATGGCGTTAATTTTCAACATGTTGTCGGCGCTTCGCTCATAACGGGGATTGGTTTTACAATGTCGACCTTTATTGCAATGTTAGGCTTTGACGGCCAACCTGAGCAACTACAATTTGCTAAAACAGCGATACTCATAGGCTCTGTGCTTGCAGCTGCACTTGGTGCTATATATTTAAGAGTTATCGCTACAAAAACAGATAATGCCTAGCTTAGTTAGTTTAGTTAGCTTAGTGGTCTGGAAATTCGACTCACAATCTTGTTAAGTTAATAAACAAGATTGTGAGAGCGATATTTAGTGTTGGGATTTTTTTAATATTATTTAATGACTATTTCATTAGACATTAAACATAAGACATTAGCCTGAAGCCATGGCTAATATGGTTTTAATGTCTAATGTTTCTTGGTATTGCACAAAGCCTTTAGTGCATTTCATTCTGGCTAATACCGCCATTCTATCTGAAAGTTCATTACCTTCATTGTTCGAATGACCTTTAACATGGCTAATGATTAAATTGCTTTTAAGTGCTTGGTAAAGCGTAAAACATTGCTTTATTACTTCAAGGTTTTTAATTTCTTCGCCTTTGCCACGTGTCCAGCCTTTCGCTTGCCAGCCTTTTGCCCATTTAGTAATACAGTCTATTGAATACTTAGAATCAGACAATACCTGCACTGTTTTACCTTGTGCAATATGGCCTTGAGCATATTTAAAAGCGGCCAGCATGCCGTTAAGCTCTGCAGTATTGTTCGTGCCCATAGGTTCGTATAAACCGTACCAAAGTTCTACTAAATTTTGCTTATGATAAACCGCCATGCCGGTGCCAGACTTACCGGGATTTGGAGAACATGCACCATCGCAATAGATATTAATATCGGCTAATTTTGCTGTTGTAGGCTGAGAATCAGCTTTAACATAAGCAGCAGGTTTAGTAGTACCCCCTTTGCTCATAGAACGCTTAGTTAACGCTTTAGTATAAGTAGATTGAAAAGCTGCATCAGCTTCACCCTTTGATGGAAACCCCATGTACTGTGCATCTGCGCGTCCTTGGGTATAGGTTTTAACATCATTCCATTGCTCAAAAACACCTGTTTTTGCACCTTTCCATACTACGTAATATTTTTTACTCATAAAATGTAAACCGTCACCTTAATATATTAATTTTAATTAGTTTTTTTATTGTTTTTTATTGACCAAATCACTAACACGATACCGGCGATAAAAAATGGAATACTTAGCATTTGTCCTGCCGTTAACGCAATATCAGCGGTATAAGCGGCTTGTTTTTCTTTCAACATTTCAATCGTAAAACGTGCTGTAAAAATTAAAATTAAGAAAATACCTAAAATAGAGCCTTTGGGTGTTTGTGCTTTTTTAACTTTATAAATAAACATCAACACAAAAAATACACTTAAATAAGCAAAGGCTTCGTAGAGCTGAGAAGGGTGGCGGGCAACGTTATCGATACGTGCGAAAATTACGGCCCAAGGCACATTGCTTGGTGTGCCTAAAATCTCTGAATTAACAAAGTTTGCACTACGCACAAAAAAGCCAAACAACGCAGTACAAATGGCAAGGCGATCTAACAACCACATAAAGTTCATTTGATATTTTTTACTGTAAAGTCCTGCCGCGATAATAGCACCAAGGCCGCCACCATGACTGGCTAAGCCACCTTCCCATATCGCAAGTATTTTCAGTGGGTTAGCAAAGTAATAGCCTGGTTCGTAGAAAAAGCAATGGCCTAAACGAGCACCAACAATTACCCCTATAACGATGTAAACCAGTAAGTTATCAAGAGCGGCTAGGTCTTGTTTTTCGGTTTGAAAAATCCATTTCATAACCTGCAAGCCAGATAAAATTGCAATAGCAAATAACAAACCGTACCAATGAATGGTTAATGGACCTACAGAAAAAAATACCGGATCTAAATCCCAAACTAAATGTTGCAAAAGCGTCACCCCTAATATGGCTTATTTGTAATGAAGTTATAGTGCTTAGACGTTTGAATTAGCACTTAATTGCCGACATTCTATCAAGCTAACTGGTGCTGTGGTGAATTAATTTGTTCCAATGCGTTAATGAGTTTATTTGCCCATCACCTCATCTGTAAATAAAGCATTGCATACGTATTCAAGTATTTTTTTAAAAGTCAGTTTCCTTTATTTAAAAGCCTATGAGTTAGCATGTAATTAATGCCAAAACCTTACTGTACCGAGATAAAAGCCGTATTTCACTCCATAGTCGTCGGTATTTTAATCAACCAAACTAAAAAATATGCTGATTTTGAATACGTATGCACACACTGTGCATAGTTTAACGAGCCCTCTATATTAAATTAGCTAAATTAACTAAATAAGTCATAGCTGCAAATAAAAATAAATAAATAAAATAAAAATTCAAGACCAAATAGAGGGGAGCCTATTATGTTTAAATCTAGACCTAACAAGCTTGCATTGGCGATTTCTTGTGGGTTGTTAACTTTAACTGGGGCTGTGCATGCTCAACAAGTTAATGATAAAGAAATTGTAGAAGCACTAAGTGCTGCAGATAAAAGCGTTGTAGAAAAAAGTACGGCAGAAACTACCAATCAAGTATCCACAAGTAATGATGTTGAAGTAATCGAGGTCACCGGTTTTCGACGTTCACTCATCGAATCGATTAACCAAAAGCGCTTTGCAGACACTGTGTCTGAGCAACTAACCGCTGACGATTTAGGAAGTTTACCTGATGTGTCAATGGCAGATGCATTAACCCGTTTGCCCGGTATTTCAGCAGTCAGAACAGGGGGACAAGCCGCAGAAATTAACATTAGAGGCATGTCAGGTGGTTTTATTTCCACAACCCTTAATGGCCGCGAACAAGTGTCTACCAGTGGTCAACGCAGTGTTGAGTTTGACCAATACCCCTCAGAGCTAATTTCTAATGCCGCGGTTTATAAATCACCAAAAGTATCGCTTATTGAAGGCGGCGTTGCCGGCACTGTAGAGTTAAAAACCGCGAGCCCTTTAAGCAATGAAAAAGAACATACGTTTACGGTAAATGCTCGCGGTATGTACAATGACTTAGCTGGCGATATACCCGATGCAGCCTCTAGCGGTCATCGTTTTAGTGTTTCTTATCAGGGTAAATATTTCGATGAAACGGTGGGTGTTGCGCTAGGGTATGCACGTTTATTTCAACCCAGTGCTACCACACAGTTTGTGGGTTTAGCTTATAGCAAGTCGAAAGAGCTTGATGGTGTTGTTGATGATACTGGCGGCCCTGAAAGTTGTATCGAGTGTGAATTTATTAGTGAAGGTTTTGAACTTCAACACAAAGGCGGTGAAGAAACCCGTGATGGTTTCGTTGCTACTTTAGAGTGGCAACCAACTGATAATTTCAACTTGAAATTTGACGGCTTCTATTCAAAGTTTGACTCTGAAGAGTTTGCTCGCGGTTATCGGGTTAAATTAGAAGGAGATCAAGCCGCAATAAGTAACCCTGTTATTGAAAATAATGCCGTGATTGGAGGTTCATTTAACCGTACTTCAAACAGCTCAACTCGCATAGAAATCGTTAATGATGATAATACTGATTACGACGAAGTCACAAGCTTAGGTATCAATGCCGATTGGGATATTACCGAAAAATTGAACATGAGCTTTGATGTTTCATATTCTTCTGCAGAAAGTGAGTTCAAAAATGGTCTTATTTGGGCTTTAGTAGCAGAAGACGCTAATGCAGAGACGCCTGATTTTGACAACAACGTGTCAATTAACTATTTACTTAATGGCTTAAATTTACCCGACGTTGGTTTAAATCAAGCGGATGCTTTTACTGACTTAAATCGAGTAATGGTTTCTAAATACGGCATATACCCTTATGTAAATAAAGATGAAGTCAGTGCTGTTCGCCTCGATTTTACCTACCAATTAGACAATAACTATTTTTCATCGATTGAAATAGGCACACGCTACTCTGAGCGTGAATACAGTAATGACCGTGCAGTATTTGAATATGGCAGCGACAGTGGTTTTAACTTACTAGAGCCGCCTTTAAATATTACACCCGATATGGCAACCGTGGTTAATTGGCAGGGCGATTTTTCTTATTTTCCGAGCTATTTAGCACTTGATCAAAATGCCGTGCTTAATGCTTGGTTTCCAGGCGGTATTCCACAACCTGTGCAAACTTGGGGACCAACAGCTGGTGGTGTGGTTAATGGTGAAGGTCGTGGCCAAGGCAATACTGATTGGACATTGAAAGAAAGCGGCAAAGTATTTGAAGATATTTTTGCCTTTTACATTATGGCCAATATCGATACTGAAATTGGTGGTTTACCCATTACAGGTAACATCGGCGTAAGTGTTGTTGATACCAAGCAATCAGCTACCTCTTTACAAGATGTAGGTGGCGATATTGAACTGGGCGCTCAAAATATTACTGATGAAGTCGGTTTAGTCAATAATCGTTACTTACCCACCGTAATTAGTAATAGCTACACTGATTATTTACCTCAGATGAACTTAAACTTTAAGTTAACTGATAACGATCAAATACGTTTTGCGGCCGCTAAAGTGATGAGTCGACCTAACATAGATCGTTTAGCGTCAAATAGTAGTGTCAATATCAATAAAATCAGTACTGAAAGTGGCTCGTTCGCTGAGGTTAGTGGTAACGCTAAAAATAGCCCACACTTGAAACCTTTCTACGCTAATCAGTATGACTTGTCTTTCGAGAAATACTTTGTTGATACCGACGGTTCATTCATTGCGGCTATCTTTTATAAAGACATTGAATCTGCAGGCATTGTTACGCAAACCATTAGTGAATATGACTTTGCTGGTAATGGTTTAGTGGTGCCAGATGAATTTATTGACCCCTTAAGTGGTGTGCCGTTAACCATACGTAATGGCAATTTTGAAACCGCATTTAACGATAACAAAGGTGGCTATATTAAGGGTGTAGAAGTTGCTTACACGCAAATATTTTCATTCCTGCCTGATTTATGGTCGGGCTTAGGTTTTACGGCGAGTTACTCTCATACCAAAAGTGAAATACAGCAAATATCACAATTAGGTGCGCAAAACTTACCTATTTCATTGCCAGGATTATCTGAAAACGTAATTCAAACTACGGTGTTTTGGGAATATGAAGGATTTGAAACTCGGGTTAATTTACGTTACCGCGATGCCTTTGTTTCTGAACAAGTGGCTGTTGAAGCGCAAACCGTAAATTACGATGACGAAATGATCATCGACTATCAAGCATCTTACCAAATCAATGAAAACTTTGGTGCCGTATTCCAAATCAATAATGTAACCGACGAACCTACAAAAAGTTATTTTGGCTTTGAAGCACAAACAGGCACGTTACAGTATTTTGGTCGTCAATTCTTTCTGGGGCTAACTTATGCGTTATAAGCACCGAATTAATGGAGTAAATTTCATGTCTAATAAAAATTCAATGTTGAAGCTGTTGGCGATAACATTATTCTCATTCGTTTTATCTGCCTGTGGTGGTGCTGAAAGTACTAAGTCAGGTCAAAACTTATTAACCTGTGATGTACCAATGGTACCCAATGCCAGTGGTGATGCATGTATTGCACCTGAGCCAATTCAATGCCCAGTGCCTACGGTTCCAGATGCTAAAAATGAGTCTTGTGTAGTAGGAGTTGACCCCAATGCTCCCGCTCCGGTGTTCTTTCCAAGTGAAAGCCAAGCGGTACTTTATTTCAATCGAGCAGATGGTGCTTATGACGAATATAAACTGCACAATTGGAATACGCCAGAATGTGACGCCTATGCCGCCGACTCTATAGCAGCAAGTTGGGACAATGGCTTGGTTCATACCGGCGTAGATCCTAATTATGGCGCTTATTGGGTGCTAAATTTGATTGATGACTTTACTGAATGCGGTAATTTTATTATTCATAAAGGCACTGATGACGCTGGCAAAGAGTTAGGTGGTGGTGATTCTAGAATGCCACTCAAACAAGATGACGCCACTTATCAACGAATGAATTTTACTTTCTCTGGTGTTGCCTCTATTTTTGAATACCCATTGGTTTCACTCGGCAAACAGCCTCTTAACATCACGGGTTTTGCTGCACATTGGATTGATAGCAATACCTTCGTGTGGAATACACCTGAAGAAGTGACTAGCGTTAAGCTTCACCACTCAGTTAATGCCGATATCACTGCTAATGATGAAGATGTAGTTAGTGGTACTGTTGTGTCATTAACAGCTACAACATTGTCAGATGAACAAAAAGCAAAAGCTCCTCAAGTTGCACAGTGGCCAGCTTTTTCAGCTGACGTTGATAACCAAACAGCCAAAGCATTATTGAAAAATCAATTAGTGCTTGTTGGCTACAACACTGAAGATAAAGCGATTGCGGCTACTTATGTACAAACAGCTAAAGCATTAGACAGCTTATATACACAAGGTGATGCTGATGCCAATGAAGCACATTTAGGGCTGAGTTATAATAGCGATGGTGTTAGCGTTTCAGTTTGGGCGCCAACAGCACAAAGTGTCACGATTAATATCTATGATGCCGAAAAAACTAAGCTAAATAGTGCGCTAATGACCGAAGATACCCATACAGGTATTTGGTCTTATCAAGGGGCAGCAGACCTTGATCGTATGTTCTATCAGTTTGAATTATCGGTTTATCATTATCAAAACCAAGCAATTGAAACCTTAACCACAACCGACCCATACTCTGTAGGTTTGTCTACCAATGGTGACTTCTCACAATTTGTAGACCTAGCCGATACTGAGCTTATGCCAGAAGGTTGGGGGGCTGAGCAAAATGCTAATGCTATTACCTTTGAAGACGCGGTGATATACGAAGCACATATTCGTGACTTCAGTGCGTTAGATGAAAGCACCGATGTTGCCAACCGAGGTAAGTATTTAGCTTTTACCGAAACAAACGCTTTGCCAGTGCAGCATTTACAAAAATTGGTTGATAATGGCTTAACGCATTTTCATATTTTGCCTGCTAACGATATTGCTTCTATCAATGAAGACCCAACTCAGATTATTGATCTAACCAATACCGTTGCCGAACTTTGTGCCATTAAAGCTAACGCGCCAGTTTGTGGTGTAGAAAGCGCAGATAAAACACTACAATCTGTGCTTGAAGGTTATAACACTTATACTAATGAAGCGGCTGAACTTATTGATGTGTTGCGTGATGTAGACAGCTTTAATTGGGGCTACGATCCTAAACATTTTAACGTACCTGATGGCATTTATGCTTCAAACCCTGATGGCGTTGCCCGTATTGTAGAAATGCGATCTATGATCCAAGCACTACAAAACTTAGGTTTACGTGTTGTTTTAGACGTAGTTTATAACCATACCAGCGCTGCAGGTATATCAAGTAATTCGGTGTTGGACCAAGTTGTACCGGGCTATTACTACAGTCGCGATATTGAATCAGGCGCGGTTATTCAATCAACGTGTTGTAACGACACTGCACTTGAACATCAAATGATGGATAAGTTGATGGTTGATTCGCTGAAAGTTTGGACACAACATTATAATTTTGACGGCTTCAGGTTCGATATTATGAGCCACGGTAGCAAATCACAAATGCTCGCTGCTCGCGCTGCTATTCAAGCGATTGATGCCGACACACACTTTTATGGTGAAGGTTGGACTCGCGATGATCGCGGTTTTGAACAGGCCAATCAATTTAATATGGCAGGTACCGAAATAGGCACCTTTAATGACCGACTGCGTGATGGTATTAGGGGCGGAAAGTTCTTCAGTAACAATAGTGATGATAGCGATGTATTTAAGCAGCAAGATATTATCAAGCTAGGTCTTGCGGGCTCACTTGCTGACTATGTTTTAAAAAGCGCCAGTGGTGCCAGTGTTTTAGGTAGTGCATTTTCACCAAACATGTACGCTAAAGACCCTGCTGATGTGGTTAACTATATTTCAAAGCATGATAACGAAAGTTTATGGGACCAACTACAGTTTACCCTAGCGCCTGCTATGGATATGCAAAACAGAGTGAGAGCACAAAACGTTTCTCAAGCCATTGTTTTGCTGTCACAAGGTATTCCATTTTTACAAATGGGCGGCGACTTCCTGCGTTCTAAATCACTCGATCGTAATACTTATGATGCTGGCGATTGGTACAACTTTGTTGATTTTACTTACAACACTAATAATTGGAATAAAGGCTTACCACTTGATAAAGGCGGGCGCAGTGATGAAGAACTATTGCGTATAGGCCTTAATGCTCAAAGCAATGTTGGCATGAATGAAATCTCATTCGCCTCGAGTGTATTTAACGAGTTTTTGAACATACGTACTTCAAGCCCGTTATTTAAATTAACCACCAGTGCAGATATTGTTAACCGTGTTGGTTTTCATAATATCGGTAAAAATCAAACTCAAGGCTTAATCGTGATGAGTATTGACGATGGTACAGGTCTTGATGATTTAGACCCAACTCATGACGCGATTGTAGTAGTGGTTAATGGCTCGAATACCACATTGTCGCATACAGTGCCTACGGCTCAAGGTTTTAGCTTACACAGCACCCAGTTAACATCGGTTGATAATATTGTTACCGGTGCCAGCTTTAGTCAAGGCGAAGCTGAAGGTACTTTCACTGTGCCAGCATTAACAACCGCTGTATTTGTTAAACTACAAGGTGAGCAACAAGGCGCAGGTTTATCGGCAATTGCTACAGCAGGTGCGCCAGATGTTGTGCCTTTTGGTGATACAAGCGTTTATGTTCGTGGTGGTATGAATGGCTGGGGAGAAGTTGACTCATTTATCTATTTAGGCGAGGGCGTTTATCAAGCGTCAATTAAATTAACCGCTAACGATTATGAGTTCAAAGTGGCTTCAGGCGATTGGTCAACGGTTAACTACGGTGCACCTAGTACAGGAAACCTAGTTGAAGAAGGTGTTGGTTTCACCTTAGCTTCAGGCGGCGATAATTTAGCCTTAACTATTAGTGCAGACTCAACGTATATTTTTACATTAGACGCTTCTAATATCGAGGCGCCAATATTAACAGTGAGCAATGAAGAGCCATTTGTTGGAACAACCGTGTTTATTCGTGGCGACATGAATGGTTGGAATGAAGCGAACCCGCTAACTTATATTGGTGGTGGTAAATACTCTGCAACATTTAGTGTTGACGCTGATACTTACAGTTTTAAAGTTGCCTCTGCAGATTGGTCAACCGTTAACATGGGCGCACCAGCAAATGACACCGAAGTGTTATTAGCAGAGCAGCAAGCATTATTATCAGGCAGTAACGATAATTTAACGATCACAATTCCTACTTCGCATGAATACACTTTTACTTTTGATGCTTCTGATTTAGATGCACCAACCTTGTCGGTGCATAAATCACAAATGTTTGAAGATAGCACCGTTTACATTCGTGGCGATATGAATGGTTGGGGCGAAGTTGATATATTAACTTATCAAGGTAATGCCAGTTATTCAGTAGAAATTGCATTAACTGCAGCCAGTTATGGCTTTAAAGTGGCTTCAGCGGATTGGTCAACCTTTAATATAGGTGCAGGCGACAGCGGTGGGGTTGTTAATCTTGATCAACCATTAACACTACTGCGCGATTCAAATGATAACTTATCGTTTGTTGCTGACGAAGATGCTACTTATGTATTCACCGTAACAGGGCCAAACCCAGGTGCACCAACCGTAACGGTATCGAAAAAGTTGTAGTGTGATCAGAACGGCTTAAATCTTGTATTTAAATGTTTTAAAAATGAAATATTAAAAGTACCTCAGATTAAAAGATTAAAAGATTAAAAACGCTCTAGCTTGCTAGGGCGTTTTTGGTTTTTCAATGCTTAGCGTTAACTTAAGCGCTATATCAACGAGCAATTTGTATTTTGCATACGTATTCAACATTATTAGCTCAAGCTTTGAATACATACTCATTTTACTTTTAATCTACAACTTAACTTATTAAATAGAATAAAAGTAAAAATATGAACTTATGATATATTTTAACTTTAGTTACTGTATATAAAGGATATTTTAAATATTTCTTTAGCGAAAACTATTACCAAAGTACAACTGTTGATATGAATTACCAAATGCAATAACTCATTCATTAGGTTTTTACTTCGCGTGAACTTTATATTTTTTTGCGATAGCCGTTACAAGCACATGATGAATACGTATGTAAAGTGTATTCATCATCAAGCGTCCGCTTTATATTAGAATCATCTGCAAAAATATGCAGAGTAAAACCAAATTAACGAGATCAGCGACGGATCGCTGAATAATAATTAAAGCATGGATGTATAGGGGAGTTCACCAATGTTAAATTTCAAACCTAGCCGAGTAACTTTGGCTTTACTATCAAGCGGATTTATGGCGTTAAGTATGCCTGCTCTTGCTGAAGAAGTTGCCGCTAAAACAGCGAAAGAAAAAGAAGTAGAAATCATCACAGTTACTGGCATTCGTGGAAGCTTACAGCGAGCCCAAGCCATTAAAATGAGTTCAAACTCTATCGTTGAAGTACTATCTGCCGAAGACATTGGTAAATTACCCGATACAAGTATTGCAGAATCATTAGCACGACTTCCTGGTGTAACCGGTGAAAGACGAAATGGACGAACCAGTGGTTTATCTGTTCGTGGTTTTAATGAAAACTATGTAGGCACCTCACTAAATGGTCGTGAATTACTCGGCATGGGTGATAACCGCGGCGTAGAATACGATTTATACCCAACTGAAATTGTTTCAAATGTTGTGGTTTATAAAACGCCTGAAGCAGGTTTAGTTTCTCAAGGTATTGGCGGAACGGTTGATTTACAAACGGTAAGCCCATTAACGTCTGATCCTGTGATGGTTTTTAATGCCAATTTCGAACAAAACAAACGCGACTCTGCCAACCCCGACTATGACAATGACGGTCACCGCTTTTCATTTAACTTCGTCGATAAATTTATGGACGATACCTTAGGTGTTGCCCTTGTTATATCTTCAATTGAAACACCACGCCAAGAAGAAAATTTCCGCGGCTGGGGCTACCCAGAAGTAGGTTTTGAGTCATGTGATGAAAACGGCGAAAATTGCATTAAGCGAAAAGATTCGGCTGGAAATGATATTGAACCATCAACAAAAGTTTTAGGTGGCCACGACTCATTTTCTCGTTCAGCGTTGTTAGAGCGAGACTCTATTGCCGCTATTATCGAATATGCACCGAGTGACGATTTAAAAATTCAGTTTGACGCGCTATACATCGACTTTAGCGAAAATGACGTTCGCCGAGGTCTTGAAGAGGGCGGTCCAATATGGGGCGGCGCTAACTTCACCGCAAATCCGGTTGAAAATGGTTTAATAACGTCTGGTAATTGGGATGGCTTTCACTCAGTAGTGCGTAACGACGCACGTACCCAAGATTCAGAGTTAACTACTTTTGGTTTAAATATTGAATATGACATAAACGAAAACTGGTCAGCAGAGTTAGATATTTCAACAGGCTCAGTTGAAAAATCTATTATCGATGTTGAAAGTTATTCGGGTGTTGGTCGTGCTGGTATTGACGGTCGCCCAAGCGCCGCTCGTGCTTGGCAAATGACATCAACAGGTGTTATATACAACGATCACCCAACGTTACCGGGTGTTGATTACACCGATGAAAGTTTAATGCGTTTAGCTGGGCCTCAAGCTTGGGGTGCGCCTATCATTGGTAGTGACGCTCAAGATGGCTTTATTAATCGCCCTGAATTTGAAGAAGACTTAGACAGTGTTCGCCTACAAGTTAATGGTTTATTAGAGTACGGTATTATTTCAGGTGTTGAAGCCGGTGTTCGTTACTCTGACCGTAAAAAAGAAAAAGTTAATGAAGGCGACTATTTAACTGCTCCTGAGTACCCAGGAGACGGTCCAATTCCTAACGTTTTAGGCGTTACTAATTTAGACTTTATTGGTATCAATGGCGTACTTGCATACGATAGTTTAAGTTTATATAAAAACGGCTACTACACTGCAACAGCAGCATCATTGGTTCAAACCGACAGACTTGGCGATACTTATACCGTAGAAGAAGAGCAATTATCTGCTTATGTAAAACTAAATTTAGAAGCTGAATTTGGCGATATATTCATGACAGGTAACATTGGCTTGCAAGTTGTTGATGTAGAGCAAAAATCATCGGGATTTTCAGTGCTTGATAATGCCAATGGTCGTGTCGATGCAAGAGTTGTAACCGGTGGAGACTCTTATACCGACATTTTACCTACCTTGAACTTAAGCTTTGAAATTGCAGAAAATCAGTTTATTCGTACGGCTATGGGTAAAGTATTAAGTCGTCCACGTATGGATGATATGAAACCGAATAATCGTGTTACATTCGGCTTTAACGATTCGCAAATTACGAGTTCAGACATTGAGAATAGTCCATGGTCTGGCGCTTCTGGTAATGCATCTCTTAAGCCATTAGAAGCAAATCAGTTTGACTTATCATACGAAAATTACTTCACCGACGATGGTTATTTTGCAGCAACTTTCTTCTTTAAAGATTTAAAAAACTGGCATAGAAGTGGAAAAACGGTAACAGATTTCTCAGAGTTTTATATCCCGGGTTATCATCAAGGCTCAGAAGGGCAAACTCCTGCAAGTTTTGTCGGCTTCGTTGACTCAACTGAAGACGGTTTAACAGGGTTTGTAAGAGGCTATGAATTACAAGCTAGCGTACCATTTCGTTTATTTCATGAAAGCTTAGACGGTTTTGGTATGGCAATTAGCGGCACATTCCTCGACGGTGAGTTAGATGACGGCGGCAGAATTCCGGGTTTATCTGAAGAAAGCTACTCGTTAACGGCGTACTATGAATACAAAGGTTTTGAAATTCGTATTGCCGGTACTAAGCGCGATGAGTTTGTTACTGAAACACGCGGCCAAAGTTTAGCCTTAGTTGCTACTGAAGATTTAGGCTCAGAAATTTGGGATGCGCAAATCAGTTATGACTTTAAAGATTCAGGTATAGACTCACTTGAAGGATTACGTATAACCTTGCAAGCACAAAACTTAACTGATGAAGATACGATACAAGCTGAAGCAAGTGATTCACGCCAAATTACGTCTTATCAATCGTTTGGTGCAAACTACTCGTTAGGTCTTAATTACAAGTTTTAATTAGCCAGTGTAATTAGTTAAACGTATGTAAAATTAAAACCTGCTAGGCTTCTAGCAGGTTTTATTATTTGTACTCCAATATAGTTTTATACTGAATCAATGCAGTGGTAATAAGTAGAGAATTACACATGACAAATAAAATTAAAAAAGTGGTTGTTCTAGGTGGTGGTACTGCGGGTTGGATGTCAGCCTCGTTAATTAAAAAGCTCATGGGCAAGACAATTGACGTTGAATTGGTTGAGTCAGAAGACATAGCCAGCGTTGGCGTAGGAGAAGCGACTATTCCTCCAATTCGTTTATTCAACAGTGTACTTGGGATTAATGAAGCAGAGTTTTTACGTGAAACTAAGGCGACTATAAAGCTTGGTATTAAATTTGAAAACTGGAAAAACACCGAAGAAAGTTATTTTCATACCTTTGGTGCCGCCGGAAAAAGCCTACCCTTTTGCCATTTTCATCATTATTTAAAACGAGCACAAAATGCTGGCTTAAAAGATAATTTATGGGATTACGACCTTAATTACTTATGTGCAACCCAAGGTAAGTTTGCGCAAATAAAATCAAAAGACCCAATTATTGATATTCCTTACGCCTTTCATTTTGACGCTGGCTTATACGCACAGTTTTTAAGAAAATTTAGCGAAAAAATAGGCGTTAAACGCACCGAAGGCATGGTCGAAAATGTTGCACAGTGCAACAAAACGGGCAACGTAACATCATTACAATTAAAAAGCGGTGATGTAATAAAGGGCGATTTATTTATTGACTGCTCAGGCTTTCGTGGCTTGTTAATTCAACAAACGCTAAATACCGGATATGAAAACTGGGGCCATTGGTTACCTTGTGACCGAGCCGTAGCTGTAGCCTCTAAAAGATTTGAAAAAACCGTTCCTTATACGCGCTCTATTGCTCATGCTGGCGGCTGGCAGTGGCGTATACCTTTGCAGCATCGCAATGGAAATGGGTTAGTTTATAGCAGCAAACACTATAGCGATGAGCAAGCCAAAGCACTGTTATTAGCTAATATTGAATCAGAGCCTTTAGCTGAACCTCGGGTTATAAAATTTACCACAGGTCGTCGACGTAAACAGTGGCATAAAAACGTGCTTGCGGTTGGGCTATCGAGTGGATTTTTAGAGCCGCTTGAGTCAACGAGTATTCATTTAATTCAATCAGCCATTGTTCGCCTTATTCATATGTTCCCGCAAAACGGCATTAGTGAAGCGCAAGTTAATGAATACAATCGCCAATCGAAAGTAGAATATGAACAAATTCGCGACTTTATTATCTTGCATTATCACGTTAACCAAAGAGATGACAGTCAGCTATGGCGTGATTTACGTGCTATGGATGTGCCTGAATCGTTAACAGCAAAGATTAAACTTTTTCAAGAAACCGGGAAAATATTTCGCGAGCAAAACGACTTGTTTAATGAAGGTTCATGGTTACAAGTCATGTTAGGGCAGGGGATTGAGCAAGAAGATTATCACCCATTAGCGAATGATATGTCGCTTGAACAGCTCACCTTAATGTTAAAGAAAATTAAAGCGATTAAGCAAGAGCCGCTTTCAAAGCTACCTAGCCATGACGACTATCTCATCAATTATTGTCGGTTGTAACTGTTTTAACTATAAAGTTTAACTGATCTTTAATGGTAATTAGGTAAGTGTTAGTTGCTTTAATATGTAATGTATAAATTCAAATTTTAGTAAAGAGTATCAAGATGGAAAAAACAACAATTGGCAGTTCGAATATTGAATCATCACGCCTGATCTACGGTTGTATGCGCATAGCAGGCGACAATACAATTGCAGATAGAAACAAAGGCAAAAAAGCCATAATGGCAGCGTTAGATGCAGGCTATACACACTTTGACCATGCTGATATTTATGGCTCGGGTAATAGTGAAAGCTTATTCGGAGAGCTATTAGCCGAGCAACCCAGCTTGCGTGATAACGTTATACTGACATCAAAAGCCGGTATTCGACCAAAGTTAAATGAGCCCAATGCCTACGCACCTACACGTTATGACTTTAGACAAAAGTACTTACTCGACAGTGTTGAAGACTCTTTAAAGCGTTTAAATACCGATTATCTAGACTTGTTTTTACTACATCGCCCCGATTATTTATTTGACGCAAATGAAGTTGCAGAAACTTTCGCATTGTTAAAAGCCAGTGGTAAAGTAAAGAACTTTGGTGTTAGTAACTTTAAACCTTCTCAAGTTGAGTTATTAAAGTCGGCAATGTCGATGCCTTTATTGGTCAATCAAGTAGAAATTAATATTCACAACATTGATACGTTACTCGATGGCACGCTTGATCAATGTCAACAACACAACATTACGCCTATTGCTTGGTGTCCTTTAGGCGGTGTCGCTTATTCGGCCTGGGGTAATACCTTTTCAGTGGCAGACGAGCAACGTATTGCTAGCGAATTAGCCCAACAAAGCGAAAAATATAGCTGCGCACCTTGGCAGGTTATTCTCGCTTGGTTATTAAAGCACCCAAGCAACATTTGTCCGATTATTGGTTCAACAACCCCAGAGCGTATAGTTGCTGCTAAACAATCACTGACAATAGAATATACCCGTGAAGACTGGTACAGATTATTAGAAGCGAGAAATGGCCAGCCTGTGCCATAGTCGATAGATAAAGCCGTTTTATAGAGTCATTTTATAAAGCCACCTGATAAAGTTGCTTGGTGTTAACAATATAATATGAAGTGGCTCTACCTTTATCTGACACTTTTAAATAACAGGGCATAGCTAAATATTATATTGAGAATGCAGGTTCCTGTTCATGTCATAACTGGCTACGCAATTGTTTATAAATACTTTATAGAAGGGTTAAATAAGCATATAAGTCATTTAATCTTATTGTAACCCGCTATTTTATTGCTTCTTAATGAGGTATTTAAGGTGAGTGTTACCTTTAAATACCTTTATTTATTTTGTTACGTCATAAATTTAACTGTGTATTTATACAGTTTGGTGCGATTTCCTGCTTTCATCCAATAAAAAGGAAATATTCTCGTTTATGTCTTTAGCATAACGAGATGTTTTATTAGTAACTTATTGTAGATAGTGAATAAATCAGGTATGTTTTGATTATCATAAAATATGAAAGAAGGATTTATTCCTTGTTTAAACAAGGAATTTTTCCTCATAATAAGCTGTTAGCATTCTTTTATTCTGAGTTCTAGCTCACTATTCATCCGAGGATTAAAATGAGTAAAACCGCTGATTGGTATCAGTTTCAAGAAGATATTTGCACATATTTTGAATCGATAGGCGCTATAGCTGAAACTAATGTAACAATTCAAGGTGTTAGAACCAAGCATGATATTGACGTGCTGGTTAAGACTAAGTTCCTTGGAGAAGATTTAACTTGGATCGTAGAGGCTAAAAAATGGAAGAAGCGGGTAAATAAATTACAAGTGCTTGGTTTAAGAACAATAGCCGACGACATTGGAGCAGATAGAGCCTTTATTATTTCTGAAGCTGGATTTCAGAGTGGGGCTTATGAAGCTGCAGAAAGTACTAACGTTAAGTTAAAAACTTTTGATGAGTTGAAGACCGATACTAAAGAACTCATTGAAGAGGAAATTATCAAGACGTATATTAAACGGCTAGAGCTTTTAGAAATACGTTATTGGTCTCATAGTAAATCAATTAGAAAGCAATATGGATTAAGGGGAGAAATCTGGGATTTCCCAATAAATTTTTCCGGTTACACTTTATTGCTTACAGCACAAAACGCTTTAATTTCAGCTGAACGTAAAGAATATCCTATTTTTCTTGAAACACTACATGCTGAAAAAGTAGGAGAACTTGTTGCACATAACTTTCAGCAATTAGCGAATTGGCTAAATTTAAACTTAAACTACCTTGATCAAAAGATACTGGAAGCAGAGTCTAAAATGATAGAAAACGGGGATTTTAATCCAAATATTGATTTACGAGATCATGGAATTAAATCTCCTCTTCAAATGGTCGGTGATGTAATGAGGCGGGATGTTCGAGAATGCTAACAAGTCGTTTAAAAGGACAAAAAACAGTTGGCTTTTGCTCCTTCGTCGCTAATTTTAGCCAACAATTTTTTGCCTCTTAACGAGGCGTTATATTTTTAGGTGAGTATGGAAGCAATTGAAACAGTTTTGGGAGTCGGCTTAATCTTATTTCTTGGGTTTTGTGGTGTATTCGCTCCGATGCTAATGCCGTTGTTTATTAAGGCTGAATATAAAGATAAGTTCCCTAATTATATGGACGCGATTCAACCACCTTTTGTTTATCAGTCAAAGTGGTTTAAGCCCCGAGGTATTCTTCTTCAAAGGTTGGCAATAATTATCTGGATTCCAGCAATACTTTTAGTAGTATATATGGGATTTACAGGGCAAATAAAAATATAACAAGGCGCTCAAGAGGGAAAATTTACAGTTTGCTGTTTTCACTTCGTTCAACATTTTAGCAAACTATAAATTTCCCCTTAGCGGGGCGTTGGTATGACTCCCCACGTCAAGTTAAACCGCAAAATATCCTGCTTTTTTTCG